>Ga0255058_10000973_pt1 | contig 16486 bp, 7 predicted proteins | sample Cases_109_9_MG_FD_188637 | JGI IMG/M metagenome (GOLD analysis project Ga0255058, IMG submission 188637) | Seawater microbial communities from Amundsen Gulf, Northwest Territories, Canada - Cases_109_9 | ecosystem: Environmental > Aquatic > Marine > Gulf | place: Canada: Northwest Territories... | reverse complement strand
TGCTCGGCATCTCGAACAGTGAGGTGGGTGTCGAGCTCGCCCGGCTCCGGGCCGTCGAACGGGGCCTCGACCAACGGTGTCGATTCCAGCTCGGCGACGGGGTGCAGAACGGCCTGCCCGACCGGGCATTCGATCGTGCCTGGATCCTGGAGTCCTCGCATCTCATGCCCAGGAAGTCCGATCTCATCCGGGAGTCCGCGCGGATTCTGCAGCCGGGCGGGCGGCTGGCCCTGTGCGACATCATCTTGCACCGGGACCTCGGGCTGCAGGAGGTACTCCGCCACGCGAAGGAATTCCATCTCCTGAGACTCGTCTTCGGTCGCGCCAAGATGGAGACCCTGGCCACGTACGAGGCGTGGATGCAGGACGCAGGTCTCGTGGTCGACGTCTGCGACGATCTCAGCGAGACCAGCCGTCCGACTTTCGATCGCTGGAGAGAAAATGCCCGGCGCTACGAGTCGGAGGTCACCGAGCTCATCGGACGGGAAGGCTGGCAGCAGTTCACCGAATCGTGCGACGTCCTCGACGCCTTCTGGGAACGCCGGACTCTGGGCTACGGGCTCATGGCCGCCTACAAACCCGAACCCTAGCCCCTAGCCTTCGTCGGGCTGCGGTTGCAGCGTCTCGACGATCTCGCGCAAGGTCTTTTCGCGGGTCAGTTCACCGTCCAGGAAGCGGGGCCAGATCTCACGTTCCACGACGGCGGTGACGCCGGTGCGTTCGTAGAGGCTGGTGGCATCGCCGTAGGCCACATGATCGGGGTTGAAGAGGCGGCGCATGGTCTCCTCGGCCTGCACGAACATCAGCGTGTGCGGGATGGTGTGGTAGGCATCGTCGCTGCGCGAGAGACCACGGGCCTCGAGTAGCTTGCGCAGGGTTGCGAAAGCGTTTCCGCTGTCCCGGGTTATCGCGCATAGCATTCCTCCGGAGTGCGATAGTCGAGACGCTTTCTGGATCGGTTGTTGAGAATTGCGGCAATACAATTGCAAAGCCGCTGAGTTAGGTGGGACATGCTCTTGCCGGAAGATGACCAACGCCGACTCGGTCACCGAAGCGCAACACCGTTCACCAGGTCAGGGCTGGATCGCTCATGGCGTCCCCGTCGTCCTCCAGCACGCCATCACCGTCGTCATCGTCGTCGCAGGCGTCACCCTCTCCGTCGCCGTCGAGGTCTGACTGACCGGGATTCTGGACGTTCACACAGTTGTCGCACGCATCGCCGACAGTGTCCCCGTCGGCATCTGCCCCTAATTCGCCTTCATCCACCAGTCCATCGCAGTCGTCGTCGATACCGTTGCAGACCTCTTCCGCGGACGGACCGACTGACGAGTTTCCATCATCGCAGTCGCCGTCGCACTCCGAGAACGAGTCGCCGTCTGCATCGAGTTCGTCGGACGGAACGGTGGGCCAGCTGGGATCGTTGCAATCGTTGTTGACGGCGTCGCAGAGTTGCCGTGCTCCTGGATACACGCCCGGATTCGTGTCATCGCAATCGACCGGGAGTTGGGGCTCCGGTTCCACGCAGTACAGATCTCCATCTGAGTCCTTCCCTGAGCAAACGTGGCAGCGAGCCGGTTCGATGGAGTTCGCCGAAACGTGGGGTGTCTCGAATCCGCTATCGAAAACCAGGCTAGTGGCCAAGTATACTTCCGCTGGAGATGTGCATGAAGCCGTTATCGTCACCGCGGAATCCGGGCCAGACAGCGGAACGATCTTGCCTGGCGTCGCATCAGTCCAGAGTTCGATGGATCGGTCTGAAGGCGCCGGGCTACCCACGGGCACGCTCTGATATCGGATCTTGTATCCCAAGAGATCGACGACAGTTGCACAACCGACATCCAAGTAGAGCCCACCATTCAGATCGGCGAAGGACGTATGAACGCCGATCTCAACTGTGAGAGCGACGAGTTGGATTACTCCTGTCACTGTAGGAATTGGCATCGGGACAAGATTGATAGGACCGTTGATCGCCTGCACGAAGTCATAGTTTTGGGAAGCGTCGGCCTCGTCGGTCAGGAGCGCGAAGTATCCGACTCCATTGACCTCGTCAGTCAACAGGACCGCCATACACTTCTGCCCTGATGTGATGGAATCCGGGCAGCCATCGATGTTCATGTTGCTAGACCAGGACGGACCGCCAATATACGCACCGTAGGGCGGGAAACCGCGAACCCAGCCATAGTGGAAGCAACCGGGACCGCTGACCTCGATCGCCTCGAAGCGGCCATTGTCGATGCCCTGATCCGGAACCGATCCCGGAACCCCGTTACCCAGCATCCAGAACGCGCCGCGCATCTTCTCACTGACCGTGGTGGCGTCCGGTCCGTGAGTGACTCCCGGAGTGTACACGTAGCTGTAACCGAGCGCGTTGCTCGAATTGAACAATCGGGCGAAGCACGTCGCGTGAATCCGCGGAGCGATGGCAGCGAGCAGAATGATCGCAACTGAAACGACTACCGTTTGAGTAGCAGAGCAAACAGGTGATCGCATGAACTGTGCTCCTTAAACCGACCTCACTGATGGCAAGTACGGGATTCACGCAGCGGTCTTCGATGTACCCTATTGCAGTCTCAGATATCCCGTCGAACCGAATCAACTCGTGTCGACCGCCAGAAAGGCCCCCACACCCCAGGGATATACCTGTGCGTAGAACGAGCAGCGTGTGTCCCGCATTGTCGGCTCAATAAGGGAAGAGCCAAGTGCGAATGGGGCGGTGTTTCAGTCGACGTAGCCCAGTGAACGAAGGCGCTCAAGGAGTTCCGGATCGAGCTGGATGGTCTCGTCGGATATGCGTGACATCGTTTGCCGAACGGTGTCGAGGGCATCAAAACGGAAGCGCAGTTCCTCGAGTGCGGCCTCAGCCTTCGGTGAATCCGATGACGGAACGACGGCCACGCGCTCCCGCGGGTCGACGGAGAGATCAAAGAACATGGCGGTGTCCTTCTTGACATCGCGGATGATCTTCCACTCCTCTCTGCGCAACGATTGCAACGGCATTAGTTGGAAGTGCAGCTCTCCGAGCGCGGCTACAGGAGTCCATTTGCCCGGGTCTTCTCCGAGTAGGGGGACAAGGCTCCTTCCGAGCAATCCCGGCACTCCGCCGATACCCACGAGGTCGAGAATCGTAGGGTAGATATCGATCGACCTCACCTGCTCCGTGCGGCGAACACCCAACGACACGCCGCCCGGATACCGTACGATGAGCGGGACACGCAGGACCTCATCGTAGAGTGACTTACGATGCCCCTTCATGCCGTGGTCGAAGAACTCCTCGCCATGGTCCGCCGTGAGAACAACAAGCGTGTCCTCCCAGAGTTGCTTCCTCCGCAACAACTCGAAGAGCTTGCCCAGCCATTCGTCCGTCCAGCGGATCTCGCCATCGTAAAGGGCGATGAGATGCTGGAAGTCTGCCGGGTCCATGTTCCGTCCGAGTGCCCTGTTCTCCATCACCTTTGTAAAGTCCGTCTTGCCTCGATAGTGCGGGTCGAACATCGTGTCGTAGGGCGCGGGCGGGATATAGTCGGAGTGCACGTCCCAGTAGTGGATGAAGAGAAAGAAGGGACGGGTCGGTGGTTTCTCGAGCCAGCTGGAAACTTCCCTGAAGATTCCGGGATTGGTGATGTCCTTCCCTTCCTGCAACTCTTTAGCGGTGCAGTCCACATACTCGTCGAAGCCGTTGCCGAAGCCGAAGCTGGGATGGAGCAGCGGGCCGCCGAAGAATCCGGCCGTCTGGTAACCCGCCTCCTGCAGCACCTCCGCGAGCAGTGGGTGATCGATGGCCAAAGTATCCATGGGTCGACGCACGCCGTGCGCGGTGTCGGGGAGGGAGGTGAACATTGCCACGTGGGATGGAAGGGTCCACGAAGTGCTCGAGATGCTCGACTCGAAGACGACCCCTTCCTTGGCGAGCGCATCGATGTGCGGGCTCGTTGGCCGCTCGTATCCGTAACATCCCAAATGGTCGGCGCGCAGGCTGTCGATAGAGATGAACAGAATGTTCGGGGCGTCATCGGCAATCTTGGGAATCGCGAGCCTGCCGCTGAAGTCGAACGGGGGGCGTGGGAGCGCCTGGCCCCACGAGGCGGCTCCGCCTTGAGTACCGACGATCACGGCCACAACGGCAACTGTCAGCAAGCGTCGCTGAAGTTTCGGCCTCATCTCGTTACTCCCAGCGCGGCATGGCCCGCCGAAAGAATCGGCCAGGGCGGCCACTACTCTTGCATTGTAATCCGACATTTCCCATTTGACCCTCGCCCTGCTATATACCCCCTTTTCGGCGAACGAGGCCGACCAATGGCGCACTCGTCCGCGCACTGGCCCGTGCCGAAGCTGCCCTGGGCGGGATCGCCGCGAATCGCCGTATCCGCTCAAGGTAAGGCGTAAGAGCCAACTTACACGCGAAGAGTTTTCGGGAGTAAGGCCCGGGCCGCGTCCTAGTCGACCTCGGGCGGGGCCGGATCTCTCGGAGCGGGTTTGGCTGTGGGCGAATCTTGTTTTCTGGACCCGGCGTCGGTCAATGAAGGGACGCCGAGGGCGAAGACCGTGCCCTCGAGGTTACCGACGTAGAGTTCTTCCTCGTGAACGCCGATCCCTCGCAGGTTGCCCCCGAGCCGGCGTTTCCACAGGATCTCCCCCGTCTTGACGTGAGCCGCGATCAGGTCGCCGTCATCGGCGCCGACCAGAACGGCGTCGTTCAACCGTGCCGGACGGAACGACGACCACGTCTCCTCGGCGTCGAGCCTCCAGAGCGTCTTCGACAGCGCCAGATCGACCGCGACGAACGACTCCGCACCCATCAGCAGGACCATCAGACCGCCGTCGATCGGCGTGAATTCCCACATCGGCGCAGCCTCCAGCTCGAGACTGGCGATGCGCTCTCCGGTCTCCGCCTTCAGGCGGTACAGGCGGTGGTCGAGAGTGCCGACGTACAGATCGCTTCCCACAAGCATGGGATGGGCGGTGACCGTGGCCTCGAGATCGGTCTGCCACAACACCCTCCCCTTCTCGGGTTCGAGGGCCATCACGAGACCGTCGTGTCGGCCCCAGATGATCTTGTCCCCGTCGGTTGCCGGCGACGCGGTCCAGTTGAAGTCACCGAATACACGGTCGCCGGCGGTCTGGGACGATCCGGAATCGACGGACCACCGCTCCTTGCCCGTGGCGAAGTCGAGGCACAAAGCCTTGTCGCTCAGGGTGACGGTGATCACCGAGTCTCCGATGCGCAACATGTTGGCGGCGGCGCCCTCGGGTATCTCGACCTTCCAGCGCAGCTCGCCGGTCTCGATGTTCAGCGCGTAGATGTAGCCGGTGTCGGGGCTATCGGTGCCGATGACGATCGTGCCGTCGGAAAGCAGTGGCTGCCCATGGAAGCTGCCCTGATAGCCGTCGACTCCGGTGTCGTAGTCCCAGTTGACGAAGCCGGTGGCGCGGTCGAAGGCAAAGAGAACACCGGAGCAGGAGCCGACAAAGACCTGGCTTCCCACGACCGTGGGGTTCACGTACACTCAGCCGTCGGTCTCGAACTGCCAACGCAGATCCTCATCCGCGAACGCATTCGCGGCAACGGATCCGATCAACAGTAACGGCGTAACGATTCGAAGGCATCCGCGCATGCTGCCGAGATTCTAGATCACAGCACGTGTACTGTTCAACTACTCAGCCGAACCGATTCTTGGGCCTTCAGCCCTGGCAGATCCTCGTTGCCGCCCTGGCCGGCTGGATCAACCGGCACCAGGAGGCGGTGATCGAGTATCTCCGAGAAGAAAACCGAGTCCTGAAGCAACAAATTGGTCGCAGGCGGACACCACGCGCTCATCTCCCCGACACACGGAGGGTCGCCCGGTCAGGGAATCGCGTCGCACACGTCGCCGACGCCGTCCCCATCGGTATCGAGTTGGGCGGGGTTGTTGTTCTGCGGGCAGTTGTCGCAGGCGTTGCCGTGTGGGTCGCCATCGGAGTTCGCCTGACCGGGGTTGTGATCGACGGGGCAATTGTCCTCGCCGAGAGGGATCCCGTCGTTGTCGCTGTCGATCGCACAGGCCGCGCTGGCGCGCGGTGACCCAGTCGAGTCCGCGCCCAGACTTCCCTCGCCACAATTACCGACGACGGAGACCACATAGGTAAAGAGCCCGCCTGGCACGGGTTGCAGCGACTCGGTGACCTTGGTAACTCCGGTCTGTGCAACGACGCAGGATGTATCGGCGAAGTTTGGGCCACCGCGGTAGACGCTGTAGGAGATCCCGCCCGAGACCGCCGGCCATGCGAGTGCCGTACCGTCGCTGGTCCATGCGAGATCCATCACCTCACCCACGGCGGTGGCGCAATTCGGCAGAGCATCATCGAAATCGCAGATCTCGCCGAAGGAGTCGGCGTCGGCATCTATCTGGTCGGGATTCGGGTCCTCGGGGCAGTTGTCGCAAGCATCACCCACACCGTCCGCGTCGCGGTCCGCCTGAGCGAGATTGGCGATCACAGGACAGTTGTCGGCTCCGGCGCAAGAACCGTCGCGGTCGACGTCATTGCTCCCATCGGTGGGGCAGGGATCACACGCGTCGCCGAGGCCGTCGCCATCGGCGTTCGTCTGGCCCGGGTTGGAAAGGAGATTGCAGTTGTCGCACATGTCACCGACGCCATCGCCATCGGCGTCGGACTGGTCCGTGTTTGCAAACTCCGGACAGTTGTCGGCGCCATTGTCGAGACCGTCACCGTCGAGGTCCGCGTCACCTGCCCCGCACAGCCCATCTGAATCGATGTCCAGACCCGGGTCCGACGGGCACGAGTCACAGAGATCACCGACGCCATCGTTATCGGTGTCCGTTTGGTCCGGATTGACACCGAGGCAATTGTCGCACACGTCGGGAACGCCGTCGTCATCGCGGTCAAGCGCCGGATCATCGTAGTCGCCGGGGCAAGCGTCGCAGGCATCGCCAACGCCGTCGCCGTCGCTGTCAATCTGCGCGCCGTTCATCTCACCCGGACAGTTGTCACAGGCATCTCCCACGCCATCGCCGTCGGTATCGGCCTGGCCGGGGTTGGAGACGTCGAGGCAGTTATCGGCGACCTGACATCCCCCGCCATCACCATCCCCGTCGCCGTCCGCAGGACACGGATCACAGGCTTCACCGAAACCGTCCCGATCGAGATCCTCCTGGTCGGGGTTGAAATCCTGGGGGCAGTTGTCGCACCCGTCCTGCCAGCCGTCGGCATCCGCGTCCACGTCGGAGAATTCGTCGGGACAGGGATCGCACGCATCGCCAATGCTATCTCCGTCGGCATCCGCCTGTCCCGTGTTGGGCGCCTCCGGACAATTATCACAAGCATCGCCGACCATGTCGTCATCGACATCTACCTGCCCCGCGTTGCCATTGGTCGGACAGTTGTCCAGGAAATCCGCGAGGCCGTCTCCGTCGTCATCAGGATCCTGGCCCGCACACTGGGTATCGCCGTCAAGATCGTTTAGAGGATCGAACGGACACGGATCCATGGCGTCCGTGGTTCCGTCACCGTCGGAATCCACGATCTCGGTGAAGACCTCGACATCATCAAGCCACCATCCCTGCGGTAGGAAGCACTGGGCGAAGCAGATGGTGTGGAAGGTGAACCAGACACTGAAAGGGATGTCCTCGGAGATACTTTGCCTGGTCAGGTTGAATCGCGCCTCTCGGTATTCATGAGGCCAGTCGATGGCCCAGCCCGGTTGGCCGGCGTAGGGCGTTGGATCGTTCGCGCAGATTGTCGACCGAAAGACGTCCGGGTAACCTCCGTCGGGATGGATGATGAACGGCAAGGCCACGCCCTGCTCGACCCGAACCAGCCCGCCATCCCTCACGAAGGTGGCTCCGCCACCGCACGCCACATCCTGGAAGTCATCCATGTCGAGCAGGTGGTGGAAACGCAGGTAATGCGTGCCGCCTGTACCCGAGGGAACCACGATTTGGGGAGACCGGTTGACGGTCGCGCCACTGGCTGTGTTGTCGACGAGAAGATCGTCGGGTGGGCCACTCAGGAAGGCCGTGTTGCCGCGATGTGCCCAGCGGCGGTCGAGCCGCCAGCGGTCCTCGACGTCGCCAGACTCCACGGAGTGGGACCAGCCCGGGGCGGCCTCCTCGAAGCCGTCGTGGAAGTGGACCAACTCCGACCGGCAGGTTGCCACAGCGACGGCCGTCTTGATCACCGCGGCGCCGCCGAGGCCGTCCTCGGCATCGGTGTACCGCGCCCGGATTTCATCCCCGTCCCTGACGGTCAGGGCACCGTCTTCCCCGGCGATCGGACCGACCGTCAGGGGCAGGCTACCGACAAAGGAACCTGGAAGATCGAGCCGCTCGGTCAGCGGGAGAGTCTCGCTGTCGCCGGTGGGGAAGGAGGTGGTCACGACCTCGACGCTTCCCAGTCCTTCCAGATCCCCGTCGCTGACGGAGACCGAGAGTTCATCCAGGCAGGCGTATGTCTCCCGGTCGAGATAGACCGCGCCGGCCCGGGGATTGGCTCCAGCCAGGCGGATCCGGTCGATGCGCCACCCGTCGATTGATTCAACCGCGAGACAGTCCGTCCCGGCCCGGAACCGCAACTTTATCCGCTGGCCGGCGAACGCGGACAGATCGAACCACCCCTCCTCGAGTCCCGCGCTGGAAGTGCCATAGCCTTCCCGGAAGCGCATCGGAGCGAAGCACTGATCGCTTGCCAGGGGAGGAGTGCCCCCGGCAATATAGGATGGATAGCCTCCGGAGGGGACGATCTGCTGCCACACCCCGTTCGGTAGGCCTCGCACCTCGACGATGCCGCCCTCGCCGGGAAAGCCGGCGGAATTGCTGAAGGGATCCTCCTCGCTGGGAACGCGGGACGCGCCGAAATCCCACCGGTGTAAGAAGTCGAATCTCGCGTTCCCGATCCCCCTGAGGTCAAGCACGGGAGATTCCAGGGCCGAGGTGCCCCACAGGCGGTCGCCGTATCCCCCCGCTTCGGGCTCGTCGGGCCAGAAGTGCCAGACGACGGTTCCTTCCGCGGCGCCGCCGACGCTCCTGCGCCAGCGGTCACCCGGGGTGCCCGCCACCCTGTAGTGAACCCAGTCGCTTCGGGCCTCGGCCCCCTCGAACAACAACGCTCTGACGATCGAGGCTCGATCGGTGACCGTGGCCGGGAGCCCGTTCCCGTCGTCGGCATCGTCGTAGGACACCTCCACGATCTGGTTCGTCCGGGTGATCTCGATCGTTCCGTTGGCGGGTTGGGCGGAAGCGGCGTCCACGGTGGGCATTGTTTGCCGAAAGATGCCCGCCTCGACCGTCTCCGTCAGGGTGACCGTCTCGCTATCGATTCCTGAAGTCACACTTGCATCCACGGTTCCCGTTCCCGCAAGGTCCATGTCGGCCAGGATGATCTCGAGATCGTCACCTAGAACGTACGTCTTCTCGGCGAACTCGATCGATGCCGCCGATGCGCAACCGGGGGGCATGTCGAACGCCTCCTCGACAAGCCGGCCGTCTCCGGATGTGGAGGCGCTGAAGCCGAAGCCGCGATCCGAGAAGCCCGACCATAGAGAACATTGGTTGACGGCGGCGTTGTCGATGCGATCGACCAGCAGGATCGAATCGCGCATGTCAAGCATCGATGGTCCGCACGGGGAGAGCTTCATGGCGTCGACGATCAGGCGGTTCATGATGTCCCGGCCCGCCGGACCGTGAGCCACGATCAGATTGCGCCGAGCCGTGAACAGGACATTCGCCCAGATCTCACCGTTGGGGTGCACGCCGCAGCCGTTGTTGCAGAAATCACCGTAAGTGAGCGGGTTGACCAACGTGTCAGTGCCGTAGGCGAAGCGCCTGAGGCCTCTGTCGTAGCGGTTTCTCGAGTACTCCGCGAGAACCTCCGGTCCATTTGGATCGTCGACGACGGGATCGTTGGTATCGTCAATGGCCCAGTAGTCGCTCCAGCCCTCTCCCATGGCGCCGCTTTGAAGGCCGAAAACACAGCCCGGGTGGAAGGCACCTCCCACGAGGCGGGTGGACAGACCGTGGCCATATTCGTGCAGGATCACGTCTGAGTCGAGTGAGGGATCGCGTCTGGCTGAGGTGTCGGTGACGGCCATCTGGATCCGCGGGTTTCGCCCATCCGGCGTCGTGAGAAAGCTGGCGGTGTTCCGTCTGCCGATCGCGGCTCCGTCATGGACGTCCGCGTGGATGCGATCGCCTCCCAGCCCCCCACGACCGAAATTGTCTTCCTGGAAATTCCCGGCGGCCTCGTCAAAGCCCAGCTCGTACAGGTAATCGTGGAACCGGTTCAGGTGATAGAAGAGGTTCGTAACCGTCACTTCCTGGTCGCCGAAGGTTCCTAGATCCTCCCACTCGTTGTTAAAGGGGAAGACGAAGTGGCGCTGGGCTCCGCCGTCCGCCTTGAGGCCGTTCTGGTCGTCCTGGTCGCTGGGGTCAGCGGTAGCGACGATGTTGTTCCCCTGCGTCGCGTTCTGACCCGAGAAGATCCAGCCTAGGGGTGAGGCAACCGGATCTCCAGCGAAGGAGACCCGGGTGAGTTCGTCGTCGGGAAAACCGTTCAGATCGTCATCCGGACCATCTCCCTCGGGGTCCGGACTTTCGGGGAAGACGTCTCCCTCGGGCGCGACATGAAGCACCAGATTCAGGCGGTGGAGAACCGTCCCGTCCACAGCGTCCACGAGGACTTGGTAGACATTGTCCGGCCCGGACTCGGCTTCATGCAACCGGATGACCCAGGCCGGACGGGTTGCCGCGGCCATGGGCATGATTACCAACGAAACCGCGACAACCTCCCGGAACGAACCGGCTTCGAAAGTCATCTTGCGCTCGGGCCCACCTTCCACGGACACGGGATCGAGATCTCGGTCGAGATGGATTCCGATGCTGGACGCGGCACGCTTCACCGCCTCCATGGGCGCGATACCCACCGCGGTCGGAGCCTTGAGATCCGGAAAAACATTGCCTCCGACGTTGATGACTTCACCGTCAGAAGTCAGGTTGATGCGAACCTCTCCGTGAAAGACCGGTACACCCGCCAGCATTTGCTGCAATAGCAGGTGATGTACGCCGTTGTGGGCCGTTCTGTAGTTCTTGACCATGCGCATTTCGTCGATCTGCCGGGTGGTCAACCCGAACAGGTCCCGGGTCAAGAACAAGAACTCGCGCGCGTTGTCCGGAGGATCGGCGATGCTCGGCCCGCTCAGAAAGCCGCGAGTCCGGTATAGATGGTGGATGGCCGCGCGGTGCGAGCGGACGCGAACGATCGTATCTTCGCCGAAGCGGGAAAGCGCCTGCTGCTCAATCCAGCGCTCTCGCGCTTGCCAATCCGCTTCGATCGCGGGAGGGATCTCTCTTTCGTCCCGGACGTCGAAGTTGGGGCGGACGGATTCAACCTCCGGACCTACCTGGCCGGCCAAGGCGAGAACCGTGAGGGTCGTCGCCAGGGCGAGCGCCGTCCGAGGCGGGATTCGCCGGACCTGTCCGGCCGTCTGGCGCGAGGTTCTAGACAAGGCGCCTCCGTTCCTCCTCCTTCTTCGGTCCCCGTCACCTGGAGACAGGGCTCTATCCTTGCAGCCCCGCCGCGGAGCAGATTTCACTCGCCGTGTTCTACGCCACCGAATTCAGCAGGGGCTCCGCATCTGCACAATTGCCTCACTCGTCAGATGTTACAATGGGTCTTCCTCCACCTCAGCCGGAGCCCGGAGGTCACCGCCTACTCTTTGTGAACGGGTGTTTCGGTGTCCGGCTTCAGGGACTCGAGAGTCTTGCGATAGTCGTCGACATCCGGTGCCGATGTCTCCACGGCGACTTGGTAGGCCGATTCGAAATGCGGGCGCGCCTCGTCGATTCGTCCCGCCAACCGGAGTGCATCGCCCATGTGCCAGTGCGCTTCCGGCTGCTCGGGGTAAACCTGGATTCCCCGTTCAAAGACGGCGATGCCCTCTTCGAAGCGCTGTTCTCGTAACAACCCGTTGCCCAGCCGGACGATCGAGTGCAGCGGAATCCGGATCTCATAGCCGAACCGGTCGGCTAGCTCTTGAAAGTGCCGCTCGTACTGCGAGAAGTCGGCCTGGGTGGCGATCGCGTCCGGCACGGGCCATTTGGCGTACAGGAACTCCAGGCCGCGATAAGAGCTTTGATGGGCGAGGGAGTAGTGCCCGTCGCCCTCGAAGTACTCGTGACGCCAGAGCGTCGTATCCGGAACGGCCGCATCGACGATGCGAACGAACTCCAGGATGTCCTCGAGGTTGTCCGCAAAATCCTTCTCTGCGGCGGCGACGTAAATCGGTCGCGGCACACCGTTGGCGAAGAAGGCCGGCGCTTCCTTGATTAACGTTTCGAAGTTCCAGCCGATGGCGGGGCTGCTGGCCAGTACGGCGTCGAAGATCGGAGAATCGCTCATGTAATCGTGAATCGCGAAGAGGCCGCCGAAAGACTGACCCCGGACGATGCGATACGGCTGGGTCCGATACTCACGGTCGACGAACGGAATAAGTTCGTCGCGGAGGAAGGCCCGGAATAGATCGGCCCCTCCCACCTCATCCCAGAAGGCGGTCTCTTCTTCGTTGGCGGATTCGGGAGTCAGATCGCGGCTCCGGTTCGTATTGACGATCCCGACGACGATTAGTTCGGGTATTCGATCGATGGCCGCGAGGAACTCGACGATCCCGACGTTATGCAAAAACTCGGACTCCGCGTCGAGCAAATACAACACCGGGTAGCGGAACGTCGAGCGCCCGTAGCTGTCGGGCAGATAGACTCGTAGCTCTCGCCGTTCCTGCAGCGTGCGAGACTCGAGGCGAACGTCGAGACCGGCGAGTACGTGCGAGGCGGCGGGCTCTGTCCGATCGCCGGATGGTTCCGGCGGTGCAGGCTTGCATGCCAGCGCCAGGACGATCAGGAAAACACAGAACCCCGGACGGTTGAGCGAGACTCGCATCGAGAACCTCATCCGCTTCGGATGCGTCGCAGATAGGGTGAGTTGGCATCGTACACCGGAGTCGTTGTCAGGCCGATCACACGGTTCCTCCTCTGGGTATCTCCTTGCCTATCGGTCCCGAGGAGGATTCCTTGAGTAGGAATGGTATTGACTCATTCGGGAGTAGGGCCGACGGCACCGGGCCGGTATCCGGGGATGGTCTCTTCGTGATCGTCCGCATTGTGCAGGAGCGCCCCCAGGACATAGAGGCTGTCGGCCATGGCGACGCCCGACGAATCGTCCACCGCCTCCAGGATTTCGATCGAGCGGTCCACCAGACTCCGGGCTCTCTCAGGGCCCGCGTACTTGAAGGACGTAGCCGCGCAAGTTCCCAAAGCTCGGGCGCGACGAAATGCTGCCTCATAAGCCTGTGTGATCGTCCGCCCGCCACAGGCCTGGCCTGGCGGCCTCTCGGGTTAGAATCGGACGACTTGGTCGTCTGGTTGGTCTGGTTGGGGTGACCCGAGTTGACATAGCACCCATAGTCGGACGCTGGATCTTCAAGAACGTGGATAGATTTGATTACCCGCTTACCCGCACTCGGGGCTCCGGCAAAAAGACCGCTTATCCGTCCTAGCCGTCCCCGCTACAGCCGGGTCTCACGGGCAGACACGCCCTGTGCGCTCCACACCGTCCGAATCTGTGCCGAGCGAACCCTCACCCGACGGGCAGGCGTTCTCCGCCCGGATCAAGAAACTTCGGACGATCCCTGTGAGAGGAACTGCGGCGTCTGCCGCCGTCGTGTCGGAACCGTCGTCCGACTCGACGCAGGTCGCCCCGGTGACAAACTCGGCAGGATCCTCGGACCGAAGGGTATCGTAGAGCACGGAAGCGCCGCCGAGATCCAGAGGGGGATCCCAGCCGAGCGTCTGCTTGTCACTGGAGAACAGTAGATTCCGCACTTCGTCAGGCGTTGCCCAGACTTGACCGTTGCCGTTGTCGCAGTCACAAGCACCGCCTCGCCCGTCCGCGTCACGGTCGAAGCCATTGGCGTCCACGGTGAGAGGCACGCGGTAGAGCTCGAGGACGTTGTCCGTATCCTGATCCGCACGGTACACGACCGTCGAGCTGTCCGGGCTGATCGAGAAGTCGAAGTCGATATCGCCGCCAAACACCAGGAGCCCGTTCAGCTTCGTCGGCCCTCCGATTCCGCCTGAGATGAGCACGCTGTAGAGCTCGAAGACGACGTCCGTATCCTGATCCGCACGGTACACCACCCTCGAGCTGTCCGGGCTGATCGAGAATTCGAAGACAACGCCGCCGAGCACCAGTGGCCCGTGCAGTTTCGTCGGCGCTCCGCCCAAGACGGGCACGCTGTAGAGTTCGACGATGCCGACCGTATCCTGATCCGCACGGTACACGACCGTCGAGCTGTCCGGGCTGATCAAGAAGGGGCCGAAGACAACGCCGCCGAGCACCAGGGGCCCGTTCAGCTTCGTCGGGGTTCCGCCCGAGATGGGCACGCTGTAGAGCTCGATGATGCCGACCGTATCCTGAACCGCACGGTACACGACCCTCGAGCTCTCCGGGCTGATCGAGAAGTCGTTGGAGACACCGCCGCCGACCACCAGGGGCCCGTTCAGCTTCGTCGGCCCTCCGATTCCGCCTGAGATGAGCACGCTGTAGAGCTCGTCAACTTGGTCCGTATCCTGATCCGCACGGTACACCACCCTCGAGCTGTTCGGGCTGATCGAGAAGCCGAAGACATCGCCGCCAAACACCAGGGGCCCGTTCAGCTTCATCCGGATTCCTCCCGAGATCGGCACGCTGTAGAGCTCGTTGACTAGGTCCGTATCCTGATCCGCACGGTACACCACCCTCGAGCTGTTCGGGCTGATCGAGAAGCCGAAGACATCGCCGAGGAGCACCAGGGGCCCGTTCAGCTTCGTCGGGGTTCCGCCCGCGATAGGCACGCTGTAGAGCTCAAAGACGTCGTCCGTATCCTGATCCGCACGGTACACCACCCTCGAGCTGTCCGGGCTGATCGAGAAGTCGAAGGAGACACCGCCGAAGAGCACCAGTGGCCCGTTCAGCTTAGTCGGGGTGCCGCCCGAGGTCGGCACGCTGTAGAGCTCGAGGACGTTGTCCGTATCCTGATCCGCATGGTACACCACCCTCGAGCTGTCCGGGCTGATCGAGAAGTCGAAGGAGACACCGCCGAAGAGCACCAGTGGCCCGTTCAGCTTAGTCGGGGTGCCGCCCGAGGTCGGCACGCTGTAGAGCTCGAGGACGTTGTCCGTATCCTGATCCGCATGGTACACGACCGTCGAGCTGTCCGGGCTGATCGAGAAGTCGAAGACATCGCCACCCGGCACCAGGGGCCCGTTCAGCTTCGTCGGGGTTCCACCCGAGATGGGCACGCTGTAGAGCTCGACGACGTTGGACGTATCCTGATCCGCACGATACACGATCCTCGAGCTGTCCGGGCTGATCGAGAAGCTGGAGAAGACATCGCCGCCAGGCACCAGGGGCCCGTTCAGCTTCGTCGGAGTGCCTTGATTGGGGTTGGGAACCGTCGAGCAGTTGTCGTGGTTGTCACAGACACCGTCGGCGTCGGTGTCGGTACAGTCCGTCGTGCAGTTTGCGTTCGTGTCGAGGCAGTCGCTGGTCACGCAGAAACCGTCGCCGTCGGCATCCGTGCAGTCGGCGCCACAGATGGGATCTCTGTCGTCGCAGTCACAAGCACCGCCTCGTCCGTCCCCGTCATGGTCGAAGCCATTGGCGTCGGGGTTCAGAGGCACGCGGTAGAGCTCGAGGACGTTGTCCGTGTCCTGATCCGCACGGTACAGCACCGTCGAGCTGTCCGGGCTGATCGAGAAGTCGAAGTCGATATTGCCGCCAAACACCAGGGGCCCGTTCAGCTTCGTCGGGGTTCCACCCGAGATGGGCACGCTGTAGAGCTCGACGAGATTGGCCGTATCCTGATTCGCACGGTACACCACCGTCGAGTTGTCCGGGCTGATCGAGAAGACGCCGAACAAGACGCTGGAGATGACACCGCCGCCGGCCACCAGGGGGCCGTTCAGCTTCGTCGGGATTCCGCCCGAGATGGGCACGCTGTAGAGCTCAAAGACGAATTCCGTATCCTGATCCGCATGGTACACGACCGTCGAGCTGTCCGGGCTGATCAAGAAGCTGAAGGAGAAGACATCGTCGACATCGCCGAGACCGCCACCCGGCACCAGGGGCCCGTTTAGCTTCGTCGGGGTTCCCCCCGCGATGGGCACGCTGTAGAGCTCGACGACTTCGTCCGTATCCTGATCCGCACGGTACACCACCCTCGCGCTGTCCGGGCTGATTGAGAAGTCGAAGGAGACATCGCGGCCGAACACCAGTGGCCCGTTTAGCTTCGTCGGGATTCCGCCCGAGAGGGGCACGCTGTAGAGCTCGAAGGCGTCGTTCGTATCCTGATCCGCACGGTACACCACCGTCGAGCTGTCCGGGCTGATCGAGAAGACGCTTTGGAAGACATCGCCGCCAAACACCAGGGGCCCGTTCAGTTTCGTCGAAGTTCCGCACGAGA
>Ga0255058_10000972_pt1 | contig 16492 bp, 14 predicted proteins | sample Cases_109_9_MG_FD_188637 | JGI IMG/M metagenome (GOLD analysis project Ga0255058, IMG submission 188637) | Seawater microbial communities from Amundsen Gulf, Northwest Territories, Canada - Cases_109_9 | ecosystem: Environmental > Aquatic > Marine > Gulf | place: Canada: Northwest Territories... | reverse complement strand
ATAAAAAATATGCCAAGAGAGGTTTAAAAAGGATAACAGCAAAGGATTAGAGATAATTGGCTTAAGTTTCTGGAAACAACCAACGGTGACATCTAAAAACAGTATAAAATTTGTAATATTTTTTACCCTTCGGGAAAGCTGATGATACCGCATCTCCGGAGTTTATCCGCCTTTGGCGGGTTACCACGGGTTCGCGGTATAAAAGTACAGCGTCACCCTTGGATGCCTTGGACCTGCAGCATCCCTCCAAGGCGGATCTTCGACATCAACTTTTGCAACGATAGGGTTTAGTCTTATTTTGTTTTTCCACTTTTACTTTTAAATCTTGACTTGAATTTATATTGAAATTAAAAATAAAATGTTCTATAAATGTTTGCTCTTAACGACAAACTTCATATTGAAAACAACGAAGCTGAATAAAACATACGGGACTTTACACGCCAGAGTGATGGGCCTTCGATCGATCATGAAAGAATAAAAAAAGGGGGTGATGACAGGAAAAAATTGATGACACAATACCGGTTTGGTGACAGACGGTGGAAACTCTTGTAATCGGAGGTGATCGGAGATAGAAATTTTCATATAAAATATGACAATGTAACCAAAAAGGAGGGCAAAATGAGAAATAAAAATTTGACCACAACAATTGTTACCGTCCTTTCAATGGCGCTGCTCTTCCTGCCGATTCTGGTGGCGGAAACTCAGGCAAAAGAAAAGATCGGGTGGGTCGGGCCCGTTTACAAGTCCCTGTCCGCCAGTCTGACCAAGGATTTCAAGGCATACTATAAGAAGACCTATGGTAAGGATATTGACATCACGTTCGTGCGGCCGGGCGGATGGCCGGTTGTCGTAGATAAAGTCAGAATATGGGCCGGCAAACCCGATGCCGACATCTTCCTGGGAGCCGGCGCGCCGGCGCATGAACTCTTAAAGCAGGAGGGATTGCTCGTCCCTTACAAACCAAAGGGCTGGGATAAGGTTCCTGCCGAATGGCACGGGATGAAGGTAAAGGATAAGGATTATTATTGGACCTGCTTCGCGCCCTGGATCGTCACCAATCTTTACAACGAGAAGGTTTTGAAAAAGCTGAGGCTGCCACCGCCAAAAACGTGGAACGATCTGCTCAACCCCATTTATAGGGGTAACATCGTACATACGCTGCCATACGCTTCCGGCACCATGCATGAAACCATTGAAATTCTCATCCAGGGCTTTGGAGAAAAGGAAGCCTGGAGATATCTCAGATTGCTGGCAGCGCAGTTGGCCCGTTTTTCCACCGGCAGCACGGATACGACCAACCTGGTGAAGCGCGGCGAAGTTCCCATCGGGGTCGCGCAGCCGCAGATGAACGCGATGGCTGCACGCAAAGACGGCTACCCTGTGCGGGACCTGCTCCCGGAAAAAACGATCCTGGTTCCGGAGGCCGTGGCTCTGCTCAAAGGTGCGCCCAACGAAGCGAACGGGAAGATCTTTCTGGACTGGCTGTTCAGTACGGACGGACAAAAATCAGTACTTGAGGGCCGTTACTTCGCGGCAAGTACAGACGTCAAATTTTCCGAGTGGGAAAAACAGGGCGTCGAAATGGCCAAACATGCTAAAAAGGCCTTAGGAGTTGATTCATTCTGGGATCTGAAAGCCGGATTCATTGAGTACGATCTGGATCTTGCCACAAAGAGATGGGACGAAGTCAACAAGAAATACGAGTACGAGATCTACCGAAAGTGGGGAAAGCTAAAAAGAAGCCTGTTCCTGATAGAGGAAGTTGAGGAGGAAATTAAAGAGGCCAAAGCCGCAAATGCAGACGTGACCAAATCTACAGCAAAGATAAAAGAAGCCAGAAAGCTCTTCGAGTATGAGGGCAAGTTTGCTGCCGCTCGTTTGGCTGCAGCGAAGGCTCGCGCGCTGCTGGTCGCGCCATAACAACAACATTGACACACACAGAATACGCTCTTTATTTGATGCACGGGTGAGCCACCTCTCGCCCGTGCGTCATATCATAGACAGGAAAGGGTGGGACATGTCTCGCGGCAGCATCTCTCTGGCAGCACTCCTGTGGTTGGTCATTGCCTTCCTTGTGATTTATCCGCTGTCAATTCTGGTGCTGGAAAGCTTCAAAATAGCCGGAACCGACACTTGGGGTATAAAAAATTACCTGGAATTCTTTCAGGACGCCTATTATCTTAGAACCTTTGGAAATACACTGCTCCTGAGCGTCCTGTTACTCCTGACGACCACCGTGTTCGGGATTCCGCTTGCGTATATTCTGGCAAGATACAGGCACTGGGGGAAGACCGTTTTCACCGCCCTGATCCTTTTGCCGATTGTGTTGCCCGCTTTTGCCGGTGTCTTTGCATTCATCATCTTTTTCGGTAAATATGGTACGCTGAATCTACTCCTTATGGATATAGGGTTGATCGAGAAACCGATCAATTTTATCTACGGACTGCACGGGCTGTTATTTATTCAATCCTTGCACATGCTCCCGTTTATCGTCCTCGGTCTTTCCGCCGGTTTCACCAATATAGATCCTTCCTTTGAAGAAGCCGCCGAAGTCGAGGGAGCGAGCGGCTTCAGGAGATTTTTCACCATCACCTTGCCGCTCTGCACGCCAAGTTACCTGGCCGGCGCCGTCATCGTATTTCTGTGGCCTTTTACAGACTGGCTCACGCCTTTGATTTTAGGGCAGATCGACTTTCTACCCTCGGTTGCCTACATCAACATCGCCTACCACTTTACCGATATGCACCGTAAATACATGGGAATCGTGTCGGTGGCTGTTGCTGCTATCGTATGCATTACCCTCTTTTTGCTTGCCAGGTGGTGGGTCGAAAAGAGAAAGTATACCGGTCTTTCGAAAGGGACAACGTCTGAAGGGAGAGTTATCGAGCCAAGCGCGTGGGTGAAAGCGGGCGCGTACGGGTATATGATTTTTATCGCTATCCTGGTTTTGCTTATTCCGGTTGTGCTGGGATTAGCCGCTTTTTCCAGAACATGGGTCTTTGAGCCGTTTCCAACGAATTGGACGCTTGAAAATTTCAGGCTCATCCTTCAGGAAAGCCCGGGCCTGATCAAAAACTCTTTCCTCTTCAGCGGAATCGCCCTGATTTTCGGGATTGCCTTTGGACTTCCGGCCGCCTATCTCATCGTCCGCACCCGGGTCCCGGGGAAAGATGCCCTCGATTTTGTGATCACACTGATGCTGGCTTTCCCGGGTATCGCGATCGGTGTGAGCTATCTTTTGGCATTTTGGAAAGACATACCCTTAGCCCAGTATTGGATCATCATGCCGCTAGCCCTGTTTGCAAGGCGGCTCCCGTATTTTTTGCGGATGGCGCATGCCTCCTACTTGCAACTGGATGTTTCGCTTGAAGAGGCCTCTGAAGTATCGGGGGCCGGTAGACTCAGAACTTTTTTTTATATATCCCTACCTTTGCTGCTCAAAGGGGTGCTCGTCGGCGTGGTGATGTTTTTTATCATGGCGTTCCAGGAGATATCGACCGCGGTATTTCTATATAAAGGAGGATGGGAAACCTTACCGATCGGAATCTATTTGAACTGGCACCGCGGTATGGAGTTCGGCATCGCTGCCGCCATGGCATTTTTAATGATTGTGATCACCTTTATTCTTCTGCTGATCATTTCAAGAATCGGCGGAGGCATCCTCAAAGCTGCCTGGGGTACCGGCGACAAGTAAAACATCGGGCTACTAGGTGTGTCGGACATTGGGATTACTTAGGGAGACAAATTAAATGGCCTTTATCGAGATTCAAAACCTGTTCAAGAGATTTAAAAACGTAGTGGCCGTTAATCATATACAGCTTGAGGTGAACAAGGGAGAAATGCTAACCCTTCTTGGGCCCAGCGGGTGTGGAAAAACAACCACCTTGCGCTGCATCGCCGGATTGGAGACCCCGGAGGAAGGGGATATCATTATTGACGGCAAGCCGATGCTTTCTCAAGGTTTTGTGCAACCATCAAAAAGAGGGATTGGCATGGTTTTTCAGAACTATGCTGTATGGCCGCATATGAAGGTATTCAATAATATTGTATACGGTTTGAAACTACAGAAAATTTCCAGGCAGGGTATCCGAGAAAAAGCGAACCAGATATTGGGATTGGTCGGTTTAGATGGTCTGGAAGACAGATATCCGGCCCAACTGAGCGGTGGACAACAACAGAGGGTAGCCCTTGCTCGCGCGCTCGTGAGAAATCCTAAAGTGTTGCTGTTGGATGAACCGCTGAGCAACCTGGATGCCAAGCTCAGAGAAGAATTGAGATTCGAAATCAAGAGCCTGGTCAGACGGATGGGCATCACATCGGTCTACGTCACCCACGACCAGGCGGAGGCGATGGTTATTTCCGATCGAATCGCCGTCATGGACTCGGGTAACGTGGTGCAAATCGGCACTGCACAGGAGATATATAAAAAGCCCGCCAATAGGTTTGTTGCCGATTTCATCGGTACCATGAATTTTATTTCCGGTGAGGTTGTCCAGATCTCCCAGGATTCGGATGCAGTTTACATGCGTACCGAATTCAGCGAAAAGATGCGCTGTAAGACGTTGGACAGTTCAGCAATAAAACCAGGAGAAAAAGTGTATGCAGCCATACGCCCTGAAGATGTGGAAGTATTTACGGACCCCCCCCAGGGCAGAGAGAATCTGGTAAAGGGTATTGTTGCCCATAAGGCGTATTTGGGTAACCTCCTATACTTTTTCGTAAGCGTCAATAACACGATGATCAGGGTCCAGGCGCCGCATCACCTGCCACAAAAAGAAGGCCAAGAACTCTACCTATTTCTTGATCCACAAAAATGTACGATCTTGTCCTGACTAAAAATTCAAGTTTTCAGATCAATATTACCCTACTTTTAACACAAGGGCGGCACCGGTATCTCCGGCTGCACAACCGGTAAATAGCATGTAGCCCCCGCCTTGGATTGCGACCTCCTCGATCCCCTCGATGATCAGTCGGCCGGCCGTCGGTGCCTGCGGATGTCCGAAGATCAGAGAACTGCCATAGTTATTAAACCCATTGACATCAATCTTCATCTCATCGGCCATATAAATATCATTGGCTGCAAAGGGATTATGCGTCTTAATCGCCACTACATCATCAACCGTAATGCCTGCTTTTTCCAAGGCCATTTTCGCTGCCGGAACAACAGCCATGGCCATAAACGCTCTTTTGACCCGGGCATGGCCGTATGAAACGACCTGGATTTCAATCTCCGGGTCCGAGCTGAGTTCCCTTGCTTTTTCCCGGGTCGTCAGGGTTACCCCACAGTTCCCGTCAGCCGGATGGGTTTGGGTCCCAAACGTATGCGCACTACCCGGAATCACCGGCTTAAGACCGGCTAGTCCTTCTTTGGTAGTTTCTATAACGCCTTCATCCTCCGCCACCATGATGGTTTTCTTTTTTGACAAGTTTATTTCTACCGGAAACATATACCGTTTCTGAAAAACTCGATCATCGGCAAGGGCATCCTTGTACTGTTCGTATCGTCTCAATGTCACCGCATCACACGCTTCCCGGGTGATCCCGGTTTCTTTCACCACATTTTCAGCGGTCTGGATCATTGCGGTGCCGCCCCATGGATCGAGGTTAAAGTGATCCATTACCCAGTTTTCTGACACCACTAGTCCGCCGGGTCCTTTGGGATTCGGCCAGATCGTGTGCGGTCCGTTGGAACAGCGGTCTGTCATCAACGCCAGCGCATTATCATATTGACCGGTTTCAACACCAACAGCGGCCTGGTAGATACAGGTCGTAGAAGTCGAACACGCCTGGCTGACGACAACCCCGGGTGTGAGGGTGGCCCCCAGGAGGGCCGATGCCCATGGACCGGCGTAGAACAATTTGGGCTGACCAATGGTGATTCCCAGGATGAAATAGTCAAACATATTGGGATCCCAATCTTTTCCGGCAAGCCATCTTTTGGAAGTTTCTGCCGCCAGGGAAATGGAATTTTCAGTGGACAGGCTCCCTTGCCACCTGGCAAAGGGGGTACTGTAATAGCCGCCATAGGGAATGAAGGCTTTTGTTAACATTTAACTCCCTCCTCATTTTGAGTTTGTTTTGTTTGCTTTGAGTAATTATTTCTTGAATTTCTCTCTGAGCTTACGGTGGAGTATCTTACCGGTCGCTGTTCTCGGCATCTCATCTGAATCGATAAATATGACCTCTTTGGGATGTTTATAACCGGCCAGTTTATCCTTGCAACAATCCTTGATGGTTTGTTCATTGATATCATCAGCGGTGGCATCGGATTTGGGTATGATAACCGCTACTACTTTCTCACCCCATTTGTCATCCGGCAGACTGATACAGGCGCAGTCAAACACACATTCATGGCTTCCAACGACCTCCTCGACCTCACTGGGATAGACATGTTCGCCACCGGTGATGATCAGATTGTCTTTTCGGTCAACGATCTGATAAAATCCATCTTCATCCCGTCGCGCCATATCACCGGCGGAAAACCATTCCCTCCGAAAGGAAGCAGCGGTCTTTTCCGGTAATTTGTAATATTCATCAAAAAGCATCGGCCCCCGGGAATAAAGTTCTCCGATCTCCCCGGTTTTCACTTCATTTCCGTTCTCGTCTAAGATTTTCACAAAATCGGTGCCCAACGATTCATAACCGATAGACCCCAGTTTCCACATCTGATCTTGGGGCTTGAGTATGGTGACACAACCCGCTTCTGTGGAGCCGTATCCTTCATAAAGCTCAACCCCTTTAAAAAATTCTATAATCGCCAATTTCATGTTTTTTCTCACCGGAGCGGATGAGCACAAAAGTTTTTTTATGGAACTGACATCGCGCCTCTTCCCATCTGACGGCACATTTAATATAAGGTTGTAATGGGTCGGGATGAGAGAGATGAAAGTGATCTTTTCCCGCTCTATAATTTTCAATACTTCTTCTGCATTGAAAGACCTTGCCGGGTGGATATAAACGCTTGCGCCAATATACAGGAAGATGAACGTAAAAAAAGTGGAATTGATGTGGCACAGCGGCATGACGTTCATACAGATGTCGAGCTGGCTGAAACCGAAATCGATGGCGTTAATAAGATAGAAAGCAATGTGGGATTCATGGGAACGAACCACACCTTTGGATCTGCCGGTGGTGCCGGAAGTATAGATCAGAATCCATGTGTCGTGGGGTTCAACAAAAGTCTTCGGCTCGCTCTCTGAACCATCCGCCACCAATCCTTCGTACGACCGGTACCCTTTCGTTTCTTCACCTACAGCAATATACCGATCGGGATGAATAAGGTTTAGATTCGGTTTGATGTCATCCACTGTCGAAATAAATTCGTCCTGAAAGATAAAGGCTACAGCGTCCGAGTTGTTTGCAATGTATTCTATTTCCGCTCCCACCAGGCGAAAGTTAATCGGAACGATCACCAGCCCGGTTTTTGCCGTTGCAAGATATACTTCGACAATCTCAATACTGTTCTCGAGCAAAACCGCAATTTTGTCTCCCTTTTTTAAACCCAGGGACAATAGACCGTGGGCCAGCTTATTCACCCGTCTGTTGACCGCCGAATAGGTAAATTTTCTGTCTTTATCCTTTAATGCAATGGTGTCCGGAAATTTCTTTGCATTTATTTTCAGAATTTGGCCCAAATTTAACCAGCAGGCCATATCAACCCCCCATCAAATGCCAATTTGCAGTAAGGTCCATTTATTTGTTCTCCTCCGGCTGTTCGATAAACGCCTCCACATTGGTTCTGGTCTGTTCATCAGAAAGGAGCCTTAAATCGTTGAGGTCTCCGTTAATAACGAGGCCGGGAAAACCGGTCTCTCTTTCTATCAGTTGCGGCATGCCGTAACGGCAGTTGGAATTATTAGGACAGGTTTTCGCATCATGGTAGACAATACCGTCAACTTTGAAAAAATCCAACATTTTCTTGATATATTTTTCTTTATACGCGTCAGAGCGGACGGACATTTCTTCCAAAAAAGCACCGGTCCCAGCAACGCATTTTCGATTCATCTTGAAACTGGTACGGCGACTTTGGTTCTTGATGCGCCAACATCGACGCCAACAAAAATATTCTGTATCATAACCTTGACTCCAATCCTTTTACCAAAGATCGGAGCGATATATTATACGGTGTTTTTATGCCTGCCCGGTCACCATATTCAATAAATTTTCCATTGATATAATCGATTTCTGTCCTGTGTCTGTTCTCAATATCCACGAGCATGGACGGTTTGTGATCCCCTGCATTCCCCATGTACATCACGGCTTCGGAATAATAGTCCCACCCCAGGCTGATCTCATTTCCCCGAGCCACTTCAATACATTCTTTGACCAGTGCATCAACGACCTGAAAAACGATTGGATCGTTCATGGCCTGCGCCATGGTCAGACCGGTCACCGCACATACAGGGTTCATTGCAGCATTCATAATGCTTTTGCGCCATACCATCGAAACAATCTGGTCTGTGTGGTGTGTGACCAATCCGCTTTTGGTCAGTGCTTCTGCGATGGGGCCCGCTGCATGTCTTGATTCCGGGTCAAGTTCTTGGATAAAGTGAGGAAAATGGTGGAACGGCATGCGGACCCGGGCAGGCTCCAAAAGGCTGCATCCATAATTAACCACAGCCCGCATGACCGGCCTGGGACCCAGGGTTTTGGCAATTTCCTTTTCCGTATCTATACCATTTTGCCAGCTGACCACATACATACCATCTTTATAAAAATCTTCGATGGCGGAGGCTATAAGAGAGAGCGCATTGGCCTTAACCGTAATAAAAATCACATCCGGCTGATAATTTGCGAGCTCATCGATACTGGTACAGGTCCTCGAAACCACCTGAGTGAGGTGTTCCACACCCTCGATGATGATCCCGCGATTTTGAGCAGGCTCGATCAATTCAGGCACAACATCGCAGAGCGTCACATCATACCCGCCCTTTGCGAGAAATGCCGCAACAATACATCCTACCGGACCGGCTCCCACAACGGCAAAGGATTGGGGGGTAAATTCCTGTTGATCTTTCATTTCGAACGCTCTCGTTTAAACAGTAGTGTGTTACACCGCTTCGGTTTTCGCGTAAAAACCCGGGTTTTAAAGAACCATCAGCTTTCTGTCTCCAGCATTCCAAAAGATTCCGCATCCAGGAGGTGAACACCCTCACGCTGCAGAACCTCAATCGCTTTATCATTATCGCTGAATCTAAAGATCATCACCGCTTTTCCTGGTGAGAATCCTGCAAAGGCATAGGTGTAACTCACATTGATCTTCGCATCTCGGAGATACCTCAACAATTTGGCGAGACTTCCCGGCTTATCCTCAATTACAGCGGCAACTACCTCATTGACCTGGGCAGGGATATGTTTCTCCATCAAAATCCGCCGTGTAGTCGCCATATCCGATACCAGAAGCCGGAGGAAACCAAAATCGTTTTCAGTTTCAACAAGATTCAGCGCACGGAGGTTGATTCCCGCCTCACCCAGAAGCTGTGTCACTTCGTATAAACGGCCGGGTGAATTTTCGATGGAAATGGCAATCTGCTTTAATTTCATCTGAGATCTCCCTGTTTTAAGAGTAGATAGGTCGTCGGAAGTTTCATCGATTATTCGCTCCATTTTAGGTACGAAATACGAATTAAAAGTCATTTTTTAATCACATTCTAACTATAATGTAACTACAAAAACGGGGGCGATGAAGTCAACAAAAAAATTGTCGTCTATGGCGATTCGTTCCGGACTTGCGGGGTCTGATGAATATTATGATAAGGCGGGTGAAACATTTTATCCGGGATATGGTTTTTCTTTTAGACAGAGATTTATCCTTGATGTTATTCGTAACAGAGACAGTGCGCTTTTGGAACAAGGGCTAATTTTGATGGGGTCAGAAATGGTTTGACTTATTTAACGATTTCAAATCTAGGTAAAAGGTTAAGCCATGATTCCCGAAAAAGGACTTCAAGGCCATTTAGCAACAGACAACCAAAGACATATCCATCTTTTCGACGCTTTTGTACCCAGGTGATGATCGATAAGGGAAGATAGGGACGGGTAATAGATGAGCAATAAAATCCTAATCAATGCCATTGACCGTGATGAATGCAGAATTGCAAATATAAAGGAGGGCAAGCTGGAAGAGTTTCACATCGAAAATGCCTCACGTGAAATTATTCAAGGTAACATATACAAAGGGGTTATCTTCCGAATAGTCCCAAGTCTTCAGGCCGTATTTGTTGATTATGGTGCGGAACGAAACGGTTTTTTGCAAAAACACGAAATTCATAGTGACTACTTTCAAGACACCCAATTAGGGGAACGTTCCATCGATCATCTGGTCAAAAAGGGCCAAGAGTTACTTGTACAGGTCACAAAAGACCCGTCTCAGCAAAAGGGAGCGATGCTGACGACGTATATATCGCTTCCCGGAAGATATCTGGTGCTTATGCCGGGCAGCAACAATCGTGGGATTTCGAGGAAAATAGAAGCTGAAGAGGAGCGAAACCGTCTGAAAGTGCTCATAGACAAGCTCAACGTCCCGGAAGGATTCGGCATAATTGTTCGTACAGTCGGCAATGACTGTAGCAAGACCCTGCTATCCAGGGATATAAAATATCTTCTTCGACTGTGGAAAAACATCAATAAAAAGGGGATCAAAGCGAAAGCGCCCGCAAATCTTTACAAGGAAAGGACCTTGGTTTTAAGATCCATCCGCGACTATTTTACATCCGATGTGACAGAAATCCTTGTTGATGATGAGGCGGTATACAATGAAGTCAAAGACTTCATCAAAATCATATCGGCCAAACACACCAAAATCGTCAAGTATTACAAGGATCCGAAACCGATATTTGCAAAATACGAGTTAGAAAATCAACTTTCATCCATTTTTGAAAGCCGGGTTGATTTAAAATCAGGGGGTTCAATTGTCATCGAGCAGACTGAGGCGCTGGTTGCCATCGATGTTAATTCAGGTCGTACCGCCCATAAAAAATCGGTCGAACAAACCGCACTGGTCACAAACCTTGAAGCGGCGGAGGAGGTTGCCCGTCAGCTCCGATTAAGAGATCTGGGTGGTCTGATTGTCATCGATTTTATTGACCTTCGAGATCCGCGAAATAAATCAGCTGTTGAGAGAACATTGAGAACCCATATCAAGGATGACAAAGCCAGAACAACAATCGGCAAAATTTCGAAATTCGGACTTATGGAAATGTCCAGGCAACGGATCAGGCCATCGATCGAGTTCAGCAGTTTTGAACCCTGTAAACGTTGCCAAGGTAAAGGAATGATCCCATCGACTGAAACCCTCGGACTCAGTTTTTTACGGAAACTCCATCTTGAAATCCTGAAAAATCGAGATACCAACTTAAAGGGGGCCGTGCCTGTAAATGTGGCAGACTATCTTTTAAATAAAAAACGGAAGGAAATTTATGATATTGAGGCCAAACATCATTGCAGCATAACGATCGAAGGGGACGACAGCATGCTCCTGAATGAAAGTAGGATCACTAGTGAGGGAAAGAGTGCGGATTGACTCAATTTTTTGGCTGATCTATCAAGTGTGTCCACAGGTCTTCAGGATGGCAGAAGGAAAGCATGCCCGTTAAAAAAGGTAAACCCTACAAAAAAACAATTGGAATTCTGGTCGTCCTTATAGTGGGGCTATCTGTTCTTTTCGCCATCGTCCTTCGAGAAGATGAAAAAGAAGTTTTGGTCATAAAAGGTAAGATAGAAAAAGCATCTAAACGCGGCGAAATCAAACCGGTCTCTAAGCGTGCAGCAGAGAAAACCTCAGCGCCCATCACAAAAGATATAATTGGAAAAACGCAAATACCCCTCAAAACCAAACCTATCATTATCCCTGCGCTCCCTATTGATTACAACAAAATAGAAACGGACGGGGAAATGCGGGCGTTGATGCAAAAGCGCAAGGAAAGATTTGGGCTTGATAAGGGGGTTGATATTATTATCAAAGCGGATGAATCGATTAAAGTCGGTACGATTACCGTACCTATGAAAGAAATTTTAGACAAGATCCGGCTAAAAAGGGGGGGGCTCATCATAGAAGATCTGATGTTAAAACCGCTACCCACAATCAACCATCAAGTGCCAAAAGAGATATCTGAAGAATTTGAAGCGTACGGCATTTATGTGGTTCGTGAAAATGACAATATTTGGAACATCCACTTTTCGTTCATGAAAGATTATTTTCAACACAAAGGGGTCCTTCTTGAACCACAATCCGATGAACCCGATAAAAAGGGGGTGAGCTCGGGCATGGGGAAAATCCTAAAGTTTTCCGAATACATGGTCTACATATATAACATCAAAGAACGAAAACTGGACATTGATTTGGATCTGCTATATCCACTGAGTAAAATTGTTATTTTTAACATGGGAGAGGTTTTTTCGCTCTTGGACCAGATCGATTACGAGCATGTCAATCAGATTCAATATGATGGGGAGACGATCTGGATCCCTGCGGAGCAGTAATGCGGGAATAGGCATCATGATTAAACGATATACCAGAAAAGCCATGGGTGATATCTGGACCGATGAAAACCGGTATAAAATATGGCTAAAAGTTGAATTATTGGCCTGTGAAGCGATGGCAAAGATCGGAAAGATCCCCAAAGAGGCACTTCAAAATATTAAAAGGGCAAGCTTTTCCGTTAAACGGATCGAAGAAATCGAAGCCGAAACAAAGCATGATGTTATCGCATTTCTGACCGCTGTAGCCGAACGTGTAGGGCCGGACGCCAGATACATTCACATGGGCCTTACATCCTCCGATGTTCTCGACACCAGCATGGCATTTTTAATGAAACAGGCAGGAGCCCTCATACTAAAAGATTGCGAACGTCTGCTCGGTATAATCCGAAAAAGGGCATTTGAGCACAAAGATACCGTAATGGTCGGTCGATCCCACGGGATACATGCAGAACCGATAACCTTCGGTCTCAAGTTGGCCGTCTGGTACGATGAAATGCGACGTAATCAAGTGCGATTCGAGCGCGCCGTCGAAACTATCAGCTTTGGAAAGCTCTCAGGTGCGGTCGGAACATTTGCCAATACCCCTCCGGAGGTCGAGGCGTATGTGTGTAAAAAACTGAACCTTAATCCCGCGCCGGCTTCAACACAGATCATTCAGCGGGACAGATACGGCGAATATTTTACAGTCCTTGCGATCATGGGATCTTCGATTGAAAAAATGGCCATAGAGATCAGACACCTCCAAAGAACCGAAGTCCTTGAAGCGGAAGAATTTTTCTCAAAAGGTCAAAAAGGCTCTTCCGCCATGCCCCACAAACGAAACCCTATTGGCTCCGAAAACCTTTCGGGACTTGCCCGGATAATCAGATCCAATGCCATGGCGGCTCTGGAAAACATTCCCCTGTGGCATGAACGGGATATCAGTCATTCCTCCGTTGAGCGGATCATTGCCCCGGATAGTACCATACTGATGGATTATATGTTAAATCGAATCAGCGGTATCATCAAAAACCTTGTGGTTTACCCCAAAACAATGGAAAAAAATTTGGGGTTGCTCAAAGGACTCATCTTTTCACAACAGGTTCTGCTAGCCTTGGCAGCAGCCGGCATCAGCCGAGAGGATGCATACGAAACGGTCCAAGCCCACGCAATGCGGGTATGGAAAGAAAAACAGGATTTCAAGACATTGATTATCAATGACAAAAAGATCCTCGAGCATATAAGCAGAAAAAAAATCGAAGAAATATTTGACGTCAACCATCATTTGGAGTATATCACCGCCATTTTTAATCGTGTATTCGGATAAACAGGGACAGAACGCAGCAATGGTTCTCGAATCTGTCCCCAAAGCGTGAGCAAATTTGATTCGGCAATCCTGGAACAAAAAAACAAAGGCGTTGCACCAGGGAATTGTGAACAGATAACGCTATTTAAAAGGGAGCCTTTGTAAAATCGATTCTTTTGCAAGGTCATCCAAGGAGGTTTTATTTTGATTGATATAGCATATGCACTGGGAACAGGTGGAGGAGCCGGGCAGGGTGGACAGGGTGGATTTTCAGCATTTATTCCCCTCATCCTTATGTTTGTTATTTTCTATTTTCTGCTTATCCGGCCGCAACAGAAAAAATCGAAGGATCACCGGGAAATGATTAAGAATCTCAGAAAGGGCGATCGGATCATGACAGGAGGCGGTATCCACGGACGCATCACCGGCATGGGTGAAACGACCCTGACGGTTGAAATCGCAGACAAGGTTCGGGTAAAGGTTAACCGAGGGAACATTACCTCGATGGTTCAGCCCACATCCCAGGCACAGACACAAAAAAGCGATAAAACCGATACCGGAAAACAAGATAGTCCAAAATAACATCGAATAACACTAAAAAAACCCCACGAAATGTTGCAGGCGGAAGAAGGGTTGGATGAGGACCGACCCTGTTTGACGGGGTTTTTTCCACGAGGGTTCGGATTCTTTATCTGGCTTTTACGAGCTGTGGAAAATCTTCGCTTTTTTTCATGTTGTTTCGATTTATTGGGAGGGCATGTTATTGAAAAATCTTTCATGGAAACCCATCATGGTTCTCGCGGTAATAATAGTCGCGGTGATCTATGTGCTTCCTATCGTAAACTCCAATTGGTGGCCGTATAAAAAAATCAATCTTGGGCTCGATTTACAAGGCGGGATGCACCTTGTTTTAGAGGTAGACACTGAAAAAGCCGTAGAAAGCACCATTGAACGGATTATCCATGAATTTCGGCGGGTATTAAAGAAGGAACGTATCCGCCAGGTTGGGATGGAACAGGTAGAGGGTGCCAAAATACGGATTACGATAAATGACAAAAACAGCATCGATAGATTTGAGACGATACTCAATCTGGAATATAAGGATCTTCGACTCCTTTCAAAATCGACCGATGACGGAGTCTACACCATCGTCCTGGACCTGCCTGAGAATGAGACCGAACACATTAAAAAATTGGCGACTGAGCAGGCGCTCGAAACCATTCGAAACCGGATCGACCAGTTTGGGGTCAGTGAACCCGATATTCGGCGCCAGGGAGAAAGCCGAATCCTGATCCAGCTTCCCGGTATTAAGGATACGGAAAGGGCAAAAGAGCTCATCGGAAAAACAGCTCTGCTGGAATTCAAACTACTGGACGAAACCCATGACCTTAATGCAGCATTGAAAGGTAAGACTCCTCCCGGGAGTGAGGTACTCTATCAGGTGAAAGAAGATCCGGAAACCCGGCGGGTGATCAAAACACCCTACCTGGTTAAAAAGAGAACCCTTTTGACAGGCGCCTATCTAACTGAAGCAAGAGTAGAGATAGACTCACAGTACAACGAGCCTTACGTCTCCATCAAGTTTGATAAAAAAGGCGCCAGAATCTTTTCCAGGATAACTGAAGAAAATGTAAGAAAACGTCTTGCGATCGTCCTCGACAAAAGCGTCTATTCGGCACCGGTGATACAGGAAAAAATTTCAGGGGGTGAAGCACGCATCACCGGAAACTTCGACACAGAAGAGGCACGGGACCTGGCCATCGTTTTACGGGCCGGGGCACTCCCGGCCCCGGTCGAAATCATCGAGGAGAGAACTGTTGGTCCTTCTCTTGGATCGGATTCCATAAAGAAAGGTGTCCTCTCCATGGGCATAGGGGGTCTCCTTGTAATCCTGTTTATGATTATCTACTATAAGGGCTCCGGCCTTATAGCAGATTTTGCGTTGATTTTGAACATTGTTCTGATCGCTGCAGGTCTTACCGGATTTCAGGCAACTTTAACCCTTCCGGGAATAGCAGGAATCATACTGACCATCGGTATGGCTGTGGATGCAAATGTCCTTATTTTCGAACGCATTCGGGAAGAGATGAATCTTGGGAAAACACCCCGCGCTGCGGTTTACGCCGGTTACGAGAGGGCGACACTTACCATCCTGGATGCAAACGTCACAACTCTCATTGCCGCACTTGTTCTGTTTCAGTTCGGCACCGGTCCGGTGAAGGGCTTTGCCGTTACACTGAGCATCGGTGTACTTTCCAGCCTGTTTACAGCCCTCATTCTGACACGATCCATATTTGATTTCTTTTTGATCAACCGGAAAATCAAAAGATTGAGCATATAGTCGGAGCAATACCATGCGGTTTATTAAATCCAACATCAACATCGATTTTATCGGGAAAAGGAAGACGGCTTTTCTCATCTCCGTTGCAATGGTCCTGATCAGCATTACCTCTTTGATCGTTCATAAGGGACCCCGATACGGGGTCGATTTTTCCGGCGGCACCTTAATTCAGATAAAATTTCTCTCTCCAACAAATATTGATGACATCAAATCAGGCCTTTATTCCATTGGACTGGGACAATCATCGGTTCAGACATTCGGAGATAAAAAAGAGAATGAATATCTTATCCGCACCGACAAATCGGCCACCACTACAGGCCGATTTTCTGATAAAATAAAAACCGCCTTGAAATCTTCAACAGGCAATCCGACTGAAATCCGCCGGG
>Ga0255058_10000971_pt1 | contig 16492 bp, 13 predicted proteins | sample Cases_109_9_MG_FD_188637 | JGI IMG/M metagenome (GOLD analysis project Ga0255058, IMG submission 188637) | Seawater microbial communities from Amundsen Gulf, Northwest Territories, Canada - Cases_109_9 | ecosystem: Environmental > Aquatic > Marine > Gulf | place: Canada: Northwest Territories... | reverse complement strand
CCCTCAGCGGGCTACGTCACCTCAACGGGCAACCCCCGAGCAACCTCCGCGCGCGGTTGATGACGACCGCCGATCGGGCGCTTTTCAGGGCCAAAACCGCCGGCAGAAATCGAGTCGTGCTAGCCACCAGCCGCGACGATCGCCTTTAGTGTGCGGATCTTTTCGCTTGTGGTCGGCTTACCTCCTCGCTCGCTCCCTGCGAGGTACAGACGTACCTCTCAGTCGCTCTCTGCGGGGGCGCTCGACCACAAACGAAAATCTCTCGCACACTAGGCTTTTGGATCGGGGACTATCCCCTATGCGACTTTGCTGAGGTAGTCTTCGGTGTTGGTTTCGACGCGGGCCTTGGCTTCGATGGGGTCGACTTCGACGAATTTCTCGTCCGGGGTGACTTTGAAGAGTGGCTGGCCCTTGGCGACGATTGTGCCGTCGGTGTCGACCAGGATTCTGTCGATCGTGCCCGCGAACGGTGCGTATGCCTTGTTGAACATCTTCATGACTTCGACGACGTACAACGGGTCGCCGATTTCGAAGTGCTGGCCCTCTTCGACGAACTTCGGCATCCCAGGCGCTTCCTGCGCATAGTACATGCCGCCGCTGACCGCGACGATCTCGTCCGCTTCGTTCGCGGGAGGCGGCACGAGAATCTTCTTCATCTTGGTCTGGTGGTCCGCATCGAGCAGGCGCTCGGGGATGGTGATCGTGAGGTCGTCGTTGACGCAGAGATCGTAGAAACCAATCTTCTCGGCGAGGAGGGGCAGAAGTCCGAGGAGCTCGGTGCCAAGTTGGAACCCGAGGTGTGCCTCGCGAACTCGCCTCCATTCGGCTGCCTCGAAGCCGGCCGCCGGGGCTTCACCCCGAAGCAACGCATCGAGCTCGGGCCACGGAAGGTCACCGACTCGACCATCGACCGCGGAGTAGAACGCCTCGCCTTCATCAAGTACGAGTTGGTCCTGCTCCCAAATGCGGTGAGCGGCCGGCGCAGCGACAGTCGCCTCCATGTGCAGGAGACGATAGGTATCGGCGAGAAGCAAGAGCGGGTTCCGGTGCCAGGTCACGCGCCGGTGGCTGACGTCGAAGTCCCCGCGGTGAACGCTGAGCCAGGCTGAAAGAAGATGCGGCTCCCGAAGTAGCCGGCGAAGAGGTCGCCTGAGCAGGGTGGCCTTCAACTGTGAGACCTCATCGGTCGACTTAGCCGCGCCGGGATCGCCCGCCGCCACCCTCAGATACTGGCTGCATAGGCGCGTATACGCGTAGTCGACGTCGATGTGGTTGGCCTCATCGAGGAGCTCCCCCACCAACGTCAGATAGGGCACCACGAAACGGGTCGTTGGTTTGGCATCGACTCCGTTCGCCAGAAACCAGCTGACGAGTCCGTAGTGAAACTGCAGGTTCGTTTGAAGGTCCGGTCCGCGAAGAACGGTCTGACGAAGAACCTCTCGCAGTCGCTCGTAGCTCGCGCGCCGGTCGTTGCCGGTGGTGACCAACAGCGCGATGTTGCTGTCGTACGCGCCCGCGAGCTTGTAGCGCATGAAAAGCCCAGTATCGGGATTCTTAAAAGAGATCCCCTGATCATCGCGAACTTCACCTTCGATCGGGTCCGACCAAGAAATGATCTCTCCCCCCGCGTGCGGAGACAAAGATTGGTCAGTAGCGTTGAGCCGCGCCTCGACCGCTGCCGCATCCCGTCGAATGCGCTCGGGTCGCGGCAGCCGGTTCTTGTGTCTCGCGAGCAAAGCCATGGTCTCGACAACCGAGGTCACATCGAAGTAGTCCTCGGCATCGTTCGGGTTTCGGAAGCGAAGTGAATAGCAGAGCTCCGACACGCGGTGCTCGACTTGGATTCGCGTATTCACTTCCATGAAGTAGTGCCGCGCTCCGTCAACGATGCATTCAAAGGTCGACGCGGAGTCGAGCCCGACCTCTTGACCGAACCGCTCCGCTTCTTCCTCCATCCGGCGAAGAATCGTGAGGTCCTGGCCGATCGCGGTGGCGAGGTCGTCGTTCCCCGCTTCACGCTCGCGCTCGACCGCCTCGCCGAACGCCTCCTGGGTGATCGACGCCTCGAGCAGCTTCTGCTCGTGCATCTGCAACGAGCAGTCGCGGCCTCCGAGTGAGATGCACCAGTCGCCGTTCCCGAGAAGCTGGATTTCGTTGTGTCGCGTCGTCTCGATGTTGAGCTCGACGAGGATGTTCTTGTTGTCGCCGACCCCGAGCGCCTTCACCTCGCCGAGGATCTCGCGGACCATCGCCGGTGCCTGGTCTGCGAGGCTAACGATGCGCTGTCCCTTGCCGCCACCTCCACCGATCGCCTTGAGGCGAATACGGCTGCCCGGGCGTGTCTCGAGGATCGCGGTGACTTCGAGTTGAATTTGTTCTGCAAGCTCGTCGACCGTATAGAGGTCGATTCCCGCGTCGTAGGACGCGTTGAGAACGGCATCGGCGACCTCCTCTATGGCCAGGCTCCGGTCACTGAACGCGGCAACCTCGAGCCCATGCTCGGAAGCCACGGATTTCAACGCGGCGCGGTCACCGTGCTTGCGCAGCAGGAGGCGTGCGGTTGCGTCGTTGATGCCCGGAGTGACGCTCACATCGACGCGTTCCGCTGTCCGTTTCGCCTCGTCTTTGAAGCCCGCGGCTTGCACCGTGTGAGAGCCGGGTCCGACGAACCGGAGCCCCGCCTCTTCGATCGACCGGACGAATTCTTCATCCTCGGCCATGAACCCATAGCCCGCAAAGATGTAGTCATAACCGTTACGCTTGGCGATCTGGATGATCTCCTGGATGCGCGCGGTACGCTCTTCCTTCGTCGCGCCGGTGTAGTCCGCTACGGCATGGACGCGAGACGGATCGAGTCGACGCAACTCAGGCGCGAGCGCACGGGGGTAGACGATCGAGTCCTTCTCCGAGAGCAGGATGCCGGTCTTGGTGATCCCCATCTCGGCGAAGGTGTCTAACGCCTCCTGCCGAATCGGCCCGCGGCACACGATCAGGATCGACATGTTTTCGTATGAAAATGATCGCACCCAGTCCGACTCGGACTCTCCGAGGCGACGGTCTCGGTGGATCATTGGGTTGTGCAGATAGAGATCCGAAGAGCTCATCAGTGAAACTCACGCTGCACGGCCTGGAGGGGCTCTGGAGTGTAGTGGGAAAGGAAGAAGTTGAGGTTCTTCCCGAGGGCGGCGCGCACATTGGTCGGCATCACGATCTCGGAGATCGAGCCGAGGCTCAACGCTTCCTTCGGATTCATGAGCTCCTTTTCGTACCGCGCGTTGAAGGCCGCCTCTTGCGCCTTCATCCAAGCCCCAGCGTCCTGCTCTGCGTCAGCCTTGGAGGCACCGCCCTCGATCGCCTCTTCAACGCGTGCCCGCGCGCTGTGGCGCATCGCGCGAAGCTCTTTCTTGTAGACGAACTCCTTGCCCGCGGGGCCCATAACAGCAACACGCGTCGTGGGGAGCGCCATGACGTGATCGGCACCCGTCGCATAGCAGTTGAACGCCGCATACGCGCCTCCGAAGGCGTTGCGGATGATCAAGAGCAGGCGCGGCGTCCGTAGATCGATGATCGAGTCGAGCATGGCGCGCCCTGCTTGCACGATGCCTCGGCTCTCTTGGTCGCGTCCAGGCAAGAAGCCCGTCGTGTCTTCCATGAAGATGACCGGGATGTTGTACAGATTGCAGAACCGAATGAAGCGCGAATTCTTGAACGCACTATCGACATCGACCTGACCGGATGCGACAGCACTGTTGTGGCAGACGAAGCCGACCACGTGTCCGCCGAGACGCCCGAACGCCGTGATGGTGTTCCGCGCCCGCTGTGGTTGGAGCTCGAAGTAGTCTCCGTGGTCGCAGATCTGTTGGAGGATGATGCTGACGTCGATGGGGGTGTTGAACCCGGTCGGTGAGTTGAAGGCCTTGCGGAGGAGCGTATCGATCTCGCCGGTCGGCCGATCGATCGGGTCCGAAGTCTCCTGATACGGCGCGAATTCGTGGTTGTTGCCCGGCAAATAGCTGAGCAAACGCTGCGCCGTCCGAAGAGCCCCGACCTCGTCCTTCACGGTGAGGTCCGACACCCCACTCTGCCCGTGCACGCGGGGCCCGCCGAGCTCATCGGCGGTCACATCCTCGCCGAGAACGCTCTTCACGATGCCCGGCCCGGTCAGCCCGAAGAACGTGTCGTTGGGCTGAATCATGAAGCTCCCCTGGCGCGGGAGATACGAGCCGCCTCCCGCGTTGTAGCCGAACATGCACATGATGCTCGGCACCACACCGCTGATCTTGCGCAAGGCCGTGAATGCTTCGGCGTACCCGTCGAGGCCACCGATCCCTGCGGGTACGAACGCGCCGGCGCTGTCGTTCATGCCAACGAGAGGCAAGCCCTGCTCACCGGCCAACCGAATCAAGTTCGCGAGCTTCGTACCGTTGGTCGCGTCCATCGAACCGGCGCGCACCGTGAAGTCGTGGCCGTAGAGCGCGACACTCCGTCCTTGGATCTGAACGATCGCGGTGACGATCGAGGCGCCATCGAGATTCGGACCCCAGTTCTGATAGAGGATCGTAGGCTCGGTCCCGCGGTCCTGGAGCACGTCGATACGCTCCCAAACCGTCATTCGACCCTTGGCATGCTGTCGGCCGATCTGGACCAGGCCTGCGGCCCTCTGCGGACGCTCCCGAAGCCGCTCACCCTCGCGGAGGCTCGCCTCGTACGGTCCGTCGGCGTCCTTCGGGGCCACGGAACGATTGTCGCTATCCAAACCGAGTGGATTGCGAAGCGTCGGCGTTACGATGTCCTTCTCGGGCATAACCACACTAGCCTACATCAGGTCGCGCTCGAGCCGTCGGCTTCACAGCGCACGGCCTTTTACGGGTTTTGCTGGGCAAATGCCAGTGCACACCGGACGGGCGATCAGATGCCGATGGCGCCGACCTCGAAATCCGCGAAAATGCAGGGCTTCATGCCCAGTCGAGAGGAGTGCCAGCGCGCCCTAGACGTCGCTGAGCGAATCGCTCGCGACGCGGGAGCACTTGTTTTCGAGGGGTGGCGCGGGGGCAGTGCCATCTACCACAAGGGCAGGTTCGACCTGCTCACCGAGTACGACCTTCGGAGCGAACAGCTCATTGTCGACGAGCTCACGCGAGCCTTCCCCGAGCACCGGATCGTGGGAGAGGAGAACGCGGAAACAGGCGACGGCGACCTCGTTTGGTACGTGGATCCGATCGACGGAACGACGAACTTCGCCCACGGTCATCCGTTCTTCTGTGTGTCCATCGCACTCTACGACGGCGCCGAGGGTTTGGCCGGAGTCGTGCACGCCCCGGCTCTCAGGACGACATGGAAGGCCGCGAAGCATTCGGGCGCATTTCGAAACGGCGAGCGCTGCAAAGTGTCGTCGCGCGCATCGCTCGAGGAAGCATTGTGCGCGACCGGATTTCCGTACGACCGCTGGGCGAATCCCGACAACAACCGCGAGGAGCTTGCCTTGTTTCTACAACGAGCACGCGGCATTCGACGCTGTGGTTCGGCCGCCATCGATCTGTGTCTGATCGCCGACGGAACCTACGACATCTATTGGGAGCAGGGCCTCAACGCCTGGGACATGTGCGCCGGGGCTCTCATGGTGCTCGAGGCCGGTGGACAGCTCTCGAACTACGAGGGCCTGACGGTGGACCCTAGGTCGGGCAAGCTGATCGCGTCCAATGGACTGCTTCACGACGTGGCCGTGCGCACGATTCGTGAGGCACGTTACGAAGTTGAGCGTCAGAACCCATGAAATCAGTCTCTTCAACCTATAAAATAGGGGTGTGGGGGGATCACAGAAAGAGCCCGAAGAATGGGCGCAAGGTGCCGCTCCATCCGCAGAAACGGTCGCCGCCCGCACTCGACTAAACCCAGAGCAACTCCGCGGAATGCTGAACTCCGTCACCGGGCGCCACATCGGCACGATGACGGCATGCGCCGGCTTCGCATATCTCGGAATGGCCGTCGGGCAATGGTCGTCGTCGATGGGCGAGGCAGCGGTGGCACTAGTGATGGTCTACGGCCTCACGGGCATCGCGCTTCTCGCGTTTTCCTGGCGCACCAAGAGTCAACCAATGCCAGTCGACTGGTCAACCCGCGTGGCAGGTGTCGTCTTCTTGGTCGTCACGGCGACATTCACGCTTGGCTACGCGCTCAGCCACAACCCTTCGATGTTTTACCTCTTCGTTATCCTGCAGTTCGCCGCCGGGGCGCTTCTTCAGAGTCGCGCATGGTTGTTGGCGACGATGATCTGCGCAGATATCGGTTGGGGCGTTACCTCCCTGTTCGTCGAAGATGTGAACTGGGTGCAGAGCATCGGATACCTCGCCGGGTTCTCGGTGGTAGCGATCGGCATGCACGTCGTGCGACGGCGAACTCTCTCGCAGCTTCACGAGCTCCGAGTAGCGGCGGAACGGGCATCCCAGGCGAAAACCGAGTTTCTCGCCAACATGAGCCATGAGGTACGGACGCCGATGACCGGCGTGCTCGGCCTAGGGTCTCTGCTCCTCGAGACCAAGCTCGACTCCAAGCAGCAGAAAATGGCGGCAGCGATCCGAGACTCGACAGAGGCCTTGATCAACGTAGTCGATGAGATCCTCGACTTTTCGAAACTCCAGAAAGGGCAAATCGAGCTCGAGCGAGTTCCGTTCGACCTCGGGATCCTGGTCGACGGCGTAGCAGAGCTCATGGAACCTCGCGCCGCTTCAAAGGGGTTGCACCTCGAGTCCGAGCTCAGGGGCTTCCCACGCGCGCGATTCATCGGCGACGGCGGCCGCCTACGTCAAGTGCTTCTCAACTTCGTCAACAACGCCATCAAGTTTACCGAGTCCGGGTCCGTGCTCATCAAGGCCGAAGTGGTGCAGCAGTCCACCCAGTATCGCGTACGGATTTGCGTCCAGGACACCGGCATTGGCATTCCCGACGAAGCACTCGACAAGATCTTTACACGCTACCAGCAGCAAGACCGAAGCACGAGTCGTCGCTTCGGCGGAACGGGGCTGGGTCTCGCCATTTCGAAGCAGCTCGTCGAGCTGATGGGAGGCGAGCTCGGCGTGGAGAGCAAAGTCGATGAAGGAACGACGTTCTGGGTTGAAGTCGACCTCGAGCCAGGGCCGGAGGATACGCTCCGGGTGAAGGGTCCGCCGGGAGTCGGCGACCTGTTGATTCGACAAGGACTGAAGGTGCTCCTCGCGGAGGACAACCCAACCAACCGCATGGTTACAGAGGCGCTCCTGAAGAAACTCGCGTGCGAGATCGATATCGCAACCGACGGTCGCGAGGCTCTCGAGAAGGCCAAGACGACCAGGTACGACATCATCTTCATGGATTGCTACATGCCGATGATGGATGGCTTCCAGGCGACCCGGAGGATCCGCGAGCACGGGACGAACCGCGAAGTTCCCATCATAGCCCTCACCGCGAGCATCACCGAAGAGAACCGCGAGCGGTGCCTCGAGGCGGGCATGAGCGACACGATCGGAAAACCCATTCGGTCGAGGATGCTCGAGACGCTGTTCCATCGATGGGTGTCGCTTTCCAACAAGCCTCCGATCGCGGTCCCGTCTGGGACGTCCCGTCCGCCCTCGACGCTCGACATGAATATGGTCCGCCAGTTGGTCTCGCTCGACGAGGAGGACGACGGCTTCATCCGAGACGTGATGGTCGCGTACATCGATCAGCTTCGCGAATCGGTGGCAACACTTCGCGCCGCACTCGAGGATTCGGACATGGAGACCGTACGACTGACGGCACACTCGATCAAGGGCGCCAGCAAGCAGATCGGAGCATCGCGCGTCGGGGAGTTGCTGGGCGCCATAGAGCGCGAGGACGCCGTCGAGCCCGCACGCGATCTGGTCAGCCAAGTCGCCAAAGAAATCCCGCTAGTCGAAGAAGCGGTGCAAGCCCTCCTTCGTCGCCACGCTTCATGAATAGCACCCGATCCTCATACACAGTGTGCGAGAGATTTTCGTTTGTGGTCGAGCGCCCCCGCTTCTCGGCCTGGACTGCCGAGCCTGGTTCGCTCACGCGGGCTATCCGGTCCCAGGCGGTCCCGCGGCGTCGCGACTGCGGCCTGACGCCTGACCTACCTGCTCAGTCTCAGTGCTGACGCCTGCCTCTGACGCCTGCTGACTCGACCATCCTCCCCTCCCGTTGCCTCCTAGGCTTCAGGTCGACAGAGGCAGGCTTCAATAAATAGGGCTCTGGGCTCAGTCCGAGGCCGCCGACGCCCAAGCGCCCATCTTCGGGCTCAACACAGGCGATCGGTGGGGTTAGATATCCAGGTTGGTTACGTTTAGGGCATTGCTCTCGATGAAGGAGCGCCGCGGCTCGACCTGGTCTCCCATCAGCACGCTGAAGATCTCTTCGGCCTCGACGGCGTCCTCGACTCGAACCTGAAGGAGTGTGCGCATTTCGGGGTCCATCGTGGTCTCCCACAGCTCGCCTGGGTTCATCTCGCCGAGCCCCTTGTAACGCTGGATACCGAGGCCCTTGCGGGCGCGGGCATCGATGTTCGACCAAAGCGCGTCGACGTCGGGGACCTCGGTAGGCTCGCCGGCGGGCGTGCCGGCCTTGTCGAGGACGGTGAGCAGAAATGGCGGCTCGCCGAGCGCGCGAATCCCTTGATTGATCTGACGCAGCTCGGCGATGTTACCAGCCGAAAGTAGGTCGAAGTCGATCGTCGTCACCCGATGGGCGGCGACATCTTGGGTTTCAATGACCACCCGATACCGGTCGTGCTCTTCGTCGCTCTCCACCGTGGCTACGAGCTCACCCGGGCGCTTACCCTCGACGTAGGCTTTCAGCGCCTCGATGGCAGCTTCGACCTTCGCTCGGTCGGCGAGGTCCTCGACTTCGAGCTCGGTCGATGTGACCAACCCTTCGATGACCATCGGATCTACGCGGTGACCGATGTTCTCTAGCAAGAGTCGAAACCGCGCTACATCCTCCAGGAGTCGCTGCAACGGCTCGCCCGTCAGCTGAGTGCTCCCCTCCTTCATGCCGAGAAGGACGTTCTCTGTACCGAGCTCGATCAGGTGGCGGCTCATCGCGCCGTCATTTTGGAGGTACCACAGCTTCTTGCCCTTGCGTATCTTGTAGAGCGGAGGCTGCGCGATGTAGAGGTAGCCCTTCTCGATCAGCTGGGGCATCTGTCGGTAGAAGAACGTCAACAACAGCGTTCGGATGTGCGATCCATCGACATCGGCGTCGGTCATGATGATCACGTGATGGTAGCGAAGCTTGTCGATGTTGAAGTTCTCGCCGCCTTCGACCCCGCAGCCGAGCGCCGTGATCAGTGTCCCAATCTCGGCACTCGAGATCATCTTTTCGAAACGCGCCCGCTCGACGTTCAGGATCTTGCCGCGCAGTGGGAGGATCGCCTGGAAGCGACGTTCGCGCCCCTGCTTGGCGCTGCCACCGGCCGAATCGCCCTCGACGATGTAGACCTCACTCTCGGAGGGGTCCTTGCTCTGACAGTCGGCGAGCTTGCCAGGTAGGGTGCTCGCATCGAGTACGCCCTTGCGCTGCACCATCTCTCGGGCACGCCGTGCGGCCTCGCGAGCGCGTGCAGCCAGCACCGTCTTCTCGACGATCCGCTTGGCGGACTTCGGGTCCTCCTCGAGGTACTGACGCAGCTTTTCGTTGACGACGCTTTCGACGATCCCCTTGACCTCACTCGACACGAGCTTGTCTTTGGTCTGCGAGGAGAACGATGGATCCGGATGCTTGACCGAGATGATCGCCGTCAGCCCCTCTCGCACGTCCTCGCCGCTGAGCGGGTTTTTCAAGTCTCTGAGAAGCTTTTCGCGCGAGCCGTATTGGTTGATCACCCGCGTGAGCGCCGTCCGCAGGCCGGTGAGATGCGTGCCGCCGTCCCGATTGAAGACGTTGTTGGTGTAGGGGAAGATCGACTCGTTGTACGAGTCGCTCCATTGCATCGCGATCTCGATGTCAACGCCCTCTTTCACCGCGTGGAGGTAGATCACGGCGTCGTGAAGGGGTGTCTTCTTTTGGTTCAACGACTCGACGAACTCGCGGATACCACCCTCGAACCTGTGTGTGATGCTCTTACCTTCGCCACGTTCGTCTTCGAGCGTCACTTCGAGCCCAGCGTTGAGGAACGAAATCTCGCGCAGGCGGTTGTTCAGCACTTCGAAGCTGAAGTCGGTCATGCTGAAGATCTCGGAATCCGGCTTGAACGTGACTTTGGTGCCCGTCTTCTGGCTCGTACCTATCGCCTTGACCGGCGCTTTCGGAACACCGCGCTCGTACTCCTGAAACCAGAGCCTCCCCTCTCGACGAATCTCCATCTTGAGCCACTCGCTCACGGCGTTGACCGCACTGACGCCGACGCCGTGGAGACCCGCCGACACCGAGTAGCTATCGCTGTTGAACTTCCCGCCGGCGTGTAACTGGGTCATCACGACCTCGGCAGCGCTTACGCCCTTCTCGTGCATGCCAACGGGAATCCCGCGGCCATTGTCGATAACGGTGATCGAACCTTCCGAATGGACGATCACTTGTACGTGGTTGCAATGGCCCGCGAGATGCTCGTCGACCGCGTTGTCGACCGCCTCCCAAACCAGGTGATGTAGACCCGTACCATCGTGCGGATCGCCGATGAACATCCCCGGACGCTTCCGTACGGCCTCGAGCCCCTCGAGCACCTGAATGGCGCTTTGGTCATAGCCGGGCGCGGCTTGGTCATTGCCGGGCGCGGCGCTAGACGCTTCCGCGGTCGGTGGGTCAGCCATAGCGGTTTCTACCCTCAAGGTGGGGCCAATGCAAGGCCTGATCTAACTCGTAAGCCCTTGATCTCACAAATGAATTTCTGGGTTTCCCAGGCTCACTCTCCGAGGACTCGTTTGCGGGTCAACCTGACGGACAGAAGGGTGCACGGAAGGAGAAAAAGCAAGGTCGATCCGAGCAACCCGACGAGGTGCGGACCGGGGTTTCCGAGGACCAAAAGACCCCGCGCGGCCTCCGCGAGTTGGTACACGGGATTGATCTGCCAGAGCACGCGAAGCACCTCGTTCTGCGGGTCGATCGGGAAAAAAGTGTTGCTCACGAGGCTCAACGGCCAGCCGATCAGGAACACCGGGTAGTTCATGTGATCGATCGCCGGCACGATCGCTGTAAAGATCAGCGCGAACGACGCGAAGGCACAGCCTGCGATGAAGCCTAGAAAGGGCATGAACACGAGGAACGCAACGTTGACGTCGACCATGCCGATCAAATCGAAGACCGCGATGACGGCGCAGACGAGCGAAATGTTGACCATCCCGCGGACCGACGCCCAGAGGATCTCGCCCCAGACGACGCTCGGAAGCTCGACCTGGGTCGCCAAGAGGCCGTCCCATGTCTTCTGGTAGAACATGCGAACGTAGGCGGCGTAGAGGGCCTCGTAGTACGGCGTGCCAAACCCCGTGTACGCGATCAGACCGGCCGCGACGTAAGTGGCGTAGTTGATCGGCGTGCCGTGGTAGTCGAGATCGTCGATGTAACCACTGAAGCCGATGCCGAACGCGACGAAGAAGATCACGGGCTCCATGGCCGGAGGGATGACCGCTGTTCGCCAATTTCGGAGGAAAACCAGGGCGTTTCGTCTGAATACCGCCCAGGACTGCCAGTGAAACGCCGCGCCGAGACTTTCGGCGGCGCTCATCGAATCCTCCCGTTTCGCCTGGCAAGAGCGATGAACAAGTCGTCCAGATTAGGGGGTCGGACCTGCCAACTAGCGCCCTCGAACTGCGAGGACAACGCCAGCAAATCGTCTTTGCTGACCGGAATGCGGAGCTCGCCGAGTACCGTGGCAACCTGCTCCGCCCCTCGGCCCTGAAGCCAGCTTTCGATCCGATCCCGCGCAGGCTCATGGCGTGGAATGACGATCACGTGATCGCCGAGGAGATCTCCGATGACGCGGTGGGGCTCGCCGTGTGCAACATCGCGTCCCTCATGAATGACGAGGAGCTCGTCGCTTAGGCGCTCGGCCTCGTCCATGTAGTGAGTCGTCAGAACGATCGCGAGACCCTCGGATCGCATGCCGTCGATCAGCTCCCATGCGTCCAGTCGAGCGTTGGGATCCAAACCGGTGGTGGGCTCGTCGAGGAACAGCACGCTTGGGCGATGGATGATCGATCGCGCGATCAGAAGTCGTCGCACGAAACCGCCGGACAAGACGTGAGGCGAAGCGTCGGCGTACGGGGTGAGCTCAAAGCGGTCTAGGAGCTCGGCAACGCGGTGTTCGAGGTTCTCGACCCTCGGTCGAAAATAGCTCGCGTAGATGAAGAGGTTTTGGGCAACCGTGAAGTCGTAGTCGAGCGAGTCCTCCTGAGTGCAGACGCCGATCATGCGCTTGGCCTCGGAGCGATGCTTCGAAAACCCCATCCCTGCATAGGAAATGGTGCCCTCTTCGGGGGGCACGAAGCCGTAGAGCATTCTAAGCGTCGTCGTCTTTCCCGCGCCATTCGGACCGAGAAGGCCGAGCACAGATCCCCGACGGCAGTCGAGGTTCAGATGATCGACGACGACCCGACCTCCGTAGCTCTTGGTGAGGCCTCGTGCCTCGAGAATGGCTGATGTCACCGTGAAAACCGCCTGGGAAGATGACGAAACATGGCGGAGCATCCTACAATGGCAATGCGACGCGGAGCAGCCATGGCGAACCGGACGACAGGCGAATCAGCACCCCGAGGCGGTGTAGTGCGCGTGTTGGACAGCCGTTGGATGATGGCCGTGGCGGTCCTTGCGGTCCTCGTCGCCATCGCGTGGGCGCTCCTCGATCGAAACCTCGAGAGCAGGAAGGCTGTGGTGACACCTGGCGAAGGTGTGATGGCGAAGGTGACGCTGCTCGGAGTTCCCCCGGGGGCCCAGGTGACGCTGGACGGCGAGGAAATCGAGAACACCGTCTTTGGCGTGACTCCTGGTGTGCGACATGCGCTCGAGGTTCGGGATCCGAGCGGCCGTTCTTGGCGCCAAGTCTTCCTGGCCGCGGGCCCATTGTCGCTGGTCGTCCAGCTTCGAGAAGATTTCGTCGAGGTCCCGGTTCGGCAAGCTACGGAGTGAGCGAGGCTCCCCCGCTCACGTCGTATCCGCGGAGCCGCGCATGCACCGAAACGGAACGGTCCGACACGTTTGAACGCATCGTAGAATCGACCGCAACGGGTCCGACGAACGGGCAATAAACGGTTCGGACTTCGAGCTCGAGCTTTCCGCCGGTTTCGACGACCTCGAGGCAGCCGCTGAATCTTCCGGCTGGGGTCTCGATCGAAGCTTCGGTCGAGACGAGGTGGCCCGTGCGGCCGCCCCGCGCTGGCCAACTCGCGCCTTCTTCGAGCGGTGCGCGAAAGAGCCAAGCGTCTTCGGACACGACACGAATGCCTTCCTCGCTAATGGCGTACTTCAAGCTCCCCTGACCGGTGCGGACCGTTGCGATCGATCCCTGTACGGTCGCGACTCGAGTCACGGCGAGTGTGCTGGATGGCTCTCCTGTGTTCACGTCATACGACCATGCGTTGCCCGGGCGCAATGGGTAGAGATCGATCGGAGCGATCACAAGGGGTGAATCCGGCGTGGTCGGTTTCGACGCTCCACAGCCCAACACCATAAGGCACGCCACGAGAAACGGCGCTCGCATCCAACTCGTCATTCCAGGTGAGCCTAGCAGCTCCCATGTAGGCAGGTGGCGCATATTCGCGAACGTTGCTCATCCTGTTACGATGCAGTGGTGACCACGAAAGCCACCATTTTGGTTCTCGACGACGACCCTTCCATTCGCCAACTGTTGCAAGTGCTACTTCGAAAAGAAGGCTACGCAGTGATCGCCGCCGGTGATATGCCGTCAGCGTTGGCGCAGTGCGAGGTGCAACTTCCGGACATGATGATCGTCGATTTGATGTTACCCGTCGAAGACGGCGAGATGTTTTTGCGCGAGTTCCGCCGTCGATGGAGGCACGTCGACGCCCCGGTCATCCTGCTTAGCGCCAGCGCCGCACGCAACGAAATCGCGCGCAATCTCAACGTGGCCGCGACCCTCGGGAAGCCATTTTTTGCAGAGGATCTGCTGGAGCTCGTGGTAGCCCACACACCGGCTGACGAGCCTGCAGCCACCGGCTGAGTAAACCTACGTCGTCCGAGCGTGCATCCCGTGGTATGAGCCGCGCCATGGATCAAGTGTACGCGGACGGGTTGTTCGCCAACGAGGTCGTCTTGATAACGGGTGGAGGAACCGGGATCGGTCTGGCCTCCGCGACTGAGATGGGCCTTCTCGGAGCCAAGATCGCGATCTGTGGCAGACGGCCGGAACCTCTTCGAGAGGCGGTGAACAAGCTCGAGTCCCAGGGCATCGAAGGCTTCGGCGCTCCCTGCGACATTCGCGAACCGGAGATGATCGATGCATTTGTCGACGTAGTGGTCGAGCGTTTCGGTCGCATCGACGTGCTGGTCAACAACGCCGGTGGCCAGTTTCCTACGACCGCCGAGGCGCTCTCGGCGAAGGGCTTTCACGCCGTAATCCGCAACAACTTGGTCGGTACGTGGGCGATGACCCACGCCGTGGCGAACAAGGCGATGATCCCGCAGAAGCGGGGCCGCATCGTGAACATCATCGCGAGCATCATTCGCGGCTTCCCGGGCATGGTTCACACCGGCGCCGCACGAGCAGGGGTCGACAACATGACCAAGACACTCGCGGTCGAGTGGGCATTGCATGGCATCCGCGCCAACGCGGTCGCTCCGGGCGTGATCGTAACGAGTGGAACGAAGCAGTATCCCCCGGAGCTTCTCGACAGCGCGGAGAAGGCCAACCCCCTCCATCGTCTCGGTACAGCCGAAGAGGTCGCCCACCTGATCACCTACCTCGCGTCCCGGTACGCGGACTTCATCACCGGCCAGACGGTCTACATCGACGGGGGCGCTAGCATCTGGGGCGATCAATGGGAACTGCCGGAGGATGTGCCGAAGTATCCGCCCTACCCCGTGCCGAAACGCGGCTAGCACTCGTCATGCTCGTACACGAAACGTAGACGTAGACGAAAAGGGAGCTACCCCTGCCCTTCTTTCTTCTGGAACAGGCTGATCACATACGCGGCGCCGACGCCGACGAAGTAGAGAAGCACCAACGGGATCAACATCATCACCATGGTGTAGACGTCTTGGGGCGTCAGCAGCATCGAGATGAAGGCAGCGACGATGATCCACCAACGTGAGAACTGCAGCAGTTGCCGCCAAGTCACGATGCCGGCGCCAGCGAGGAACGTGACGATCACCGGCACTTCGAAGACGACGCCAAATGCGAGCAGCATCCTCCGGAAGAACGGCATGTAGTCTTTCACGAACAGCGTCGCGACGAGTGTTTCGTCGCTGAATCCTAGCAAGACCGTAAACGCCTCGGGGAAGACGAGCTTGTATCCGAACACCGCGCCGCCCACGAAACACACGGTAGACGCGATGATGAACGGAACCGCTAGTGCTTTTTCCTTCTTGTAGAGGCCCGGGGAGATGAACATCCACAGCTGCCAGAAGATCCAGGGCGATGCCAACAAGAGGCCCACGATGAGCGAGTTCTTCATGTACATCATGAAGGCGTCGGCGGGCCCCGCGAAACGCAACACCGCCTCGCCCGGCAGGTCGAGCTTCTCCCACGCGGGTTGAAGTGGGGCGATCAAGAAGTCTTTGATCTCCTTCTTGAAGAACCAAGCGATCGCCACCGCGGGAACCAGGGCCAGGATGCTTCGAAGCAAGCGTGTTCTGAGCTCGCCGAGGTGCTCAAAGAAGCTCATCTCCTCATCGGCTTCAGGCGCCGATGGCGGCTCGGGCACCGTAGCTTGGATGGGGTCGGTCATGGATGATTCGCCTCGGCGGACGCGTCGGGATCGGGCGGCGCCTCTGCGTCAGCCGCCGGCTTGGGCGTGGCGGGTTTTTTGAGCGCCTGGGCTGCATCACTCGGCGGGGGCACCGGAGGCGGCGTCGAAGGTTGCGGCTGCGGTGGCGATTCTCCCGGCTTCGACTCGACCGCTACGGGTCGGGCGCGCGGCGGTCGAACTGGAGGAGCGCGGAAAGGATCGCCTTCTCGCATGAGCTCGTCCAACCCGATGGCGTCCTTGAACTCTCGGCTCGCGCTCCGTATCTGACGCAAGCCCTTGCCGACCGTCCGCATGAACGTCGGAAGCTTCTCTGGCCCCACCGCGACCAGAAGGATCACCAGGAAGAAAATCAGCTCCGTGGGTCCAATCCCAAACATGTTCCCCTAGAATGAAGCGTAGGGCCCGTGCGAGGCAACCTAAGCGCTTCGGGCATCGCGATCACGCCTCGAAACGCAACTGTCGCAATCGCTCCATAGCGCGCTTGACGGCACGAACACGCCTTTCGTAGTCGCGTGTGAGCTCCTGAATGCGAGCGGCGGCGGCAAGGGTCTTCTCGGAGGTTTCCGAATGCTTGAGATGCGACTGCTGCAACTGGTGAACCATGTCCG
>Ga0255058_10000970_pt1 | contig 16502 bp, 10 predicted proteins | sample Cases_109_9_MG_FD_188637 | JGI IMG/M metagenome (GOLD analysis project Ga0255058, IMG submission 188637) | Seawater microbial communities from Amundsen Gulf, Northwest Territories, Canada - Cases_109_9 | ecosystem: Environmental > Aquatic > Marine > Gulf | place: Canada: Northwest Territories... | reverse complement strand
GCTCAAGCCCCTGCACGCCTGCGATGACGACCGACCGGCCGTAGGCCGGCGTCCGGGAATCTCTCCACAGGCGCGCCGGAAGCTCCTGGATCGTCGGGCCGACCCTCAGGATTCTCGACTCGGCGACCTTGTCCGGATGGGTACGGCTCGAGACCAGAACCGCTGCGTGGCGCTGCGCGTCGTCTCCGTCGGGCAGGAAGGCCAGGATTTCCCGTGCGGAGCGCTCGGCGACCATCAGGATCGGCTCCCCGGGAACGACCGACTGTCCGTGCCGACACAGGAGTTGACTGACTTGCCCGGCGATGGGACTGCGCAAGTAGAGTGCCTCGCGCTGCAGCTCGACTTCGCGCAGGCGTCCGCTCTCCACCGCGATCGCGCCGCGCAGGGGCAGCAGCGGCTCGTCGCCGGGCCGGAGCGGGGATTCCTTCTCGTAGGCCTCGCGGCGGCTCTTGGCGGTCAGGTACTCATGCTCGGTCTCGGCCAGCAAGATGCGGTTTTCCTCGACCTGTTTGCGAACGCGATCGTGTTGCAGCCGGACGTTCTCGAACTCCATCTCGCTGATCAGACCGGTTTGCAGCAAGCGCTTGTTGCGGCTGACCTGGAGGGCCAGGCGCTCGGCCTCGATCTCATCGGATTCGATGATCACCTTGAGCTCGAGGCCGTCGAGCCGCCGTTGCTCTTCGTCGATCTGGAACCGTCGAAGATCGGCAGTCAGGTCGGCGCTGTCCGACAGCACCTCGATCCGGGCCGCCGCCAGCTCGTGGGCCAGCTGCTCGATGCGGGCCTGGATTGTGGCGATACTGGCCAGTACCTGCGAATCGTCGAGCTTGGCCACCAGGTCGCCGGCGTCGATCTCGTCGTAGAGATCGACGAGCACGGTGTCGAGGGTGCCGGTCACACGAGAGGAGACCTCGTATTCCATCGCCTGGGCGATGCCGATGATCTCGTACTTCTGGACACGGTTGAACAGCATCAACCCGCACAGGCCGGCCGCCACGCTCCAGACGACCACCGGGAGGCCCCGCCTGCGGAAGTTCTCGATCCGCTGGGCGCGAGGGGTCTCGATCGGTTTCAAGCGTTCCGCCATGCCCTAGACCTCGGACAGCTCGCTGCGTAGTACCAGCGAGACGTGCTGTACGCCCTCGATCCGCCGCAACTCGGCCAGCAACTCGCCGGTCCGCTCGCGGTCGCGCAGCCCGACCTGGTAGACGAACTCGGCGCCCACCTCGTCACTCGTCTGGCGGGTCGAGACCTGCTTGATCGTCCGGCAGAAGCGCTGCAACTGTTCGCGGAAATCCGATCCGGAGCCCCCCGGCGAGCCGAGGCGCAGCGTCAGGTAACCGTCATAACGCCCCAGGGTTCCGAACGAGGTGGCACTCAGGTAGAGCACCACCACCAGCATGGCCAGCGTGCCGAGGATCGCGATCAGGAAACGTTGCGAGCCGACGGCCATGCCGACGACCAGCGACATGAAGACGAAGACGGTGTCGCGGGTGTCCTTGAGTACGTTGCGGAAGCGAATCAGGGCCAGCGCGCCCAGCAGCCCGAAGGCGGTGATGATGTTGTTCCCGATGACGAACATCACCAGCGAGACGACCAGGGTCATCAAGACCAAGGACTGGGTGAACGAACGCGAGTACGAGAGCCCGCTGTGGGTCCAGATGTACGTCCAGGCAATCACCTGACCCAGCACGAAAGCCAGCAGCAGGGCCAGTATCGCCACCTGCAAGGAGTAGTCGGCGAATAGCGGGTGGGTGGCGTCCAGGGCCTGGATGAACTGGTCCACGGTCAGATCCTCAGCGGGGGCAGTGTGAAGCCCGCCACCGTCATCCCCGACTCGCGCCCTGACAGGAGGGTCTGGTCGACGGACAGCGTGTACTTGGGCACCGGCTGCTGTCTGAGACCGAAAGCGCGTACCAGGTCGGCGATCCAGGTCGGGAAGCGCTCGGTGAACTTGATCTCGAGAATGACGCCGTCGACGGGAGTGGTCATCCACCGTCCGTGGCCGTGGCGGACCTCGCGTTCAAAAGTGACGGCGTGCACCACGTCGGTATCCAGGGTCAGCCGGACGGGGTCGCCTCCGCGGGATTCGTAGGCCTCGCGCATGTATCGGACCTTGATCACCGGTTTGCAGGCGATCAACGCGGCAAGATGCGCGAAGAGGTCGCAGTCGGCGCGCAGGTCCGGCGTGATGCCCTTCAGCCGCGAGACGTTGTAATCGTCGAGGAAGAGCGCGGCCTGCTCGCGGTCGAGGCGGGCCCGCCGTTTCTTGACGATGTTGTTGATCTTCTTCTTGACCTCGAAGAAAACCGGCTGACGCGGGTCATCGGAGTAGGAACGAACTCGCAGCTTGAAGCGGTTCTTGTGACCACCGACCGTCTGGTGATAGAGCACCAGGTCTTCCGAATCGAGATACAGACTGCAGATCGGGTAGCGGTTGCCCTCGCGCAGGGCGGCGAACGGGTCGGGCCGCATAAAGGGTTGGATGAACTCGCGCAGTGCCGAAACCACCATCGGGCTGATCTGGTACTTGCACTCGTAGCGCGAGGCGAGGGTCGGATCCTCGAATGTACCTATGCGATGCATCGTCCTCACCGGGGCGACCGAGCTTTTCGGCATTTGCCTCGCCGACCCTGAATGCGGTGTCGCCCGTATGCCAGGCCGACCCGACGACGAACCCTCTCCGCCTCGCTCCCGTGCCGAGGTCGGGTTCCGGTCCTCATGAAGGTCAACCGTTTACTCTATATACCAACTAGGCGGCGGGCATACTACAGGTATTGCGGACCCCGTTGCACCAAGGGGAACTCCGGACGGGCCGGAAAGTGTCTCCCGTACAACCGTTTTCCGCGGCCCCGGGGCACCTCATGAGAGGATACTTATATTTATTGAAGTTTCGGGGTGGACCTTGCCCACCGATCCGGTGACCCGCCCGGTCGGCCCCCATCCGCGGCATGGATCGCTACAGGTCGAACTGCCGGACGAACAGTTCCTGTCTCAGGTAGGTGAAGCGCGGGCTCAGCGGGGGCAGATTCTCCGCCTGGTCGAAGGCGGTGTCGTAGCCGAAATTGCGCTTGGGGGCCTTGTATTGCGGGTCCCCGTAGATCCAGGCGCCGTCCACGTGGCGCGGCGTGTTGAGGCTGACGAACGATCCCCGGTAGTTCAGCCACTTGCCCGACCACTTCTCGTGGAAGCGGGGGTAGTTCTCGAGTCCGCCGTTGTACTGGCCCGCGTCCTGCCCGGCCGTGCCTTCGACCCCACCGGTACTGTCGGTACCGGCCAGGAACGCGGCGTTGATCGCGGTGTCCGCCGCCGTGCGGTCGGGGTGGTCCACGTCGGGCTCCTGGCTGGCGCTCTGTTCCGCGGCCGAGCCCGGGGCGTCCCAGGCGCTGGACAGGATATTGAGCGAGTCGGCGAGAAAGGCCGCCGGCCGCTTGTTGACGGCGTTGTAGTTGCCCTGGATGTAAACCGCCTGGTTGGTGACCACGGTTAGCCCCTGGATGGCGGGGGCCAGCGGGTCGGTCGATGCCAGTTGGGCGCCGTTGTGGACCCGCACACCGTAGTTGTTGAGGGTGTTCGAGGCGGGGCCGTCGACTCCCAGGTACCAGACCAGTCCGCCCTCGCTGGTTTCGTCGATTCCGGACAGCGGCCCCAGCAGATCGTTGACGTGAATGCAGTCCAGCAGGCCTCGGACGTCCACGTCGAGCATCTCGATCGAGGTGCCCTCCCGGTTGTTGTAGAACGTTTCGGAACGATCGACGACGCCGCAGGCGTTCAGCGTGTTGCTGTCCAGCAAGCGATCGCTACCGTCGATGTTCCTGACGACGACTGCCGGCGTGTCGTCGGCGTCGTAGTCTCCGTCGTTGTCCTCGTCGAGGTCCAACACGATGCGGATGTCCGCCTTCTCCCAGTAGATTTCGCCGGGCACGGGATCCAGGGCCTCCGGCGCCGGAACGGTCACCGGATCGATCCCGGTGCGGATCATGCCGTTCCAGCTCACCAGAGCGGGCTGCGGAAGGTGCAGCCGCGTTCCGTTGCAATCCGGGATGTCGGTGATCGTGCCCGGGTCGGCGACGCCCACCGGACCGACCATACAGGTGTCGGTGTTCTTGCGGCCGTGGTACAGCTCGCCGGCGGTGGTCACCTGGCCGTCGATCTGCATCGTGTCGTTGGTACCCAAATAGAGGTCGCCGTTGCTGTGCACGGGACCGGCGAGCGTCATGGCCGGACCGGGCAGGATCTCCAGATCCTTGTTGTAGAACGCCGCGAACTGGAACAGCGGCACCAGGCGGCTCTTGAAGCGCATCTCGAGCATCGCCTCGGTGAACCCGTCGAGGGCGGTGGATTCGGAGTAGGCGGTGTAACCGTATTCCTGGGCGTTGAGGTTCTGATACTGCTCGCCTCGGGGGATGACGATCGATAGCGGGTTCTCCGGGCTCTCGGCCAGGAAACTCTGGACGTTGCGGTCCTCGAAGACGTGGAACCTGCAGGCGTAGTCGCCGCTGCCGAGGTTTCCGGGATCGCAGGCGTCCGTCGCGCCCGCCAGGTCCGGTCCCTCGCCGCCGGGACGGTTGTAGCCCACGAAGATCTCCCGCACGTCCGCGGCGCGGATGTTGAGTCCCGCCTCGGCCGAGTACAGACCGCGGAAACTGTTCATGGACGAACGGGTCGTCGACAGCTCGATGCGCGTCAGCGTGAAGTACCCGACGATCATCGTCATCAGCAGAGCCAGCAGCATCATCACCGTGATCAGGGCGAAGCCGCGCTGGCTGCCGTTCCATCGGTCCATCGGAACCTCCCTTCGCGGTCAGTTCGAAAGAACGTTCCGCGGGAAGAATCTCGTGCTGACGGTCCGCGTGGTGGTGCGGCCGTCCACCTCGGCGTCTGCGGTCAGCGTAATCTCGATCGCGCTCAAGGCCGTCCAGTCGTCGTTGCTGTTCAGCTCGTCGAGGATGGTGCCGTCGTCCAGCACGGCCCGCACCTGGAAGTCGGTGATGTTGCTGCTCAGGTGGATCCGATCGCCGTTCCCCTGGTCGAGCTCGAAGTTCAGCGTTCCCCCGTCGAGACCGTAGCGCCGCTGCTCGAGAAGGTAGATGCGAGCCTGCTGGTCCACGTCGTACTCTCGCGCCCAGGCGCCGCCGTCGCCGCGGTGCAGGAAGTTGCTGGTGGTGCCGTCGTCGTCGTAGAGGAAGTACTCGCCGAGTCGGTCCACGGGGTTGTAGACGTAGGCCCAGACCGAGCCGCCTCGCGAATCGCGGAACGCTCTCCAGCGCCCGATGTTGTCGGGGAAGCCGTCACCGTCGTCGTCGGGCAGCGCGTTGCAGCCCTGGGGAGGCCCGGCTCCCTCGGCGGCGCGAACGTCGGTTCCCGTACCGCCGTTCGGGAGCGTCGCGCACAGCGGCAGCACGTCGTCCAGCAGGTTGCGCCACAGGATCAGTTCGTCGGGTGCCCCGTCGGCTCCGTCATGGACCTCCAGCGCCGGAAAATCAAAGGGCAGCCGCTCGCCGGCCTGGCGGATCTGCACGCCGACCAGATCCAGCGAGCTGCGTAGCTGCTGGTTCACTCGCACCCGGCCCTGGTCCGCCGCGTAGCCGCGACGTGTCGACAGCGTGATCGTCAGGGCGACACCCATCAGCAGGGTGCCTACCATCAGTGCGACCAGCAGCTCGACCAGCGTGAAGCCGGTTTCAGCGCAGCCGCGTGAAGACGGTCTCCAGTGAGTAGATCGTCTCTCCGCCATAGCGGACCTCGAGCACCACGTGGCGACTGGCGTCGCCACAGTACTGTGGTTTGGAGCAGTAGAGGCGCTGAACCTCGTATTCCCTCGGACCGATCGCGATCAGCGTCGGCTGGTCCGTGCCGGCCATCGGCATTGTCTCCGGGTTCACCTGTCGCAGGGCTTCCATTGCTTGCTGGCCTACCGCCACCGCGTCGGACCGTTCCTCGGTCAACGTATTCGTGTCGATGTAGGTCATCAGGCTCGGAACGATGCCCGCCAGGGCGATCCCCAGGATCGCCAGGGCGGCCAGCGACTCGATCAACGAGAAGCCCTTGCAGTTCATGCCGTTCAATGGATCACCCTCGTTGCTCCGCCGAGCATGACCTCGACCTGCGTCTCACCGAGTTCGTCGTGGGCCAGCGTGACGACCACGTTGACGCTTGCAATTCCGCGACTGCTGAAGCAGATCGACCAGTCGGTGTCGGACAGGTTGACGTCCCGGGGCAGGCGTAGCTCCGGGACCGGGCCGACTTCCCAGTCCACGGAAGAGCAGTTGGACGCGACCCGCGCCTCCAGGGTCCGTTCGTCGACCGGTTGGACCCGGTAGGCCGACGTGGTCGCCATCGCCTTCAGCCGGGCCTCGCGCAGGTATCCCTCGAGCAGCAGGGACCCGGTTTCCAGGGGCGCGGCCGCGGGCGTCAGGTAGAGGGCGCTGATGCCCACGCTGAGGCCCATGATGGTCATGACGACGAGCAACTCGACCATCGTCATGCCACGCTGTCGAAGGGCGAAGCGGTTCAAGATGCCGGTCTCTCGTGCAAGGGGGATTCCAGGGGCGGCGGCGGCCAGGCCCGACTCGCTAAGTAATTGTTAGACAATAACTTACAAGTGATCCCACGGGAACCGTGTCGCGAAACCGAACAGCGACAAGTTACCGGGCCCGGCCCGGGGTTACCAAGACGAAATCCGGTCGATCGTGGCCGGCCCGCCGCAAGCTGCTAGTGTTCGGCCAGAGTCTCCAGGTCGCGAGGGGTCCGAAGGAAGTCGGAAGAGGTACTCCGGTTGTCGCTGCGCGATCTACTCACCCGGTTGCAAACGGCCATCTTGCAGAACCCCGGCAGGGTACTCACCGCGTCGGCCTTGCTGGTGTTGCTGGCCGTGGCGCTGGCGATCGGGGTAGAGTTCCGCACGTCCCGTTCCGAACTGGCGCCGCCGGGAGATCCCGACCAGGCTCGCTGGGACGCCCTGCTCGAGGACTACTCGGGCAGTGAGGCGGTCTTCGCCTGCATCGAGGCCGTTCCCCGGGGCAGCCGGGATGCCGCGGAGATGCGGACGTTCACCGACGCCCTCTCGAGACGGTTCGCCACCGATGTCCGGGTGGACCACGTCTACCACCGCTTCGACCTGGACTGGCTCTCGCTGCACGGACTCTACCTCGCCCCGCCCGAGTCCCTCGACAGACTTGCCGCCCTGGACGGTGAGGGGGCGATGCTGCGGGAGTTGAGCTCGGTCCGCGGGCTGGCCGATCTCAACCACCAGATCGCCGAGAGAATCGCGACCGGCCTGGAACAAGAGATGGCACCCGGCGGTGCGGCGGAGGAGTCCATCGGCCCGCTGTCGGCCATGCTTCGCGGTCAACTCGACTTTCTCGAGGCGCCGGGTCCCACCGTCGACGCATGGACCCGCGGGCAGCCGATGCTGGCGCTGGCGGGCGACGAGAATAGCCTTCCCGCCGACGGCTACCTGACGACCCATGACGGCGATACCTACTTCGCGATCATCTCGCCGGTCGACCCCGACGACCGGCTCAAGACACGGCGCGATCTTCTCGGCGCCCTGCGCGGCCACGTGGAGGCGGTCTCCGGTGAGCGGCCGGGCTTCAAGGTCGTCTTCACGGGACAGGCCGCCCTGGTGGTCGAGGAGATGGACAGCGTGGCCCGCGACACCTGGCGCACCGCGGGGGTGGCGGTGCTCGGAGTGACCCTGCTGACTCTGCTGGTCTTCCGCTGGCGGAGCCACGCGGTCGTGGTGCTGGTCGCGCTCGCGGCCGGTGTGATCTGGGCCTTCGGTGCGGTCCGAATCGAGTACGGCTATCTGAACCTGATCACCTCCTCCTTCATCTCCACCCTGATCGGCGTCGGAGTGGCATACGGCATTCATCCGGTCTCCGAATACGAGCTGGCCGGCGCTCACACCGTCGATCCCCTGGAGGCCGTCCGCGAGGCCTACCGCCGTACCGGTCCGGCGGTGACGGTTGCGGGCGTGACCACCTCGGCCGCCTTCTTCTCGATCCTGCTGATGCGTTTCCGCGGTTTCGCCGAGCTGGGTCTGGTGGCCGGCATCGGCGTGCTGCTCTGCCTGGCCGCGTCGTTGATCAGCCTGCCGGCCCTGCTCGTGGTCTACGGGCGCTGGCGTCGCCGCCGTGACCGCGCCCCGCGAAGCGGGTCGAAGGCGGCGCTGGTGGACAGGCTCTTGGTCGAGCCGCTGGCTGGTCGTGTCTGCCGGGCGCCGTGGGTCGTGCTGCTGGTGACGCTGCTGATCACCGTGGCTGCTGGTTGGGCGGCGATAGGTTGGCTGGGCTTCGACACCAACATTCTGGAGCTGCTACCCGAGGATGCGGAGTCGGTGCGCTACCAGCGGTTGATGGCGATGGAGTCCGACCTGTCGCCCATGTTCAACATCGTCGCCGCCGAGGACCTGGAGACCCTCCGGGAACTGGAGCGGCGCGCTCGCGACGAGCCCACGATCACCCGTTTCGAATCGGTGCTGCGCCTGTTGCCGCGCGACCCCACCGCCTCTCGCGCGGCGATCGAGCGGCTGCGTGCTCCGATCGAAGCCCTGCAGTTGCCCCGGGAAGCGGCGCCGTTTTCCCGGGAGCGACTGATCGAATCCCTGGACCGGCTCGAAGACGCCCTGGCGCAGGCGACCGACGCCGCGTTCGGCGGCGGACTGGCGGATCTCGCGGCGACCCTCGAAGATACCCGTGCCGTCGCCGACGACTGTCGCCGCGCCGTCCGCGAAGCTCCCGAACCGAGGGATGCGGAGTGGGCTGCGGGAGAGCGGCGGTTGCTGGCCCGGGCCCACGAGATCCTGAACTGGTTGCGCGAGGCCGTGCGTGCAGAACCGCCGGCCCTCGAGACTCTGCCGACGACGATTCGCGAGCGGTTGTTGACCCGTTCGGGAAAACCACTGGCCTTCCTCTTCCCCGATGGCGACGTTTTCCAGCCGCGGGAGCTTGCGGACTACGTTCAGGCGTCGCGACGCGTCTCCGAATCGGCGACCGGTTTCCCGCTGGTCTTCCAGAAGATGGCCGGGCGGATCATCGGCGGCTTCCGCCGGGCGGTCATCGCCGGCGGCCTGCTGGTGCTGGTCATCCTGTTCATCGACTTCCGCAATCTGCGCGACGCGACCCTGGCGATGATCCCGTTGATCATCGGAATGGTGTGGATGATCGGGGCGATGCGCCTGTTCGATATCTCGTTCAACTTCGCCAACCTGGTGGCGGTGCCTCTGATCATCGGCGTGGGTATCGACAACGGGGTGCACGTCGTTCAGCGGGTGCGCCTGGAAGGGCGCGAGGGGATGCACGTCGTTCTGCGCCACACCGGCCGGGCGATCCTGATCGCGTCGCTGACGACCATGGTCGGTTTCGGCAGCCTCGCCCTGGCCTCGCACCGCGGCATGTCCTCCCTGGGGCTGGTGCTGCTGCTGGGCGTGGGCTCGTGCCTGATTACTTCGACGTTGGTGCTGCCCAATCTGCTGGTGGTGCTCGGCATCGCCAGGAAGTGATGCCTGGAGGCCGGCATGCTCTGCCACCCCCGGTGGATAGCAGTCACGAAACTCTCTAAGCTGAAACGGTTGTGCGACGACTCGTTCTCATCCTGCCGCTTGCCGGGCTGATCGCCGCTGTTGCGGAGTCGCCGCTGACGCTGGTCGTCTGTGCCCCGGGTTATCCCGGCAACACCGAGCAGGCCCAGCCCGTGATGGACGACCTCGCGACGCAGCTCTCCGCCGCAGCGGGGTGGGACGTCGATGGACTGGACGCCGTCTACCACGAACGGCTCCAGCCGGGAATCGACCGGCTGACCGCTCCCGACGCCGCCATGGCGTTGGTGCCGCTGCCGTTGTATCTCGAGCACCGCGAGACGTTACAACTGAAACCGGTGTTGCAGGTGGTCCATGCGTCGGGCAGGCCCGAGACCTGGACCTTAGTGGCACGCAAGGGCGCGGTCTCCAAACCCGAAGACCTCGAGGGTTGGGAACTCGCCGGCATGCCGGTCTATTCACGGCGGTTCGTGCGGCGCGTCGCACTAGCCGACTGGGGCCGGCTGCCGGAGAACGTCGAGTTGCGTTTCAGCTCGCGGATCGTGTCCATCCTGCGCCGCGCCGCCGCCGGAGAAAACGTCGCCGTATTGCTCGACGCCGCCCAGGCCAAGGCGCTGCCCAAGCTCGGTTTCGCCGCCGATCTCGAGGTCGTGACGGTTTCGCCGTCGATGATCGGCTCGTTGGTCTGCAGCGTGTCGGATCGTATCGACACCGGACGGCAACGCGGCCTGGTCGAGGCGCTGTCCGCGCTCCACCGCAACGACGGCAGCGAGGAATTGCTCGAGACATTGCGCATCAACCGTTTCGAGCCGCTGGACGCCGACCGGCTGGAAGCGATCGAGCATTCCTTCGACGGCGGACCTTCGGGCTCCTGAGTGCCGCGCCGCTTTGCCTTCGCCCTCTGCCTGACGCTGATCCCGCTCGCCGCGGGCTGCGCGAGGGCCCTGCGCGAGCCACCACCTCTGGCCGAGCTGACCGGCTCGTCCGGGGCGCTGTCGCCGGGCGACGCCGAATCCTTGATCGACCGGGCACGTGCCGCGTGGGAGCGGCGCGAGGTGGCGCCGGTCTCCGAGGCGGCGCGGCTGTGGTTGTCCGCGGCCGCCGACGAGAACGTGCGGGTGGAGGCGCTGTTGGGGGCGGCCCGCGCGGCTGCCTGGTTGGCCGATCACGCGACCGAGCTCGATGTACGGAAGCGACACGCCGAGTCGGCGGTCGCCGCCGCCCAGTGGTGCGGCCGCGCGGACCCGGACGAGATCCGCTGCACCTACTGGTTGGCGCTGGCCCTGGGCGTTCAGGCGCGCGAGCGACGGGCCACGGCCCTCGACGCGCTCCCGCAGATCGTCGAGATGCTGGAGCAGGTGCTCGCCATCTCGCCCGAGATGGACCAGGCCGGCCCTCACCGCGCCCTGGCACTGGTTTACCTGCGGGCTCCCGGCTGGCCCAGCGGTCCAGGAGACCCCGATCTGGGGCTCGACCAGGCCCGTCGAGCGGCGTCGATCGCTCCCGACTTCCCCCCCAATCAACTGGTTCTCGGCGAGGCCTTGCGGGCCGTCGACCAGACCGACGCAGCGCGGGCGGCCTACCGGCGGGCCCGCGATCTTGCCGAAAAACGTCAAGCTTCCGGGGAAATCGACGCTATCGAGTGGCTCGACGAGGCCGAGCGTGCGATGTCCGACGAGTGACGGCGCTCCGAGGAGTCCCTTGCGTCTACCCCTATCACAGGGTAAAAGAGCGAGCGCAGGCAGTGATCTGCGACTGGGCGACTTGTGCCGTCCGGAGGTAGCACCCATGAGACAGCAGCGCGGATGGGTCATTCTGGGAGTGATCGTGGGCCTGCTCTCCGTCCCGGCGACGGCCGGGGCGGAAGTGGTTCGCCGGACCGAATGGGTAGCCGTCGATCTTTCCGGCGGGCTTCCTGCAGATCTCCTGCGCCCGGAGGGCAAGACCCGCTGGGACCTCGAGGGACTGACCCTCAAGGAATCCTGGACCCGAACCATCAAGATGAAGGACGGCTCGGTGACGAGCCTCGAGCAGGCCGACGCCGCCGTCACTGCGCGCTCCGCCTCGTCCAGCATCCTGATCTACACCGATCCCACGGCCGGTCACGCGGCGGAGCGCTGGCTGCTACCCGACCGTGACCCGCGGCTGCTCGAGGTCGATCCCCGGGTCCCGATTCGCATCGCAGAGCAGGGCGGACGCGGTACGGACGAACTGGAGATCCGCACCCGCCGCCTGGGCCTGGGCTGGGTCTTCCTGCCCGGCGGCCCCCACGAAGCGGTGCTGCAGGAGGCGCTGGTATTGCGCAAGAGTCCCGGCGAGCGCGGCTTTCGTCCCGACGTGCTGATCCATCGCTGGATCGACCCCCGGGCCGGCGTCGTCGCAGAGGTCAGCGGGCCGGCTTCGGAGGACGGCGTGCGCCGCCTCGAGATCACGTCGGTCTCCGTCGTGCAGGAGGTGCTGCAGGGCGTCGTCGGTCTGCGCCTGCTCCCCACCGACATCCGCGTGCCTGCGCTGACTCGCGTCAACTACGGCTTCGATCGCGCCGGCTCGCCCGGCGCCACCGATCCCGTCCCCGTCTCCATCATCGACCCTGCCGGACACCTCACGATCGGGGGCCTGATCGCCGCGGGCTCCTGGGACTTCTCGGGCAACGTCGCCGCCAACGCCGTGAGCGAGATCGCCTCCACCGGCACCACGGTGACGCCCGCCGAGACCTGCAACGATTTCCGTTGCGGCTTCAACCTGGCCGGCCCCGCCATTCAGCTCGGCCGCGAGGACCTCAACTTCGCCGATCCTCTCAACGCCGAGATCACCCTCAGCGTCACCGAGCTCGAACAGCGGGCCTCGGACGTGACGATCTGGCTGCGGGCGGGCGTCCGCAAGGAAGGCATCTCCGTCGGCGGGCTGGGGGAAAGCGAGAGCCGCTTCTGCCACACCGACGAGCTTCCGGCTGTCGACCGCACCGCGGTTCCCCTGTGGCGCTTCCCCCACCAGGACGCCCCCGGTGAGCCGTTCTACTTCCAACTCGGCGATTCGTGGCCCGACATCAGCGACGAGAACGGCGGGATCTTCCAGTGCGAGCTGACCCTGTTCAACCACGTCTGTCCCCAGCTGACCTGCGGGTTCGGCTGCCAGCTGTGGGTCAGCGCGCGGGACGGTTTCGGAGGCACCCAGCGCTCCGCGGTCGTCGCCGAGGGGCCGGTGACCCTGCCGTCCGGGCACACCTTCAACACGCTCGTTCTGCGCAGCGTCACCGAATACTGCGTGTCCACCAGCTCGAACTGTGGTGGGTTTTTCGGCTGCGTGCAGTCCGTGCGTCTCGTGTTGCATTTGTTCGTGGCGCCGGTGCTGGGCACGGTGGCGCGACTGCAGTCCGATCTGCTCGTGGCCGACGAGACCAGCTTCGCGGTGCTCGACGAGACCGATTTCAAGTACGGCCTCTTCCCGCCGAGATCGATCACGGTCAACAACGTCGGCGACACCACCATCGAGCTGTCGTGGGATCCGGGACTGGTCACCGATCGCATCGACGGCTACCGCATCTACTGGGACACCGACTCGGGAAGCGACTCGGCCTATACCTTCGATTCGCTGAGCAACCCCGGACAGGCGGTGATCGTCGGGACGACGGCGACCATCGGCGGCCTGACACCGGGCACCGGTTACTTCCTTAGCGTGACTGCGCTGTCGACCTACGCCAACCCGGCGACCCAGGTGCCGATCAACTACGAGAGCGCGTTGTTCCCGATCACCATCCCGGGCAGCCCGGCGCCGGTTCCGGCCGAGGTCACCGCGTTAACCAGCGGCGGCCTCTGCACCCCGACCGCGCCGGTGGCCAACGTCCGGATGGACAGGGTCGGCCTCCAGCAGGTCATCAGCTGGGATCCTGCCGTGGATCCCTGTCTCGAGGGTTACCAGATCTTGCGCGCCGCTAGCCCTGAGTCCGACGCCAACTTTTCCGTCGAGGTGCCCGACACCGGTTTGACCACCAGCGCCACGGCCGATTTCGGTTCGGGGTACTTCATCGTCGTCACCAAGGGCTCCGGCGGAACCGGGCTCTGGGAGCACTACGGCCGATAATGTCCGAGGGCCCGCCAGACGCGCCGGTGAGCACCCGGTCGGGGCCACATCCATCGGGGACCCCGTGAGCGCCGTTCTGCGAACCGTCGCCGGCTGCGGGCTGATTGCGGCGACGGCTCTCTGTCTCCACGAAGCGACGGCCCAGACGACGTCCGCGTCGTTGACCGGCACCGTGCGGACGGCCGAGGGTCAGCCGGTGGACGACGCGGTCGTCACCGCGCGCTCGCAGGCCAGCGGTGCGGTGCGTACCGCCGTGACCGACGCGAAGGGTGAGTACCGTTTCGGGCCGCTCACACCCGGCCATTGGACCACCGCGGCGCGGTTGTCGAACGGGCGGCTCAGCGAATCGCAGCACGTCACCCTGCGTCTGCAGGAGACGGTGCGGCTGGATTTCGTCGTCGGAACCGGCAGCGATGGCCTGGAGGAACGGGTCACCGTCACCGCCCAGATCCCGCTAATCGACCGCCGGGAGACGGCCGGAATGCTGAGGGTGAGCGGCGATACCGCCAACAACCTGCCGCTGTCCGGCCGTACGTTCACCGACCTGGCCCTGCTCGATTCGTCGGTGGGGCAGGCTGCCCCGGGGAACTTCTTCGGTGAGCGGGGCTCGGTGTTCGTCGTCAACGGCCAGTCCGGGCGCTCGAACAGCTTTCTCGTCGACGGGCTGGACAACAACGACCAGACCAGCGGTACCACCTCCAACGCCTTCTACTCCCAGCAGGTGATCCAGGAGTTCGTGTTGTTGACCCACCAGTACGCCCCGGAGTTCGGCCGCGCCTCGGGCGGTGTGTTGAACATCGTGACCCGCCGCGGCAACAACGAGTCCGAATGGGAGGTCTTCGTCCAGGGCTCCGCCGCCGATTGGAACGAGGCGGGCAATTTCATCGAGTCGCTGCCGGACACCGGCGGTTCGAGCACGGCGAACCACTTCTTCGGCGGCTTCAACGTCGGCGGCGCCTTCAAGAAGGACCGCGCCTTCTACTTCCTGGCCTACGAGCATCAGGAGAGCCACGATCCGATCGCCTACACCGGAGTGACCGCTGACGGGCTCGAGGGCGGGCGCTACGTCGCCCCGGGCAACGACGACAACCTGTTCCTTCGAACCGACTTCAACCTGTCACCCAGCCAGAGCCTGATGGTCCGGCTCTCGGCCGACGATCGCACCACCCGCGGCGTCAACGTCGGCGGCGTGTTCACTCCCGACGCCGGTTTCAGCATCGAAGAGCAGGATCTGGCGCTGGCAGTGTCGCTGACCTCGGTCATCTCCGGCAGGCTGCTCAACGAGGCCCGGTTGCTGGTCGCCGACTCGACCTTCGATCAGCTCGCCAACTCGAGTCGTACCGGTGTCACTCGCCCGTCGGGAATCTTCGGCGGAAACACCCTGAACGTGCAGCTGCGCGACGAGTTCCGGATCCAACTGGTCGAGAACCTCACCATCCAGCAGGGGAACCACACCGTCAAATTGGGCGTGGACGTCACCCGGTCGCACACGAAGATCCGGACTGCGTTCAACCCGGAAGGCAACTTCCTCTACAACTCGGATGCGGCGTTCGACGCCGGGGATTGCGGCAACCTGAACCTCTCCGACTTCATCAGCGCCGAGCAGGACGGCACGTTGCCCTACGTTCCCTGCACCTTCAGCAACGGGATCGACGACGACGGCGACCTGCTGATCGACGAGCCCGGGATCCTGACCTCGTACCCGTTGGTCTACTCCTACATCTTCGGCCGCCCCCGGGCCACCATCGATGACACCAAGTACGGTCTGTTCGCCCAGGATCGCTGGGAGATCGGCCGCCGCTTGATCCTCGACTACGGGCTGCGCTTCGACCTGAGCACCTACACGCTGCCGCGTGAGGCCTCGGTCGATTCCACCGTTCGCAACGGCGGCGCCGAGCGGGACGACGACAATATCGCGCCGCGCCTGGGCTTCACGTTCACGCCCAAGGTCGACGGCAAGCTCGTCATCCGCGGCGGCGGCGGGATCTTCTACGACAAGCTGGTGCTCGCTTTCCCCGCGGTGGCGGCGATCACCTCGGGGACCCGCATCGGCCTGATGTTCCCCCAGGGCTTCCTGGCCGAGGTGAACGAAGATCTCGTGGCCGAGCAGGGGGCCGGACAACTGCTGATCGACCTCGAAAAACAGGCCGACGAGCTGGAGAAGTTCATCATCCAGTTCTCGACCGAGACCAAGCTGGACACCCCGTACACCGTACAGTTCAACCTCGGGCTCGAGCGATCCTTCGGCGAGCATCAGGCCCTTGGAGCGAATGTCGTCCGCTCTCGGGGATACCACCTGCCACTGATGAAGGACCTCAACCCCGTGGACGGGCTGTTCCCCGTGCAACTGCAGGTCTGCAACGAGCAGACCCTCGATCCGGATCTCGAGTTTGGCCTGCCGTGCCATCTCGACGACCCGTCGATCGGCTCCATCGCCGCGCTGACCACCGAGGGGCGCAGCTGGTATTCGGCCCTGGAGCTGGACTGGAGAGTGCAGCGCGACGGTGGCTGGATGAACGCCTCGTACACCTGGTCCAAGGCCGAGGACACCGGCTTCGATCCGTTGAAGGGTGGTCTCTCCCTGCCTCCCGACTCCCGGGATTTCAGCGGCGAGCGCGGCCGAGCCGACGGCGACCGGCGGCATCGCTTCGTGCTGTCGGCGGAATTTCCGCTGCGCTGGATGGATCTGCGGGCGTCAGGGGCGCTGCAGTGGTCCACCGGACTGCCGTTCAACGTGACCACGGGGCAGGACGACAACGTGGACGGTATCCTGACCGATCGGCCCGAAGGCATCGGTCGCAACAGCGGCGAGCACACCGACCTGGCGTTGGTCAACGCGCTGCGCGAACGGGAGAACCAGATCGCCCGCCAGGATCCGGTC
>Ga0255058_10000969_pt1 | contig 16506 bp, 14 predicted proteins | sample Cases_109_9_MG_FD_188637 | JGI IMG/M metagenome (GOLD analysis project Ga0255058, IMG submission 188637) | Seawater microbial communities from Amundsen Gulf, Northwest Territories, Canada - Cases_109_9 | ecosystem: Environmental > Aquatic > Marine > Gulf | place: Canada: Northwest Territories... | reverse complement strand
CGTCGAGACGAGCGCCGGAACCCTCTCCGGCGACTACGTCGTCATCGCGCTCGGGGCCGAGTTGGTCCCCGGGGCAGTGCCCGGGTTCGCGGAGGCCGCCAACAACCTGTATGACGGTGAAGGAGCTGCGGAGTTGGGTCGGGTCCTCGATGGGTTCGAAGGAGGCCGGATCGTTGTCCTGGTTGCCGGTGCCCCCTTTCGCTGCCCGGCGGCGCCGTACGAGGCAGCGATGCTGGTCGAGGACCTGGTCCGGAAGCACGGCATTCGAGACCAGGTGGAACTCTCGATGTATACCCCGGAGCCGCAGCCGATGGCAGTGGCAGGCCCGGAGGTCGGAGAAGCGCTGGTCGGGATGCTGACTGAGCGCGGCATCGACTATCACCCGCAGCACGCCGTCACCAACATCGATGCCCGGCACAGCACGCTCCATTTCGATGACCGGGTCGTGCCGTTTGACCTCCTGATCGGTGTGCCTCCACACCGGGCACCGTCCCTAGTGACCGAAGCCGGGCTCACAGACGGCACCGGATACGTGCCGGTCCACCCGCAAACGCTTGAGATCCTCGCCGACCCCGACAACCTCGAGACGCAGTATCCAAACGTATTTGCGATCGGCGATGTCACTGCCGTCAAGCTGCTCAACGGGATGCTCCTCCCCAAGGCCGGAGTATTCGCCGAAGCCCAGGCGCAGGTCGTGGCCGGCACGATCGCCGCCGACATCCAGGGCAATCCGAAACCCGCCGGATACGACGGACAGGGCTTCTGCTACGTGGAGGTGGGAGACGGGCTGGCGGCATACGGGAGCGGCGAGTTCTACGCATATCCCGGGCCCCGCGTTGGACTCGAAGCACCGACCGCCGAGGCGCGCCGTGCCAAGGGAGAGTACGAGCAGCTACTCGACGCCTGGTTTGAGGAGTCATGAGTCGAGAGTCATGAGTCGAGAGTCGTCCATTCTCCCGCTCTCGACTCAAGACTCTGGACTCTGGACTTCCTCAGGCCACCAGCCGGCCTTGGCGACCGCGGCCGGGAGCCGCTTGCCAAGCTGGGTGCCGAGCCAGCGTCCGGTGGCGATCGTGGCCTCATGATCGATGCCGGTAGTGACGCCCATCCGTTCGAATAGGTACAACAAGTCCTCGGTGGCAACGTTACCGGTGGCGTTTGGTGCAAACGGGCACCCGCCCGCCCCACCGACGGATGCGTCAAGCACCGCAACGCCCGACCCATACGCCGCCACCGCGTTGGCGGCAGCAGTGTTGCGGGTGTCGTGGAAGTGGCAGCGCAGCGACGGACCCCGGGCCACGCCGCGAACCGCAGCGATCAAGCTCTCGACCTGGGCGGGAACGGCGACTCCGATGGTGTCACCAAGCGCGATCTCGTCTGCCCCGGACGCCGTCGCCCAACCGGAAAGTGCGACTACGTCCTCCGGGGACACCTCGCCGTCGTAGGGGCAGCCGAAGGCAACCGAGACCGTGACGCTGGTGCGGCGCCCGGCGTCTTTCGCCTCCGGGAGCATCGCCGCGATGTCCCGCATCGTCTCCTCGGGTGATACCCCGGCATTGGCCCGGTTGAATCCCTCCGAGGCGCCAACCACGAAGTTGATCTCATCGACCCCGGTGGCCAGGGCTCGGTCGAGTCCGCGGCGATTCAGCACCAGGCCGATGTAGGACACGCCGTCTGGGCTCGGCCCGAGGGCGGATAGCACAGCCTCGGCATCGGCCATCTGAGGTACCCGGTCGGGGTGCACGAACGACGCCACCTCGACGCGACTCGTCCCCGCCGCCACGACGCGGTTGATCAACTCCACCTTCGTCGCCGTGTCCAGGATGGCGTCTTCGTTCTGCAGCCCGTCCCTGGGCCCGACCTCGATGACCTGAAGTGTGCGCTTCACGACTCGCGACTCGCGACTCGCGACTCGCGACTCACAAATTGCCTCGCTTCGCCTGTTCACGCTCGATTGCCTCGAACAATGCCTTGAAGTTGCCAAGACCAAACCCGGTTGCGCCGCGACGCTCGATGAGCTCGAAGAACACCGTTGGGCGGTCCTGGATCATCCTGGTGAACATCTGCAGCAGATGGCCCCCCTCATCTGAGTCGATGAGGATCCGGTTGGCCATGATCCGATCCCAGTCGGCATCGAGGTCGGGAACCCGTTCCTTGGCCTCGACGTAGTACTCGTCGGGAACGTCGATGGTCTGCAGGCCACGGGCGTGGACATCCTCCATCGTGGTCTGCAGGTCATCGGTGGCCATAGCGATGTGCTGCACCCCCGCCGAGCGATAGAACATCAGGTACTCCTCGATCTGAGAGCGCTTCTTCCCCTCGGCAGGCTCGTTGATCGGGAGCTTGATGATCCCCTCACCATCCCACATCACCTTCGACATGAGAGCGGTGTACTCGGTCGAGATCGCCTCGTCGTCGAAGTGCCTGAGCATGGTGAAGCCGAAGATCTGCTCATACCAGTCGACCCACTGGTTCATGTCTTCGACGTTCGCCACAACATGGTCGATGGTGTGGAGCCCGGCCGGCACCGCCACCGTGTCCTCTCGAACCTCGAAGTCGGCGAAGAAGCCGTCGCGTTCGATCAGGGAGTGGATGGTGTCGCCGTAGGCCTTGATGCCGCCGGCAACCTCGGTCCCGTGGTCGCTCTCGGTGACGAACGGCTTGTAGGCGATGTCGGCGCCGCGATCGACGGCCATCTCGAATGCCTCTTCCGCGTTCGGGACCAGGAGCGCGACGTCCCTGACCCCGGGCCCGTGCAGATGCAGGTGATCAGAAATCGGATGTTCCGGAGCCTGGGCCGCGGTCACGATGAAGTGGATGTTCCCCGACTCGAGCAGATAGGAGCTGGTCTCGTCGGCCCCCGTTTCCGGTCCTCGATATCCAACAATTGAGAATCCGAGCATGTTTCGCAGGAACATGGCAGTCTGGTAGGCGTTGCCGACCCACCACTCGAGATGGGAAAAGCCCTGCAAGGGAAATGGGTCGTTGGCGGCAAATTCCTTTGCCCTGGCCTTGGTGTCATTGTCCATGAGATCCTCCGCTGGAGTTCTCCCCGATTATGCCACTTGCCGATGAGCGCCAGCGAAGCGCCAAGAACATGCGATGAGCGTTCAGCGAAGAGCTAAGACCATGGCCGCGACCACTGAGGTGCGACCCGCACTCGCGTACCATGGCCGGGTGAGAGCCCCCTCCCCGACCGGTGGGAGAGACAGGAGAACCATCAATGCCCTACTACCGCAGTGTCGGCGAGACCCCACCAAAGCGGCATACCCAGTTCGAGAACCCGGAAGGCGGCCTGTACGCCGAGGAGCTGATGGGCGAAGAGGGATTCAGCTTTGACTCGGCGCTGCTCTATCACAAGTACCTGCCGACCGCCCTGCAGGCCATCGAGCCCGTCGACATCGAGGATCAGGAGCTCACCCCAAATCACCCCCTCAAGCCGCGCCACTTTCGCACCCATCAGCTCAAGGCGGGAGGGGACCCGGTCACGGCTCGCCACACCCTCCTGAGCAACGACGATGCCCGGCTCTCCTATTTCAGCGGCAGCGAGGACAGCCCGCTGGTGAAGAACTCGATCGGCGACGAGATGGTGTATGTCGAGCAGGGCTCCGGGACCCTGGAGAGCGCCTTTGGAAGCGTTCCCTTCACTTCGGGTGACTACGTGATCATCCCGGCCTCGACGATCCACCGCTGGGTCCTCGAAGAGTCCGACGAGCCGATGCGGGCCCTCATCATGGAGTCCACCGGCCACATCGGGCCGCCACGCCGTTACCTGTCCCGCAACGGCCAGTTCCTGGAGCACTCGCCCTATTGCGAGCGCGACCTCCACGGACCAACCGAGCCTCTGATTGTCGAAGAAGCGGACGTCGACGTCCTGGTAAAGACCCGCACCGGCACGACGAAGTTCGTCTACAAGAACCACCCGTTCGACGTGGTCGGCTGGGACGGATACCTCTATCCGTATACGTTCTCGATCCATGACTTCGAGCCGATCACCGGGCGGGTCCACCAGCCTCCCCCGGTGCATCAGACCTTCGAGGCGCCAAACATCGTCGTGTGCTCGTTTGTGCCCCGGCTATTCGACTACCACCCGAAGGCGATCCCGGCGCCCTACAACCACGCCAACGTGGACAGCGACGAGGTCATCTTCTACGTCGACGGCAACTTCATGTCGCGCAAGGGCTCTGGTATCGAGGCCGGGTCCATCTCGCTGCATCCTGCCGGCCACACCCACGGGCCGCAGCCTGGCAGCGTCGAGGCAAGTCTTGGTGCCGAGGCGACCGAGGAGCTTGCGGTCATGATCGACACCTTTCGGCCGCTGTCGCTTGGTCCCGGAGGGCGGGACGCCGAGGAGGACGACTACGCCTGGACCTGGTTGGGTGGGCGTTGACAACGCTCATCCCCGATGCCCGAGTTGCATTGTTCGGCGGCCTCATCGACTACGCCGGGCTGTACCCGCCGGCATCGCTCGACATGGACGGGGCGGTGAGCGGCTACCGGGAAGCCCGCGCATCGAGTGAGGGATGGATCGTCAACCGATTCCTGTGCCCGGCTTCCCGGCTGGAGGAGCTCGCTGGGACGCTCGTCGCCAGCATGCAGGCCGGCGAGGAGCCGTGGCGCCTTTCGGTCACCTTCGACACCGATCCGGCTGCCGGCGCCGCCACGGCTGCGGCCTTTCACGCCGAAATGGCACCTGCGGCCACCGTCGATCTTGCAGAGGCTCCGATCCCGCCGAGATCCGACGCCGAAGCAATCGCGTCGCTGTACACGGCTGCATCGTCCATCAACGACACCGTGGTCCCCTATCTCGAAGTGCCGAGGGATGGGGCGATGCGAACCACCATCGCCGCCATCGTCACCGTCGTCTCTGATGCGCTGCGCCCCGGCGGCGCCAAGCTGCGTTGTGGTGGATTGACACCCGATGCCTTTCCCTCCACGCACGAAGTCGCTGAGTTCATCGCAGCCTGCACCGAAGCCGGGCTCACCTTCAAGACCACCGCAGGGCTCCACCATCCGATCCGCCACCACGACGAGGAGGCCGGGGTGATGCGCCACGGCTTTCTCAACCTGCTCACCGCGGCGATAGCCGCCGGGAAGGGAGCCGATCAGCTCAGCATCGAGGCGATCATCGCCGACACCGATCCCGACGCCTTCGACGTCGGCTTTGGTGGGGTGACCTGGCGCGGGGAGCGGGTCGGGCCACATGCCATCGATGAGACCCGCAACCATGGCTTCGTCGCCTACGGGAGCTGCGAGTTCAACGAACCGGTCGAAGACCTCGCCAAGCTCGGCTTCCTCCCATGACCAGATTCCCTACCGAGACCTTGCCCTATGGGGTCTTCAGCACTCCAGGGACCGCACCGAGGGTCGGCGTAGCCGTCGGCGACCAGGTCCTCGATCTGACGACGGTGCAGGTCGACGTTCCAGAAAGCACTTTCGCAGCATCGTCACTCAACCGGTTCCTCGCCCTCGCCCGGCCGAGGTGGACCTCGGTGCGCTCGGCCGTCGCCGAATTGGTGGCCGACGGCGCAGGCACCTACGTACCCCAATCCGAGGTCATCTTGCACATGCCGGTCGAGGTGGGCGACTTCGTCGATTTCTATTCATCGATCAACCACGCCACCAATGTGGGTCGGCTCTTTCGCCCGGACTCGGAGCCCTTGCTTCCCAACTGGCGGCACCTGCCTGTCGGTTACCACGGCCGATCGGGGACCATCGTTGTATCGGGCACCGACATCCGGCGACCAGACGGCCAGCGCCGCGGCGAGGACGGACCGGTATTTGGCCCGTCGTCCGCCCTCGATTTCGAGCTCGAGGTGGGCTTCGTCACCGGCAACGCCAACGCCCTCGGCGAGCCGATCCCCGTCGAGGACGCCGAAGAGCACATCTTTGGCTTGTGTCTGGTCAACGATTGGTCGGCGCGCGACATCCAGGCCTGGGAGTACCAGCCGCTTGGGCCGTTTCTGGGCAAGTCCTTCGCCACATCGATCTCACCGTGGATCGTGCCGCTCGAGGCGCTGGCACCGTATCGAGTCGAACCGCCACCGCAGCAACCGGAGGTTCTGCCCTATCTGCAGACCAACGGCCCAACTGCGATCGACCTTCGGCTCGAGGTCGAAATCGTCCCTGCCGGCGCCTCCCAAGGCACGGTGGTCACCAGGAACGGTTTCGCCGACCTGTATTGGACGATGTCCCAGCAGCTCGCCCATGCCACCGTCAACGGTGCCAACGCCCGTGCCGGAGACTTGTTCTCGTCGGGCACGGTGTCGGGTTCCGAGCCCGGGACGCTGGGAAGTTTCCTCGAGATCACCAAGAACGGAACCGAGCCGATCACCCTCGACGACGGCTCTGAGCGCACCTATCTCGAGGACGGCGACACGGTCATCCTGCGCGGTTGGTGCGAGTCCGCGGACGGCCCGCGGATCGAGTTCGGCAGCTGCACAGGAACGGTGCTTCCGGTGCGGTGAGCCGAGTCCAGAGCTAGATCTCGCACGCGGTTTGGTCTCACGACCCACGACTCTCGACTCTCGACTCACTACCCTCCGCAGCCATGGCAACGCTTCGACTTTTCGCCGGGCTACGGGAGACCGCGGGAGCCTCCGAGGTAGCCATCGACGCCCCAACCGTCGGCGAAGTCATCGACCAGGCCGTCGCCGACTACGGGGAGCAATTCGCCGAGCAGCTCTCGACCTCGAGAGTATGGGTGAATGGGGAACCGGCGGAGAACGCCACAAAGGTTTCGGCAGGCGACGAGGTCGCGATCATCCCTCCGGTGTCCGGGGGTACCTCGGTCGCGAAGTCGGCGGCCGATCCCGCAGAGAACGTGCTCTCCTTCATCCTTCTCAGCGCGCTGTTCATCGCCTCGTGGATCCCCGTCGAAGCGTTCGTCGTCGTCGCCGTCGGGGCGGCACTTGCCTGGCTATGGGATCTGACTGCCACCGATGCCGAAAACATGGGCAAGCTCAACGTGTATGCGCTCATCCTCGCTCCTCCCATGGCAGGAGCCGCCACCTATGCGTGGGGCATCACGGGATGGGCCGGTTCCATCGGCGCCGCCATCCTCATCGCTATCGCCTGGCCGATTTTCGACAGGAACCAGCGCGACGTCACCGCCATCGGGTCCACGACGACCGTCGCCGTGGTCGCCGCCACCGGGACCGGGGCCTTCGTGCTACTGCGCATGATCTCGACGATGACCGTCCTCGCCTTCATGTTCGTCGTGGCCGCCGGCATCCTTGGATCGGTCGCTGCGTCCGTCTACGGAGGCCAATCCATCGATCCGAATGTCGGGGCGCTCGTAGCGTCGATCATCGCCGGCGTCCTGGTCGGGCTGCTCGCCCCGGATATCGAGTTCGCCACAGGCCTCGTCGCCTCGGTGTTTGCCGCGGTCGGTCTCATCGCCGGTCGGGCCTTCGGCTCCTTGGTGCGGGCAGGGACGGTGGTCCACACCGTGCGAGCCCCCGGCCACCTCAGTCCCATCGATGGTGTCTTTCTCGCCGCGCCGCTGTTCTGGATGGCCTTCGTCCTCATCGCCAGCTGAACCGCTCCCTCATAGGCATTTGGCGAGGCTCGCAGTAGCCTGTTGGCTCGCATGCTGATCCCGCGCTCGTTGCGCGCCGTGGTGGTTCCCTTGGTGTTCGCCCTGTTGGTGATCGTCCCGTTGAGCGCGTCCGCACAAACCGAGGATGATGTAGAGCGGGCCGAAGACCAGGTCGATGCCGCCGAGCACGAAACGCAGCACGCTCGGGACCGCTGGGTCAATGCCCAGGATGAGCTGGAGGCGGCCCTCCTCGAGCTCGACCAGGTCACAACCGAACTCGAGCGGTTGGAGTACACGATCGGGTTGCTCGAGCACAAGATCGGCGCCTACAACGACCAGGTCGAGGAGCTCAGGGAGATCGCTCGCGAGCTGGTCGTCGAGGCATACATATCCGGTGGCACCGGGCTTGTCAGTGCCGCCTTCGAGGCCGGATCCATCCAGGATCTGCTCACATCACAGGTCCTGATCGACAATGCGGCAAGCCGCGACATCGCCGACCTGGACCGGCTGCAGTCGGTCTCCCGTGAAATGGACCGCCTGACGGTCGATCTGGACGGTCAGCGCATCGCCGCCGAGGCGCTCGAGGTCGAGATCGAAGCCCTGGTGCAGCGAACCAGCGACCTCGCCGATCAAGCCAGAGCCGCCTACGACAGCGCCAATGCAGCCGAGCGGGCCGCCATCGACAACCTTGCCAAGGAGCGCCGCGAGTTCAAGGCAGAAGAGGCGCGCAAGGCTGCCGCAGCCCGAGCGGCTGCCAGCGGTGGCGGGGGAGGAGGGGGTGGGGGCGGCGGGCTGCCGCCCGATGCCACCCCTGGTTTTCGGTGTCCCGTGCAGGGAGGTGCAGCCTTTGCCAACACGTGGGGTGCTCCTCGATCCGGCGGACGGCGCCACAAGGGCGTCGACATGTTCAACGCCCGCAACACGCCCCTCGTAGCCGTGGTCGACGGAAGTGTCCGATTCTCGTCCAACAGCCTGGGCGGGCTGTCAACCCACGTGTATTCCGACGACGGAGTCACGTATTACTACGCCCACCTCGAGAGCCATCCGAGCGGCCTTTCTTCAGGACAGCGCGTCAGCGCCGGGACCATCGTGGGTTACCTGGGCAACAGCGGAAACGCCCGTTACACCTCACCCCACCTGCACTTCGAGATCCGGCCCGGCGGTGTAGCCGTGAACCCCTATCCGACGGTCCGCCACTACTGTTAACCGCCGCCAACGCAGGAGATTCGAGGAGTGGAACCGCGCCGACGCAGCATCGATCGAGTCACCGATCCCGCCTATGTTGACGATCTCGAGAGTGTCTCGGTCGACGAGCTCAGGGAGCGCCGTGCCTTGCTCGACGAGCTCGACACCGAGCTTTCTTACTACCGGCGCATGCTCCACGGCAGGATGGATCTCCTGTCTTTCGAGCTGCGCCGTCGATCCGGGGAGGAGACGAGGACCCTTGTCGAAGCGCTGCCCCAGATCCTGGCCAGCGGTGTCGGGGGTACTCATCGCAGCCCCATCCCACGCGAGCTGCCGATCGTACCGCCGGAAACCGGAGCGGAAGAGCGCCACCCGGTTGACACCATCCTCCAGGATGACTTCCTAGCCCACCTGCCGACGATCGACGACGATGAGCTGATTGCCATCCAGTCGACACTCACCGACGCCGAGCGAATCGTCTCCAAGGAGCGGCGCGAGGTCTACGAGGTGCACGACGTGATCAACGCCGAATTGACCCGCCGCTACAAGGAAGGCCTCGCCGACGCCGGGGATCTCCTCACGGACCGCTAGGCGTGCGGTTCACCATCGTCCGATCTGGACTCGGCGAGTCCAATCATGATGTCGATGTGTGCGCCGTCGACCCAGCCGGCAATGAGCTTCTGTCCTCGGGCGATCCCGACCGCCCCATGTACTACCGGTCGACGGTGAAGCCGTTCCAGGCCACCGTCGCAATCGAAGCAGGCGCGGACGTTCCACCCGAGCATCTCGCCCTCATGTGCGCCAGCCACAGCGGATGGCCGGAGCATCTCGCCATCGTCGGCGCGCTCCTCGAGTCGGTGGGCCTCGACGAGGGCGCGTTGCAGACCCCGCCCGCGTGGCCACTCTCGAAAGGCGCAGAGGATCTGCAACAGCGACGCGGCGCCGCTTCCCCGCGATCGATCTTCCACACCTGCTCGGGAAAGCACGCAGGGATGCTGGCGGCATGTGTGGCCGCGGGATGGCCGACGGTTTCGTATCGAGAACCCGGCCACCCGCTGCAAACGCGGATTCTCGATCTGATCACCGAGGTCACCGCTATCGAAGCAAGGCCACCCGGCGTCGACGGTTGCGGTACGCCGGCAGCGCGAGGCACGGTGCGCGGCCTGGCGCGCGGATTCTCAGCGCTGACCTTCGATGGCCGCTTCGTCACTGTCGCCGACGCGATGAGCCGGTTCCCGGCTCTGGTAGCCGACGACGAGCGCGCCGACGTACTGCTGGGCCGGTGGTGGGGTGGCCCGGTGAAGGCAGGAGCGGAAGGATCGATCGGGCTCTCCAGGCACGGTGTGGGCATCTCCGCCAAGGCGCGATCGGGCAGCGGAACCGCTGCGGTCGCGGCAGCAGTGATCGCAGCCGACCGACTCGGGATGGTCTCCGATGCCATGCAGGACGCACTTGCGGGGGTCACCGAGCCCGTCATCCTCGGAGGGGGAGAACCGGTCGGTGCCATGACCATCGCATGAGCGAAGCCACGGTGTCCACCGAATGGTCCGACCCGCCGTTTTCTCATCCTCCGCTGGCGTCCGCAACCGGCCCGTTCCCCCACCGACCATTCCTGGAGACCTGGTGGCGTCATCAAGGCGGAGGTGACGAACTTGCCATCATCGCGACCGACACTGCGGGGTTGCCGCTGCGCGTGTCCGAGGGACGGATCCTGTTCTGCGGCGACGCCGACCTCACCGACTACCACAACCCCCTCGGCGACCCACATCGGGCGTTGGAGGCTGCGGCGGTTCGTTTCAGCGGCTCTGACTACTCGTTCGACAGCCTGCCAGAGTCCGCGGCGGTGTCGCTTCACGCAGCCCTCGACGCCGGGGGGCACATGCATGCGGTTACCCGCGATGCCGTCACCGCAGTGCTTGATCTGCCAAGCGACATGGACGAGTGGCTCATGGGTCTGGGAAAGAGAGACCGCCACGAGATTCGGCGCAAGCGCCGCCGCTTCGTCGAAGCCCTCGGGGAGATTCACCTCGAACGCCGCTCCGACGCGGCCGCTGTGGACCTCTTCGCCGAGATGCACCGCTCGGCCGGTGGGGCGAAAGGTGGATTCATGACCCGGGAACGGAAGGACTTCTTCTCCGATCTCGTCACAAGCGCACGGGCAACCGTCGATGTGCTCTCCACCGAGCACGGCCCCGCAGCCGCCGCCTTCGCCTTTGCCGAGCCCGATGGCTACTACCTGTACAACTCGGCATATGCCCCGGAGGCGGCGTCGGCATCGCCCGGCATCGTGCTGCTCGTGACCCTGATCGAGACCCTCATCGCCGAGGGCGTGCCCCGCCTCGACCTGCTCAAGGGCGACGAGCCCTATAAGTTCAGGCTGGGAGCGGTGCCCCGACCCTTGTACCGGATCGAAGGGACGTTTTCGTGATCAATCAGATCGCTTATCTGGCTCTGCACACATCGCCGCTGAGCCAGCCGGGTACCGGCAACGCCGGTGGGATGAACGTCTACGTAGACGAGCTAGCCAAGACGATGGCCGGGCGGGGCGTCGCCTCGGTTGTCTTTACCCGCCGCACCGACCTCCACCAGCCCGGAGTCGTCGAGCCGGTGCCCGGCTACCGCGTCGTGCACGTCGGTGCCGGCCCGCCGATGCCGATGCCAATCGGAGAGCTCGCCCCGCTGGTCCCCCGATTCGCCGATCGGGTTGTCGACTGGATCACCAGGAACCAGGAGCGGTTTGATGTCATCCATTCGCACTACTGGCTGAGTGGGCGTGCCGGGGTGCTGGTCAAAGAAGCTCTCAGCCTCCCCCTGGCGAACTCCTTTCACACCCTGGGAAGGGTGAAGGACGTATCTCAACGAACCGGAGAGCCCCGATCTCCCTCGGTTCGCCTCCGATCCGAGGAGGAAGTGATCGCACTCGCCGATTGCGTGGTGGCGGCGACACCCTATGAGTTCGACGACCTTCTGGAGCACTACGGAGCGAGTCCTGAGCGAATGCGCGTATCGCCACCAGGGGTCGACCACCGGCTGTTCTTTCCCGGCGACCGGGGCGAGGCCCGGCTCCGCCTCGGCTTGGGAAGCGAGCCTATAGCTCTCTTCGTGGGCCGCATCCAGGCACACAAGGGAATCGACATCGCCATCAGGATGCTTGCGGCCATGCCCTCGTCGGTGGTCGCCGGTGACGGTCCACCGCAGCTGATCATCGTCGGTGGCCCGAGCGGCCCGCACGGTGAAGCGGAGCTCGCCGACCTCCGGGCACTCGCAGCCGATCTTGGCCTGTCGCATCGTGTGCGGCTCATCCCGCCACAACCCCACGACCAGCTCGCCGACTTCTATCGCGCCGCCGACGTGCTGGTCATGCCGTCGCGGTCGGAGTCGTTCGGCCTGGTCGCGGTCGAGGCACAGGCCTGCGGGCTCCCCGTGGTCGCGGCTCGGGTGGGCGGGCTCGCCTACACCGTTGCCGACACTGAGTCCGGGCTGCTCGTCGAAGGGCACGAGCCCGAGCCATTCGCTGCGGCGGCCACCGCCATCCTCGACCATCCCGAGTTCCGGGCGAAGCTTTCCCAGGGAGCCGCCGATTTCGCAACGAGGTTCTCCTGGCCGGCGGCGGCGGATCGGTTCATGGAGCTGTACAAAGAACTGGTTCAGCCCTGAGCTCAGCCGGTTGGTGGTTGCCAGTTGCCAGACAAAACCACTCCTCCTGAGAACTGACAACTGGAAGCGAGCGCAGCGAGCGAACTGACAACTGATTCGCTCGGCCCATAGACAGGCGGATGGCCCAAGTTACCCTTGCAACCGGTCCCCGCACTTCCCCGAACGAGGTATGGCTGCTCTGGCACCTTGGGCCATCCGCTCCTGACGATACGAAGAACGCGCCCTTGATTCAACCACCCTGATTTGGGCAAATCCGCGTCCACTTGGGGTCGCGGCACTAGTCACTTGATGCTCACTGGGCCTAGGTACCACCCGGTCTCGCCAGTTCTCCACATACCCACAGCAATCCACAGGCCCTTGTGCACAACCCGGTGTCGACAAGTTCCCGAAGCGGCTCTTTCGCGAGGTCAGATCCCAAAGATCAGCTGGCGAAGCCGTACCCGCTGGGTGTCGAAAGTCTCGAGGTCGATCCGCATCGACCCCAGTCGAAGGCCACGCATGGCATCACCGTGGTGGGTCGCCACCCTGAGGACTCCCTCGTCGTGCTCGAGGGCGCCAAGGCCCAGACAACGCCCCTCGTCGTCGAGGACCCCGACGAGCATTCCATCGAGACGTGCCGGATCGAAACCGTCCGGGAGGGTGGGAGCGAACACCGTCGTTTGCACACGCCACCGCTGCAGTGGCGGTGACAGCGCAGCGGCAAACGCTTTGGATCGCCGCTCCTGACGCTCCAGCGGCGACGGCGTCTCGACCTCGGGGGCAGGCTCGATCGTGGCGATCTTCATCGAAAGGAAGCGGCGCAGCATCCCGATCATCGGCTCGAGCTCCTCTCCGCGCTGCAGGGCAACGACGAGATCGGGCCGGATCAGCTCGGCGAGGTGGTATTTGAGAGTCTGGCCAACCACTCCGGCGACGACCCCTGAGGTATCCACGACGACGAGGTCGGCGTTCGGGCGCGCCAGCTCTACCAGAGAAGCCACTGCAACGACGTGAGGGAGCACCACTCCCTGGGGTGTCGTCGAACCAACGAAGCGCATCTCTGACGGTGCAACGGCCGGGTCGAGATCCGCGATGTCCGACACGTACTTGAGGCCTGTAGTTGCAGGCGGTCCTGCAACGCTTGAACCGACATCGCCGTCAACGAATGCGACGGTCTTCCCATCGGCGAGGGCGTCCGCTGCGATGAGCTTGGCCAACTCGGTCTTACCCGTGTCGGCGACGCCGAGCAGCATGATCACTCCGTCAAACCCAACGAGCCGATCCCGCAATGCCGCGTATGCGCTGTCCGTCACTTCCCGGCCTCCTTCGCCACTCGTCATCCTATGACTCGTCGAGACTTCCTGGCTCGACGCGGCCCGCAGCCACCGGATCGACCTTTCACGCTGCTCGAGTGGTTCGCCACTCGCTTGTAAGCCGGATGAAAGGTCTCATTGCCATAGTCCCGACATGCACTGGGTAGCCCGCATTGTCATCGCCGCAGCCCTTGGCGTTGCCCTGCTCTCCACCGCCACACCAGCACAGGCCACGTCACTCCATCAGGCAATGTCTCCGCAGCGAGATCACGCGGGTGTGCCGAGGCTCGACGGGGACCGGCCGGGCATCTATGGCGCGGACACCGAATTCCTCGCGGTCATCGAGGCCGCAATCGACCGCTACGACAGCAGCGGATTGACCCTTCCGGCGCTGCGTATCTATGTCCACCCGACCAGCGAAGGCTGCCAGGGGCATCAGGGAACGTACGGCCAGTATGGGGAGGCGGATCGTGTCGACCTGTGCACCGAGGCCAAGTTCTACGTCCTACATGAGCTGGCACACGCCTGGGAGCGACACACGCTCTCCGACCTGAAGCGACAGACCGTGCTCTACTACGTTGAGCGGGCGGTCTGGCACGATCGGAATCGTCCCTGGCTGGACAGCGGCGCCGAGGTGGTCGCCAACAACATCGCATGGGCACTTATGGATGAGCCGCTGTCCGAGCCGGATGCAAACCGCCACGCCGACCTTCTCGATCGTTTCACGCTGCTCACCGGAGCGGTCTCACCGCGAATCGAGTAACGGGGCGGGTCGTCGAGCACGCGTCCACGACCGTGCTGACTCGATAGGCTCAGCAACAGAGCATGAGCACTCCGACCGGTACCGTCACCTTTCTGTTCACCGACGTCGAGGGATCGACCCGCCTGTGGGAAGAATCCCGAGAAGCGATGCAGTTCGCACTGGCGCGGCATGACGCCATTCTTCGCCAGGCGATCGAGTCGAAGGGCGGCTACATCTTCGCCACCGGTGGCGACGCCTTCTCTTGTGCTTTCCAGGCTGCGAGCGATGCCCTCGAGGCCGCCCTGAGTGCTCAGTTGGCCCTGCAGGAAGAGCCCTGGCCGGAGATCGACGTGCGGGTGCGCATGGCTCTTCATGTGGGAGAGGCCGAGGAGCGCGGTGGCGACTACTTCGGACCAACATTGAACCGGACCGCCAGGGTCCTGTCCACCGCGGCGGGTAGTGAGATCCTGGTGTCGAGCGCCATCGCCACCCTCGCCGTCGACTCACTTCCTGGCGAATCCAGCTTGGTCGATGTCGGCGAACGCCGGCTCAAGGACCTGGATCGCACCGAGCACGTGTACCGGCTCACCGCCCCGGGTCTGATCGACCCTGAAGCGAGGGCCGAGGAACCAGCCCCCGGGTGGTCCGCTGAGGTCGCAGGCGATCGCCGCAGGTCGATCGCCGTATTGCCGTTCGACGTCATCGCTGGAGACGAGCACACCGAGGCCGTCGCCGATGGGCTGGTCGAAGATATCATCTCGGCGCTGGCCGCCTGGAAACACATCCCGGTGGCGTCGCGCAACTCGACCTTCGCCTACCGAGGCAAGTCGATGGACATCAGGCAAGTCGCTGAAGAGCTGGGTGTCCAATTCGTCCTCGAGGGGAGCCTCCGCCAGTCGGGGAAGAAGGTTCGCGTTGCCGCCCAGCTCATCGATGGAACCAACGGCAATCACCTCTGGGCCGAGCACTACGACGGTGTCGGGGAGGACGCCTTCGACTTCCAGGACCGCATCACGAGGAGAATCGCGGCCGTGATCGAGCCGGCGATCTTCGCCGCCGAGGCCCGACACCTCGTCTCCAAACAGGCGGCCACGTTTGACGCGTGGGATCACCTGGTCCAGGGGCGAAAGCTCATCGAGGTCTTCCACCCTGAGGAGGTAGAAGAGGGGATCGGTCACCTTCACGTCGCTATCGACCTCGACCCCGGTTTCGCCGAAGCATATGCGTGGATCGGTTGGGCCCACTGGTTCCGTGCCTGGGCGCACTGGGTCGAGGACGAGACATCCGAATACCAGGAGGCGATCGAGTGGGCACGGAAGGCCATCGCCATCGACCCCCAGAATGTCGTCGCACATATGACCCTGGCAGAGGCCTACCTGTTCCGCGGCGACTATCACCGCGGTCGACGCGAGGCGCAGATCGCACTGCAGTCCAACCCGAACGCAACGGTTTCATACTTCGTCCTCGGTGCCGCCAACCTGTTCTCCGGCGACCCGGCAGCGGCGATCGAGTCGTCTGAAACGAGCATCGAGCTCGACCCGATCGGGATCTCCGCGTTTGCATCCCACGCCATTGCAGGCGGCGCCCACTTCGTCCTCGGCGAGTACGACGAGGCCATCGTCCACGCCCGCGATGCCCTCACGATGCGGGGGGGTTACCTGCACGCGAGGGTGGTACTCACTGCCAGCCTGGCCAAGAGCGGCGCCATCGGAGAGGCCCAAGCTGAGGCGGCTGAGATCCTGAGGATCAGCCCGGATTTCACCATCGACCTCATCAACCAGCCGTACCAGCCGGAGCACCTCGCCGCCCTGATCGATGGCCTCAGGCTGGCCGGCCTGGAGGATGCATAGCGAGCGTCCCGTGTCATTCCGCGGGCTCACACCGTGATATATGAGGCCTACAACCCTGGGTTGGAGTCTGGGTGGCAGGCGCCTCGTTCCGCGGGCTCACACCGTGATATATGGGGCCTACAACCCTGGGTTCGCGGTTTCATCCACCCATGCGTCGCGCAGGGTTCGGCGCATCACCTTGGCAGAGGCGGTGCGCGGCAGCTCATCGATGGCGATCACCTCATCGACCTTGAAGAGCGG
>Ga0255058_10000968_pt1 | contig 16519 bp, 11 predicted proteins | sample Cases_109_9_MG_FD_188637 | JGI IMG/M metagenome (GOLD analysis project Ga0255058, IMG submission 188637) | Seawater microbial communities from Amundsen Gulf, Northwest Territories, Canada - Cases_109_9 | ecosystem: Environmental > Aquatic > Marine > Gulf | place: Canada: Northwest Territories... | reverse complement strand
CCGGCGCTGACAAGCTCGAAACCCAACATGCCGTAGATGATGACGGATAAGTATTTAAGGCTTTCGCCCCACGCCGGAAGCATGCTCGTAAAACTGAAGTTGTTGGCGATGCCGTGGTCCTGGGCGTAGTGAAAAGCCCCGCCGATAATGGCTGCAAATACGATGGTTTTTATAACTGCGCCGAGATTCGGCACCAGCTTGCCGATATTCAGCGAAATCACATTGATCGCGACACTAAGCCAGGATAGAACGATGGCCACAGCGATCTGCATGCCGAAGGACAGGTCGGGCAGGAACAGCTGCGAAAATATGCCCGCAAACAGGACGTAGATGGCCGGCAGCCAGACTGCTGTGTTGACCCAGTACGCCCAGGTCACGCGTGACGCCCAACGCCCGCCGAACGCGTCCCGGACCCAGGCATAGATGCCGCCCTGCTCGGGATAAGTGGTGCCCATCTCGGAGCAGATCATGGCGTACGGGACAAAAAAGATCAGGCCCAGCAGCAACCACCAGAATACACTTTGCACCCCTATGGATGCGCCGGCGGCCAGCGTATCCAGTAATAGAATGGCGGAGACGCTGAACAGCACCATGTCCCTGGTTCCGAGAACTTTCTTATGCTGGTGCGCCTCGTTCATTTTCGTGCCTTGTGCCAAGGGGACTGCAAATCAGCCTGCGCTGCGTCGCACAGTTACAGCCGGCTCCGCTACGCGTTCCTGCCCGCCACCGCCGCAGTGAACACGACATCGGTCGAACTGTTCAGGGCAGTTTCAGCCGAGTCTTGCAGGATGCTGATGACAAAGCCCACGGCGACGACCTGCATGGCGACGTCGTTTGGAATACCGAACAGGCTGCAGCTCAGCGGGATCAACAACAGTGAACCACCCGCCACTCCGGATGCGCCACAAGCAGACAGTGCCGCGACAATACTGAGCAATAGTGCTGTCGGCATGTCAATACTGATATTCAAGGTATGTGCGGCCGCCAGCGTCAACACGGTAATGGTGATGGCCGCACCACCCATGTTGATGGTCGCGCCCAACGGTATAGAAACGGCATAAGTATCTTTTTCCAGTCCAAGGCGCTCGCACAAGGCGAGGTTGACCGGGATATTCGCTGCCGAACTACGGGTAAAAAACGCGGTGACGCCGCTCTCGCGCAACGCGGTCAATACGATCGGATAGGGATTGCGGCGAGTCCGCAGCCAGACGATCAACGGATTGATCAGTAGCGCCATGATCAGCATGGATCCGACCAGTACGCTCAGGATGCGCGCATAGCCTGCCAATACCGATATGCCGGACTCGGCCAGGTTGCCCGCGACCAGGCCGAAAATACCTATCGGCGCCAGTCGGATGACCACCCGCACGATACTGGTGATCGCCGCGGACAAATCGCCCAGCGCCAGTTTTGACGATTCCGCTGCGTGCCGCAGCCCGAGTCCCAACGCGATACCCCAGACCAGTATGCCGATGTAATTACCACTCATCAGGGCATTGACCGGATTGTCAACGAGCTTGAACAGCAGGTTTTGCAGTACCTCGACGATGCCCTGCGGCGGTACGATGCTGACGTCCGTGGTACTCAACGCCAGTGTCGTCGGAAACGCGAAGCTCATCATCACGGCCAGGAATGCCGCACTGAATGTGCCGACAAGATACAGCACCACGATAGGGCGCATCTGAGCCTGATGCAGTGACTTTTGATTGGCAAGTGCCGACGCCACCAGCACCAGGACCAGCACCGGAGCAACGGCCTTCAGCGCCTGCACGAACAGGTTGCCCAGTAGCATGGCCGTCCTGGCGGCATCCGGCGCAAGCAACGCCAGACTGATGCCGGCCACGATGCCGACCCCGATACGCAGCACCAGGTTACCGCCGAATGTTTTTTCCATCAGGTTGCGCTCGGACATGGGCTACTGACCCCGGATTGTAGCTGCATGCAGCGCGTTGAAGATCAGCTTGTAGGTTCCCCGCGGCTGGCCCCTGAACTGCGGTCTGAAACCGAACGGGATGACCTCGCCATCGCCAAGAGGCACCTCCACCATGGCCGCTTTGTTGCTGATGTGCTCGGTGCCCCTGGCCCAACCACTCAGCAGAAGATCCTCGGACGCATAATTGACGACGCTGTCGAACTGTGCCGGTAATGTATGCGGCTCGAGCGGACGGCCGCCACGGGTGATCTCGGTGCAATGACGCTGGTTCAGCAGATCGTTGACGCATCCGGCCTGCCCGCGCACATCGAATGCCGCACTGCGTACGAAAGACACGGCAATGTCGCTGTCCATGCCATAGGCCAGCGGCTTGCTGGCGTCCACGGTCGCACGGATCAGGGAGCCCGGAACCAAAAATGCTTCCTGCGACGCACCTGCAACGATATTTCTGACCGGCAGGCCGAATTGCCCGATCGCGAAATCTGCACCCGAGCCGAATGTCAGGATGCTGCCACCATCACGCGCAAAATTCTGCAAAGCCAACGCGCCTTGCAGGCCGAGACCACCGACGTATTGTTCCGGCATCGAGCCAACGGGATGTCCGGTCAGAATTTTTGCGACGTCATCCGCAAACGACAGGCGCGCATCCGGGTGCGGAATGATAATCGCATGCATGCCGGACAGGTCGCTGTCACGGATGTCCTGATCGGACAGGGATACCAGGTCGTAGCCGTAATCCTCGAGTACCCATCGGGTCCAGCCCTCGTCCATACTGGCGACATACGATTTGTACAGGCCGACACGTGGCAGTTTCAGTTCCGACATGTCGACCGAAGGGCGCGACGACAGTCCTGCAAAGTCCAGTCCCAGATCCGCGGCAAGGCTCGAAACGCTCGCGGCAGTCTGTTCGCCATTCGCTTCGATGATGAACGTGCCAACATCATAGTTGCTGCGCCCGGAGCGGAATGACTCGTTCGACCAGAATACTGTTTCACCATTACGCAGCAGTCGATTGACCGCTTTCACACTGGCATTGGTCGCATGGCTCAACGCGTACCCAAAGCGGGCGTTGCCATTAACCTCACCGGCCGGCGCGCTGACCGGACCCGGGATACGCTCCGCGCTGACGTCGACGTCATCACTGATGAAATCAACGCTTACGCCCATCTGCATCGGCAACGTCCAGCCTGCAATGTCATACGGCGGTTTGGTTTCGCCACTGGGGTCGAGTTGCGTGTCCGGGTATTCCTGCTTCTCCAGCAGATCGACGATATACGGCCGGAACGCCTGCGCGGCAGGCACGATAAAGGAGTCGGCGCTGTACCGCTTGTCACCCACTCGGAATGCTGTCGTCGCGCGATCAATTTCGATGCCGCCTTCAAGCAGGATGTTGACTAAATTGCGCGCTTCATCGGCGTGGCGTTGATCCGCGGGAATGATGTAGTAACGCGTGATGGAGAACCCGACATCCGATATCGCTCCCGGCATTTTCTTCAGCGCAAAGCGGTTGCCCATTGCACTGCCGACTTCATTCAGCCCGGTCGTAACGCCCGGATGGACTGCAGGGTTAAGTGGGTCCGAGTATGGGGGAATCACGATGCGGGCATACGGCGGAGAAATCTGGTGCTGGTTATAGACGATCTGCGGATACCATTCGTTATACAGCACCTTCGCAACCGCCTTCGACTCCGGCATGTTGTTCATGAAGAAGTCACGATTATTGTCGTGGCCGACATAATGGTGATACAGCTCTGGCGGATTCGTTGTCTCGTAAGGCGTACCGACCTGGCTGTCATACCACTTGCGCACGATCTCCAGCCCGTCCGGATTCATCAACGGCATCAGCAGGAAAATGACGTTTTCGCGAATCTGCGCCATCTCTGCCGACTCCTCGGTCGCAACGCGGTGGGCAAGCAACGGTGTCATCTGACCATGCGCGAGCTCCGTAGCGTGCAGACCGCCGTCGATCCAAACCACCGTTTTACCGTCACTCGCCAACGTGACAGCGGACTCGTTATCGACCCTGGCCCGAGCAAGCTGCTCGCTGATCGAACGATAATGATCGAGCCGGTCCAGGTTTTCCTTACTGGAGATCGTCAGCAGATAAAGCGTTCGTCCCAACGCGGAACGCCCGATCTCGCGCAGTTGTACGCGGGCACTCTGCTCCGCGAGCTGCCGATAATAGCTTTCCATCTGCTGGTAACTGGCCAGCTCGTAGTCATCACCCGGTTCGAATCCGAACATGTCGGCGGGCGATGCGGGCTGTGCCTCGAGACTTGCCGTCGCAACGACAAGCGCTATTGTAAGGGTTGCCCGCCGCCAAAACGTCCGCTGTGATGCGTGCATGATCGTGCCTGCCTGTTGTTATGGTTGATTACAGGATGTATTCGAAAGGAACCAGCGCAATGCATTGTATCTGAATTCTACCGGCTTCTGCCCGGCGCTCAGGCGGCGGCGCAGCAGACTTCTGGAAGAACGGGGACTGTCCCCATCAGTATCGCTCAGTCTTGTTGGAGCGGGCCCTGGCCCGCGACGCATAGGTTAAGTACGTGCAAGTGTCCGGCGGCGGAACAACATCCACAGCAGCATGGACAAAAAGGCGAAACCGGCATTACCTCCGCCGCTGTCCTCACTGCCGGGCGAGTTGACGGTGACCATGCCATTGCTATTGTTATTCGATGTATCCCGGTCCGCTTCCGCCGAAGTCAATGCCACGCTGTAGTTTTGTTGACCTGCTGCGGTGCCGGTCAGTTCAAGCGTAACCGTGGCCGCTGTTTGGTTTGTGAAACTGCTCGCCTGACAGTCCACTTGCTGAGCGCTTACCGAACAGCTGCCGATCGTCCAGCTCGCAGCATCGGCGCGCAAACCGGCATCCAGCGTAACGGTTAGCGCGACTCCGGTCGCGTCCAACACGGCCGTGTTTTGGACGGGGACGGTGACAGTTGTGCTCTGACCCAGCAAAAGCTGCACGGTAGCTGGCGCGTTGATGACCAGGTCTACCGCTGGAGTGACTGTCACCAGCACGGACGCCTGATTGTTGCCCGGGTTGTCATCCGCGTCTGCAGCAACAATGGCGTCAAACGCGTCAGTGCCTACTGCAGAAGAAATTGTCGAGACTGTTACCGTGGTGCTGGTACCGGCGGATATTGTACCGAGCTGGCAATTGACGCTGCCCGCCCCGTTTGAGCACATGCCTGCGGACGCCGCTGCCGACAGGAACGTGACGTTGTTCGGCAAGGTAATATCAATCACGACATTGGTCGCCGCTTGTGTACCCGCGTTGCTCACGTCGAAGTTGACTGTGGCGCTGTTGCCGAGCAGCGGCGTCGGCGGCGAACCGCTTGCTGCGACAGTAATGTCATCGCTGGGCAGTGGAAAAATACAGGATGCTGCAGCGATCACGGGTTGCATCTCCGCAATGCTGCACGGCGAAAACTGATTGCTGCCATTGACCGTCGGTGCCATGATGAACGTCACCGCTTCCGATGCACATGCGCCATTTGGATCGCCGTCATGCGGCGCACCGAAGTTGTGACCGATTTCATGGGCGGCAACGAGGCTGTCCGTCACCGCGCCATTCGTCGCTTGCGTCAACCCGGCGCCGAATCGGTTGCTGCAAAGCGCTGCACCGTATGCAAGGCCGACCGTGGATCCGTCGAGGTTGCGCCCGGTAAACAGATGTGTGAGGCCCTGGCTGCTTTGATTGGCGTTGTTGGAACGGTACAGACCCAATTCGTCGAGCAAATCGAAAGCAACCGTGGTATCGCTGAACGGATCGTTCGCCGTCGAAAAAACTTCGGTAGTTTGTACCACCATTTGCACGCCGACTTGCGCGCTGAATATTCCGTCTACACTGTTCAGGCGCGTTGCAATCGCAACAGCCGGGTCGCCGCTGATGCCACTCACAAATTCGAAATCCGCGATCGCACCAAGGTCGATCTGCGACACGGCGCCGGGCGCCTGTGACACGGCGTTCCCCAGTTCCCCGAGCAGCGCCTGGTACACGGCCGCGCCGTTTCCGGTCGATTCAGCCACACCACAACTCATAACGCCCGGCGTCACATAAGTATCCGCCAGCCTGTACATTACCGGCACCGTTGTTGCTACAGCGCTGTCTCCCGGCGCCTCGACGGCGAGCAACTCGATACCGTCCCAGATTAACCCGCGGGGTTTGCCATCAAACATGACTATGCGCACCCAGGAATCCGCGTTACCGGCGATCTTGCCACGATACAGGGCGACATCGTTCGATAATGTTTCGCGAGCCGTGTTCGAAAGCAGCCGCTCATTGGATTCGAGTTGCAGTTTGAACGTTCGGCCGAGGGCACTGAAAGTCAGAACGGCCGGTGCGCTACCGGTGCTAAAGCCCAGGTCTTGCAACTCCTCGTAATGGGCAACAGTGAGGCCATGCGACTCACTCGCCAACGACGTGCACGAAATTGCCAGTGCCGCACTTACGCTTATCAATCTCAAGGCTTGCATTGCGAGCCCCGCATGGTCTGATCTATCGAAATAGTAGCTTTACAAATCAGCCTGCAAGCAACAAGGAACAATCCGTCGCTAATGACCGACAGCGCATTGATTAGTGTGCGCTGGTTCTCAGTTTCGGGTAAGAGCGGGCCCTTGGCCGCGACATCAGTTGCTGCGATGACCGCCAAGCACCAAAGCACATTCCGGTGTCTTCCCGCTTGCCTGCCACTCACCGTATTCCTGCACTTGCAGGAGATACACCCGCTTTTGTTCATTCAGCAGGTATAAGTCGTCCAGTCCCTTGCCTGTATCGGACGTGAGGACCAGCCTCATTCCGTCGACCCGGTATTTGCCCTGCACCGGGTATGCGGGAAACTGATCGACGACTTCTCCATCCGCGCCGACAATGACCTGGTCCGTGAACTTGTCCCAGTGGAAGCGGCCACTGCTCAGTCGAATCGTGTCTCCGGCGAATGCCATGCACGCGGGCGAATAAGTCCCGTCATAAGAGGCGCAGCCGGCAAGAAGCACTGAGGTCGATACGAGGATCCTGTATACATAGTTCATGGGCACCTGCCTGATTCGCACATCAACACACTGCAATCTGGTCTGTAATAGTACTATTCTGCTCGTATGAAAACTGCGACAGTCCTCGCCAATTTGCTGGTGTTGCTGGTATTCGTGCTGGCAGCGCTGCTGAATGAAGTCGACCCGAATCTCTATTACCGCAGCGTCCAGGAAGACGAATACCTGGAATGGGCCACATTCTGGGGCTTTATCGCCGGCACTTACTATTATTCTGCGAATGCCCTGCAGCAGTACCGGCAGGCCGGGACATTCCCCTGGTTTGTCCTGGGGCTTGCGGCATTTTGTTTGCTTGTCGCCTTGGAGGAAATCTCCTGGGGTCAGCGGCTACTGGGTTACAGGGCGCCGGACTATTTTCTCGAGCAAAACTACCAGCAGGAATTCAACCTCCACAATGTCGTTGACACGGGTTACCGCAAGCTGGTCATGCAATTGGTTCTGCTGGGCTATGGAGTGATTCTCAGCGCACTAAGCCTCGTGCCGCCGGTACGGCGGTTTCTGCAACGAGTGCGGATCGTTGCCCCACCGGCACATCTCATCGTCAGCTTCCTGGCGATGTCTCTTGTCTATGCATGGTATCCCTGGGGACATACGGGGGAGTGGGTCGAGTTCACGATGGCGTTGGGTTTCGTTTTTGCCGCCGTGTTGCGGCGCGCCCCGGGCGAAACTTACGAGAGGGGCTCGCAAACCCGGCAGGTTCTTGTACCAGTCATCGTGATCCTGATGCTGACCGTTCTGACCGTCAACGTTGTTCGCCATGGCCGCAGCGCAGACCCGGCCACGGTTCAGGCGACCCGCCTTGAAATCGATGCGCTCTCGGCCGACTTCAACAGCGGGCAGATACATACCCGTTGCGGCATTCACAAAAGACTCTACACGTTCATGCAGGAATACCGGCAACCGTATTTTCTCGAAGGAAATTACGCGCAACTGACACGCGCGAGCGGTGCCGCGGCGCGCGGCGAGTACCTGCTCGATCCGTGGAATGCGGCTTACTGGGTACGGCACAAATGTTCGAACGGCAAGTTAGTACTGTTCGTCTACTCTTTCGGCCCCAATCAGCGGCGGGATTCGACCGACTGGGAACTGGTCGGGGACGATATCGGCGCATACCTGATCAAGAAGCCGTAGCACAACGACACAGCACAAAAATCTTATGTGAAATGTCGCCATTCAACGACAGTTGAACTGTGCACCGACAGTAGTATCGTTGTCATCACACAAGGAACGAATTCGCCGACAATGAGTGGCGAAGCAGGAGATTATCAGGTGGAAAAACTAAACTTTGCGCGCGGCGTCAGAATCCCATTCGCCCTTCTGACTATCACATTTTTCTTTGCGGGTTGCGGCGGCGGCAGCGCCACTCCCGATACGACGGTCAATCCGCCGGTGCAGACGATCGAAACGGGCACGGTAGGACTCCTTTTGACGGACGCACCGATTGACGAATTGAGTGCGATCAATATCGAGGTAACCGAGGCGATCCTGATCGGCGGTATGGGTCAGCAGACCATCTTTAGCGGCAGCAAGATCATCAACCTTCTCGATCTGGCCAATTACGTCGAGCCGATCGTATTTGGCGAGGCAGAAGCCGGCAGCTACAGCAAGATTCGGCTGCGCATTGCCAGCCTGGAACTCGTCGACAAGACAACCGGAGAGAGCACTTTTCCGAAGCTACCGGCGAATGGCAAGATTGATTTGCTGGCCCGGGGCGGTTTCGCGGTGTTTCCAGGCAAAACCTTGCTGGTCGAAATTGATATGGATGCGAACAACTCGATTCACATCGTCGGCACCGGAAACGGCAAATACCAGTTTCGACCGGTCGTCAAAGTCAAAATCATGGATGGCGGCCTGCCTGCAAAGATGGCACGGATCGAGGGTGAGGTCGCGGAAATCTTTGACGATCCCGCAGGCAGATTCCTGCTGTGCGACTTCGAGATCAAGGAAGACTGCATAATCGTCAACATCGCCGAGGGCGGCAGTATTTTTGACGCCGAAGGCCTGCCCGTCAGTTTCGGCGAGATGGTGGTCGGCGATCCGGTGGTCGCGATCGGCGCCTTACGTCATGAGGACGACGATGACGGCGACAGCGACAGCGACGTCGATAGCGACAGCGACAGCGATAGCGACATGGACACCGACGGCGACAGCGACGGCGCCAGTGACAGCGATGCCGACAGTGACAGTGACAGTGACAGCGACACCGGTAATGACGCAGATAGCGACAGCGACAGTGACGAAGGCCGCGTCGACGTTGACGTGGAACTGGATGCAATCGTCGTCGAGATCGGCGGCACCGCATCCCAGGTCAAGGGTGTGGTTAGCAGCGCGCCGGACGACCTGGGCCAGTTCCGCATGACGATCGAGAAGGACGAAACCGTCGTGGTTCAATTGCAGGAGGGCACGAAAATATTCGGTCATGATGGAGAACTCGGGCCCGACGCGATCGTCGAAGGTGCCAGCGTCGAAGTCGAAGGGGTTATCGTCAAGCCCGAATTGGAGAGCGACCCGAACCTGATCAGGGCGGCATTGATCATCATCAGTGATGATGTCACAGCGGATAAACTGACCGGCACCATCGCAGAACCGGTCGAACCAGAGAATATGAGCTTCAACCTCGCCACTGAAGACGGTGATCGCTGTGTCGAGTTGACCGAGGATGCGGAAATCACACTGGTATCCCAGGACCAGGACGGCGCTGTCAGTGAGATGGGCAAGTTCAGCGATCTTGCCGCCGGGCAATCGGCAACAGTCATGGGGCAATTCGGCATGGGTGGCTGTTTCCAGGCCGATGAGGTCATTGTCGAACAGAGCGACGAACCTTGATACCCGCCAAACTAAAAAGCCGGGACCCGTCGGGTCCCGGCTTTTCTCTGCGCGATTCAAACGATTGGCGCCTTTATCCGGCCTATTTGCACAACTCCGCTACCCTGGCTTTCGTTTCTTCAAGCGTTGCCGCTGATTCTTCGTCGGACAGATAGACGCGCTCGCCACTCTCACTGGTCTTGTACAGGCGTGGCGCATTGAGATAGGAATTGTAAATCTCCTCGGCCCGCCTGCAATAGTACGCTTCGGCTTTCTCCCTTTCCTCTCTCTCTGCCTCCGTTTCTCCCGGATAGGCATTGTCACTTTCTTTCGTTTGCTTTGCAGCTTCCGGTGACTCTTCCAGATAGCCATCAGAGTGCCAGACGAGCATTACGCTGACGGCGTCTTCATGGCCGGGCTTATCGCTGAAATGCACCTTGCCGACCTCATCCAGCCAGGTGTAGATCGGCACGTTCGTATCGACGTAGTGGGTGTCACCGTAGACGTCGATCCACTTCCAAACATCGGCGTGTGCGCTGACACAGATACCCATGCCAAGAATTGTGATTAAGATTGATTGCTTCATGATGGCGTCCCAGAGAAACAAGTATGGTCATTCCGGACCGCAAAGCATTGACCGCCGTCACATTTATTTGCCGCCCTCTACGGAATCAAGCCCGCAGACGAACAGACGTTGCCCTGCGTTCGACACCTCGAAAACAGCAAATCGTGCGCTAACGCACAGTGCCCGGTCCGGGCCTTATGTAAAGATTTTGCAACCGAACCACCCTTCCTGACGTTTAGGTATACAGATGCCTGAAGGACCAGATTTTGCGCAGGATTCTCGCATTGAAAAATCGCAAGACCGCTTCAGGTCGATTCGAGCGGCTGATGCAAGCGCATTTCGAGGCGCTGTACGGTGCTGCACGACGTGTCACGGCGTCCGTGAGCGATGCCGAAGACCTCATGCAGGAGGTGTGTTTGAAAGCGTACCTGAAACTGGATGAACTGGAGCGGATCGAGCACCAGCGCGCCTGGCTGTTACGGATGCTTTACAACCTGTTCATCGATGGGCAGCGCCGGAATCAGCGATCACCGCTGGCCCTGTCGCAGACACCCGCAGATGTCGAGTTACTCGATGCTGCGGCGGGTAGGCACTGGCAACCGGATGAGCAGGTTGACCGGATGATGCAGCTGGACGTTATTTTGCGTGCCATGAAGCTGCTCGACACAGAGCAGTGCACGCTGCTCGCGCTGCACGATATCGAAGGATACAAGCTCGCAGAACTCAAGTCGCTGACCGGCCTGCCGATTGGCACACTGAAATCGCAACTGCACCGGACGCGGGTGAAACTCGGTCGTTTGCTGCGGCGCGACGCGCGCAGCAAGCCGCAATTAAGCATCGTCGGTGGGCAAAAATGAAATGTGAAGACGCAATTGGAAGGATACAGGCTCCATCCGGGGACGCGCCGAAGGACCTCGAATGGCGCAACGCGAAGGAACATGTCGCAGCCTGTGACGAATGCCGGGACGCGCTGCGGGGGGCCGCGGCGATGCGCATGATTCGCGACCAGCAACCGGCGACACCGCCGCAGACCCTGTTCGAGACCGCAATGCGGGTCGCCACAGAAAGCACTGCGCCGGGTAAGACGCAGCATGGTTTCTGGTACGGCGCGGGTTTTGGCGGCGCTGTGGCTGCCGCACTGCTGATCGTGGTGATGACGCTCGGTTTTCCCGGCTCGCCGCGAATCGATCCGGCGCCGGCAACGCCTGAATTGCCGGCGACGCCGGAATTCGTGATCGCGCTGCACGAGGCACGGGACGTGAACGTCGCCATTGAGGCCGGCCACGATCTGAACGGGGCAACGGTCAGCGTGTTTTTGTCCGGCGGCGTCCAAGTCGTGGGCTTCGGGGACAGCCGTGAAATCAGCTGGAATACCGACCTGGCGCGCGGCATCAATCAGCTGACGCTGCCCGTGATCGCAACCGATATGAACGGCGGCACGCTGGTCGTGGAATTGGACCACGAAGGCATGCGAAGAATATTTCGGATCGACCTGAAATTATCGGGTTGATTATGTCAATTGCCGGGAACCCATGGGATTTCCGGTCGTTTTAATATAAAGGACAAAACTTGCCGGCGAGTCACAGGATAGATCAAGCTCGGGAACTGCGGAGGACCAGAGTGGTGTCATCGCCGGCATTTTATTTCGCGATGCGAGGAAGAGAAGCACTTTGTGCACAGACTTCATGCATCGCAGGCAGATTCTCTTGGGCAGGAGAAGCATCATGAAAACAAAGCACGCGGTATCCATTACGCTGCTCTCGCTGCTTTTCAGCGCGAGTCCGCTGCTGGCAGAGGACCCGGAAGACGCTGACGAACTGGATGCGACCATGCGCCTGATGGGTAACGCCGAGGCGCAATTACCGGAGGCGGTTATCAATCCGATCTCGATGCCGGACCATCTCGAAGAGGATTCGGCCGCGGCAGTAAACAGCGAAAGTGGCCACCTGCAGGCAAACGAGGCCCGGAAAAGACGGGAACAAGGGCTTGCAACTGCCGACGCAGCGCAGGACATGGCAGAGGCCGCCAAAGAGACCCGCGAGAACCACGGTCGCTCGGAGGATCTCCCCGATCCGCCCAACCGGCCGGAGGTGCCGAATCCGGGTGGGCCGCCCGGGCAATAGCCCGGAGACGATAGCCGGGTTATTTCGACCAGGCCTCGAATTTGACGCTCCCATAGTGACCCCGGTCACAATCCGCACCCTGCCCAGTACGCCGCGCGGGGTGCATTTGGTATAGATATCAGTAACAAAGGCCGAATAAAGCAATCATCAAGTGACTCTCCGCAGATCATCCGGGTTGGCTACGTTAGCGCTAGCACTGCTATTCGCATGCGTCCTGCCGGTCTGCGCCCAGGATCACTGGCAGCAGGGCCGACAAGCCTTCGAAGGTGCGGATTACGCAGCGGCGCTGACTTTCTTCGAAGCAGCGAGGGATGCTGGGCAATCCGGACCGGCGGTCCACTACAACATCGGCGTTTGTCAGTACAAGCTGGAGCGCTACATTGATGCTGAGGCGACGTTCACACTGATCGCGCGACAGTTCCCACAAATGCGTAAGCTTGCCGAATACAATCTCGGCCTGGTCGCGGTGAAACGGCGTAACCCGGACGCCGCGCGAGCGCATTTCCTGACCGCTTACGAGCTGAGTGCCGACGACGAAAAACTGCGTATTCTGTCCTCGAACATGCTGCAGCGCACGGCGTCGAGCCCTGAAGTCCCAACTTACTGGCTGGGCTCTTTCGGTTTTCGCGCAGGTTTCGACGACAATGTCGCATTAAGAGACGAACTCGGACTGCCTGCAGGCACGACCACTGACAGCCCGATGGTCGACGCATTCGTTTCTGTCCGGGGACCCTACAGTGAAGGCAGCAGACTGCGACTGGATGCTGCCGCTTATGCCATTACGTACCTGGATATCCATGACTTCGACCAGACTGTGTTACGACTGGGCACGGTCTACGACTGGTATCGCGGCGACTGGCATACGGAAATCGGCTTGCATGCCGGCTACGGAACGCTGGGCGGAGACGGCTTCGATCGAAGCGGCAGCGCCAACGTCAGAGTGAACCGTCGCCTGAGCGCGGAATCGCAGGTCTTTATGCAATACCGCTACGACGACGTGAGCGCCACCAACTCGGTCTTCGCCGGTATCGATGGCTCGAGGCAGCGGGTTGACCTGCGCTATCGCTGGGCCCGGCAGAGCCGCAGCCTGATATTCAGGGTTGTCTACGAAACCAACGATCGGATCGATCCGGGCGTGTCCCCCGATCGTAGTGATTTCAGAATCGATTATCGTTACGAGCCTGAGACAGGCTTCGGTTTTGAAGCCGGCGCTCAGTATCGCAGCAGTGAGTACAAGAGCCTCGTACCGGTCCGCAGCGAGGACCTGACGATGATCCGTATCGGCATCTCGAAGAGCTTACGATCGAACTGGCAGCTCCTGGGGCAGATCCAGCATTCCGACAATAATTCCAGCGACTCGCGATTCTCATACCAGAGAAACGTGATCACCATCGGCGCATTGAAGCTCTTCTGAAGACCGGCTGGTCATCGGCGCTAGTCGAACTTTTCCTGCAATTCCCTGCGCGCGGCCTCGAACTCGCGGCCCAGCAAGTTGACGCTGTTCAGCATTACATCGGGTTGCATGTCGGCATCGCTGGTGTCCAGTCCACCACACACTGCAGCCATGCGCTGCGCGCCAATCTGCCGGCACAGTCCCAGCAACTTGTGTGCCTGACGTTTTACCGCGGCGATATCGCCATCGGCTGCCGTGCGAGCCAGTTCGGCCAGGTAGTCCGGCACCTGGGCCAGAAACTGCTTGGTCATTTCCGTAAAAAGGTCGGTCGACTCCGATCCGGTAATGCGGCGCAACTCCTGCACGATGTTGGTATCGAACGCGGCATCGCTATCCGGCATCAACCGCCGCAGTTCGGAGGAAACGACATAAACCGGCGCATCGTCATCCGCGGCCAGAACCTTGCTCAGGGCGGCCTCGAGATCCTCGAGAAAAACCGGCTTGGTCAGGTAATCGTCTACACCGGCCTGAAATGCTTTTTCCCTGTCCGGCGCCATTGCATTGGCCGTCAGCGCAATGATCGGCGTGTGTTTACCTTCGCCCTCTGTTCTGCGAATAATCGACGTGGCCTCGTTGCCGTCCATACCCGGCATCTGGCTATCGATGAGCACCGCGTCATAATCAAAGTCGGCGCAGGCATCGATTGCCTGCTGCCCGTTGGTGGCCAGATCGACCCGGAATCCGAGTTGCTCGAGCATGCGCTGAGCCACCAGCAGATTGACCTCGTTATCATCGACCACCAGCACCTTCTTGTCGGTAAACGAGCTGGGCAGCGCTATCGCCGGGCTGTGGGCGTAGGTCGCGAAGCTTTCGCTTTCGGCCAGTTTGTCGCGCACCGACACCTGCTCGACCTTGCCACTGCCCGGGAGAAGCCGGGCCGTGAACCAGAAACTGCTGCCGTGTCCTGTCTCGCTCTCTACGCCGATCCTGCCGCCCATCAGCGTGACCAGTTCCTTCGAAATCGCGAGCCCCAGCCCGGTTCCGCCATAACGACGCGTATTCGATTCGTCGACCTGCGAAAAGTGATCGAACAGCTTGTCCTGATGTTCTTTGGAAATACCGATCCCGCAATCACCCACCTCGAACAGCAATTCGACCTGGCCGTCATCCTCGACCGGGAGCGTAGCGAAGTCACAGCAAATAACGATCTCACCGTCTTCGGAAAACTTGATTGCGTTGCTGACCAGGTTTGACAGGATCTGCCCGATACGCAGCGGATCACCGCACACACTTTGCGGGACCTCATCTTCAATCGAACTGACCAGTTTCAGGTTCTTGCGGCTTGCTTCGGCGGCAAACAAATGCGTCACATCCTCAATCGACGCCCTTGGCGAGAATTCGACACAGTCCAGTGTCACTTTGCCGGCCTCGATCTTGGAAAAGTCGAGCACGGAATTGATGATCTTCAGAAGCGACAGACCGGAGCCATGCATCGTATCGACAAATTCTTTCTGTTCACTTGACAGTTCCGTTCGCAGTAGCAGGCTCGCCATGCCGATGACACCGTTCATCGGCGTACGGATTTCGTGACTCATGTTAGCGAGGAACTGGCTCTTCGCCTCGCTCGCGGCATTGGCCTGGTCACGTGCTAGCGCAAGCTCCTTGCTGCGCTGACGCGCTTTCGCTTCGCTGGCCGTCAGGCTTGCGGTTCTTTGCGCCACCCGATGTTCGAGTTCTGCGGCACGGGCATCCAGCGTGCGCCGGTTCCAGATGATCAGCACCGACATGGCAGTAAACAGTACGCCAAGCACAAACAGCATGCCGAAATTGATCGCAAATATTTTCTTCTGGTCGCCCTCGATGAACGCATCGACCTGTTCGGCGATAACCTGCGACTGCAGCAGAATGTTTCTGAAAACGTCGTCAAACGCCTGGTCTTCGTCACCACCGATGACGCCGGTGGTGTTGCGCCCGGCCCAACGCGTATCGACCTGCGTGTCGAGCAACATGATCGTTTCCCGCAGTTGCCGCAAGTTAACCTGGACTTCGGGCGGTGGATCGATGATGCCGACTGCGGTCTCCTCACCGCGGAGCCCGGCATCGATCAGCCCGAGCGCCATGCGGATCGGCACGTGCACATCCTCGTCGAGATCGATGGTCCGATCACCGCCCAGGGCTTCCTCGAACCACAGGTGGGCCGTCGCGATTTCCTGCGCAATGACCTGCGTCATCCGTACCAGCGACGTGTTTTGTGCGAAATCACGTGAACCCAGCCATTGGGAATAGATGACCAGACTGATAGACAGCACGCCGAAGGCGATGATGCCGCCAACCAGTGCTTTCACGGATATTGAACGGTTCCCTGGTTCCATGACATCCTGTGTTTGCTCGTGAAGCTGTATTTGCTTGCCGTTGCGACGGCTATTCTTTTTAACATGCAACAATTGTTCCGCTTTGTAAGAAGCTGATAGTTTGCCGGAATTTTTCGCGGGCAACATCACGTTCGGTGTGCTGTTTGGCAACTTGGGCTTATATTCCCAAGGACTCGTTGAATATCCGGCAGAGTCAACTTTCGCTGCCCTGTAAACAAATTCGACGCATCGACAAAGGCTGTGCTGATATGTCGTGCATTGCATCATTGCCAG
>Ga0255058_10000967_pt1 | contig 16526 bp, 15 predicted proteins | sample Cases_109_9_MG_FD_188637 | JGI IMG/M metagenome (GOLD analysis project Ga0255058, IMG submission 188637) | Seawater microbial communities from Amundsen Gulf, Northwest Territories, Canada - Cases_109_9 | ecosystem: Environmental > Aquatic > Marine > Gulf | place: Canada: Northwest Territories... | reverse complement strand
TGCGAGCGCGACATCTGAAAATGGAAAACTACCGGTATACTCCGCGGCTGCATTCGGCGCGGCGGTGGCCGGACCGGACACCCTGGCCCGCGAGTGATATGAAGCGTATTCGTAATTTTTCGATCATTGCCCACATCGACCACGGAAAGTCGACCCTGGCTGATCGATTCATTCAAAATTGTGGCGGACTCACAGAGCGTGAGATGGCCGACCAGGTTCTTGACTCTATGGATCTCGAGCGGGAACGCGGTATTACGATCAAAGCGCAGAGCGTGTCGCTTAGTTACGAGGCAGGGGACGGCGAGCGTTACCAGTTGAATTTCATTGATACGCCGGGGCATGTTGATTTTTCCTACGAGGTGTCTCGTTCGCTGGCCGCCTGCGAGGGTGCATTGCTGGTCGTCGATGCAGCGCAGGGAGTCGAGGCGCAAAGTGTCGCGAACTGCACGACCGCGATTGATCAGGGCCTCGAAGTGCTCCCGGTGTTGAACAAGATCGACCTGCCTTCGGCCGATCCGGACAAGGTGATTGCGGAGATCGAGGACATTATCGGCATCGACGCTCAGGACGCCGTTCGAGTCAGCGCCAAGACCGGGGATGGCGTACCTGAATTGCTCGAAGCAATTATCGAAAAAATTCCGCCGCCTGAAGGCGATGTGAATGCGCCATTACAGGCGCTGATCATCGACTCGTGGTTCGATAACTATGTCGGTGTTGTATCGCTCGTGCGTGTTGTCAATGGCAGTCTCGATAAGGGCAGCAAGATCAAGGTCATGTCGACCGGCAGCGCTCACACTGCCGATCGGGTTGGAGCGTTCACACCCAAAATGGAAGATCGCGACGAATTGAAGACAGGCGAAGTCGGATTTGTCATTGCCGGCATCAAGGATATTTACGGGGCGCCTGTCGGCGACACGCTGACTTCGCCACATAAGCCATGTAAGGAACCGTTGCCAGGGTTCACACAGGAACAGCCGCGAGTATTCGCCGGACTGTTTCCGATTTCCTCCGACGATTACGAGGGCTTCCGCGATGCATTGCAGAAATTGCGCTTGAACGACGCGGCACTGCATTTCGAGCCGGAATCATCGACCGCACTGGGATTCGGATTTCGCTGTGGCTTCCTGGGCATGTTGCATATGGAAATCGTGCAAGAGCGTCTGGAGCGCGAGTACAACATGGACTTGATCACGACGGCGCCGACAGTGGTGTTCGAGATCGTCGACAAGGCCGGCAACGTGGTTTATGTCGAAAACCCGTCGAAGTTGCCGCCCGCGAGCGATATCGACGAGCTGCGTGAGCCGATCATCGTGGCCAACATACTTGTTCCCGAAAAGCACGTTGGTGCCGTTATCAAGTTGTGTATCAGCAAGCGCGGCGCGCAAAAACAAATTCGCTATATCGGTAGCCAGGTGTCGCTGGAGTATGAAATGCCGCTGGCCGAGGTCGTCCTGGACTTTTTTGATCGCCTAAAGTCCGTCAGTCGCGGTTTCGCATCTTTTGATTACCATTTCGAACGCTTCGAGCCGGCACAGCTGGTGCGTCTTGATGTACTCATAAATAAAGAGCGCGTTGATGCACTGTCTGTTATCTTGCATCGTTCGAATGTCAAAGCACGGGGGCGCGAGCTGGTCGAGAAAATGAGGGAGCTGATTCCGCGTCAGATGTTTGACGTTGCAATTCAGGCGGCGATCGGCAGCCAGATTATTGCACGAAGTACTGTCAAGGCACTGCGCAAGAACGTCACGGCCAAGTGTTATGGCGGCGACGTGACTCGTAAGCGAAAACTGCTGGAGAAACAAAAGGCAGGCAAGCGTAGGATGAAGCAAGTTGGTTCCGTTCAAATTCCGCAGGAGGCGTTTCTGGCCGTACTGCGTGTTGATAAATGATTAGAGGTATTCTTGAGTATTAATCTTGCATTGATATTGACTGTGCTGACTGCCGTCACCGGCGTGGTCGTCGCGCTCAATAAATTCCTGTGGCGCGATTCGGATAGCCGTGGTGACATGTCGGCGCCGCATGCGCGACAGACTCTGGTCGAGTACGCGCGATCATTTTTCCCCGTCTTGCTGTTCGTCCTGATTATCCGATCGTTTGTGTTCGAACCGTTTCGGATTCCATCAGGTTCAATGATGCCGACCTTGCTGCAGGGCGATTTCATTTTCGTCAAAAAGTATTCCTATGGCTTGCGGCTGCCGGTGACCGAGTCAAAGATTCTCGAAACAGGGGCGCCGCGACGCGGTGATGTCATTGTGTTTCGATTACCGTCGGACCCGAGCATCAACTACATCAAACGCGTAGTTGGCTTGCCGGGCGACAGGATTGTCTACCGGCGTCATCACCTGACGATCAATGGCGTGGAGATCGCTCTTGAACAACATCCGGACGCCACACCCATGGATCCTCGATTCGTCGAGCAGCTCGGCGAACGGCCGCACGACATTCTCGTTGTTGACCCGCGCAACTCGCGCAAGGATGGAGAATATATGGTCAGTGAGGGCCACTATTTTGTCATGGGTGACAATCGCGATAATAGTGTCGACAGCCGCTTCATCGGTGAGATTCCCGAATCTCATCTCGTCGGCGAAGCGGTGCGCATTTGGATGCATATGGACGGCCTCAAGTGGCCGCGCTGGGAGCGAATTGGCTCAAAGATTCAATAATGGGGTGCCAGTCACTGAAATGCCGGCTAGAATTGGGCTAGGGTGCGATACGCGCTTGCTGAACCGACCAGCAAGCGCCTGAATGCGGAGACTTGGGTATGTACGGCATTTTACAAGCGCATTGCATTTCAGCGAGTCGGCTGACCCTTCAGGCCGGCCGTACGTTCTCTCGACAACTGTCCCGCCGAAAATCGCCGGCAGCGCGCCAGGCAGGAATTACAACGCTGGGATTCATCTTGCTCGTCATTTTTGTCGGGCTGTTTGCATTCGCCGCGCTTCGTCTGACACCGGTATATTTGAATTACATGAAAATTGTTGGCGTGGTTAACGGTGTCCACGACGAGTACGACGGGCAGAATCCAACCAGGAGCGCCCTTAGAGGCTCGATCGCCAGACGAATGGACATTGACAGTGTGGGCGTTATCACGGCGCGCGACGTGAAAGTGACGGCCGTTGAAGGCGGCTTCGAGGTTGCGGCTGTTTACGATCACACATCGCCATTCATCGCCAACGTTTCATTTATTGTGCACTTCGACAAAAAGGTCGTCGTACGTCGCTGAACCCGTCGCGTTCGTGTTCACGTGCGCGCGCTAACCACGAGCGATCACTTTGGATAAGGCGGAGAGCTGGCTCAAGACGACGTTGAACTACCACTTCAGCGATGCCGCGTTGTTCAAGCAGGCGCTTACCCACCGCAGTGCGCCTGGTCAAAGCAATGAACGCCTGGAGTTTCTCGGAGACGCGGTGCTCGATTTCGTTGTCTCGGAGGTCATCTATCGAAGCATGCCCGGGGCGTCAGAGGGCGATTTGAGTCGCCTGCGCGCGTCTCTGGTTAAGGATACTTCGTTGGCCGAGCGCGCGATTGAACTGGGGCTTGGTGAGCATTTGATACTTGGCAGTGGCGAGCGTAAATCCGGTGGCCATCGGCGGGAATCCATTCTGGCGGATACGCTCGAAGCTATTTTCGGTGCGGTTTTTCTCGACGGAGGCTTTGATGCGGCAACGGCAATCGTCGAGCGTGCGTTTGGTGAGCGGATACGACATTTCCCCGATATTGAGGAGCTTCGGGATCCAAAAACGCGATTGCAGGAATGGCTGCAGGCACGCAAGTTGGGGCTGCCGGACTATGATCTGGTTGGCGTGAGTGGACAGGCGCATCGACAGCGCTTCGAAGTGTGTTGCAAAATTACCGGCTTTGACACGCAGACACGGGGAACGGGAATGTCGCGCCGAAATGCGGAGCAGGAATCGGCCGAGCGAATGCTGGTGGAATTAGTGGCCCAGCAAGGTAGTATTGATGGGCCACAGCCACGATAAAACAACGATGAGCGAAACACCCTACCGCTGTGGATTTGTTGCGGTCGTCGGCCGTCCCAACGTCGGCAAATCGACACTGATCAACGCCTTGATTGGCAGCAAGGTCAGCATTGTTTCCGCGAAGCCACAAACTACCCGCCATCGGATCCTGGCTCTGCATACAACGGCGAGCTGGCAAATAGTATTTGTCGATACGCCGGGGCTGCACCGAAAGGCGGGCAAAGCGATGAATCGACTGATGAATCGTACCGCTGTCAATGCACTCGCAGACGCGGACATCATATTATTTGTTTCCGAAGCAAGGTGCTGGACTGAGGAAGACGAAGATGTGCTCACTCGACTGAAGTCCTGCCAGTCGCCGGTCATTGCGTTGCTGAACAAGATCGATACAGTACATCCCAAGAGCCGCTTGCTCGAAGCGCTTGACAAGATGTCCCGTCGCTATGATTTCAAGGAGGTCATTCCGATCTCCGCACGCAATCAAGACAATCTGCCGGTGTTGATGGATATCTTGCCGAATTTTCTTCCGCAATCAGACGCGTTGTTTCCGCCCGACATGCGCACCGATCGCAGTGTCGAATTCCATGCAGCGGAAGTTATTCGTGAGAAGCTGACGGTGCTATTGCGCCAGGAACTGCCGTACGGCCTGGCCGTTCAAATCGAAGACTATCGAGTGGACGAGGCAGGCGTTACGATACATGCGATTATCTGGGTAGAGCGAGACAGCCAAAAGGGCATCGTTGTTGGCAAAGGGGGCAAAATCTTGAAAAAAGTGGGCCGGGCGGCGCGCGAGGAAATACGCGACGAACTGAAGCAGGCCGTGCACCTCGAATTATGGGTCAAGGTAAAGGACAACTGGGCCGACAGCGAAAAGGCCCTGATGCAGCTCGGTTACGAGTCACCCTGATGCCGGTGATGAGCAGCGATCGATGACGACAAAACGAAGAGTCCAACAGCAACCAGCCTATATATTGCACCACCGCCCGTTTCGCGACACCAGTCAGCTCCTGGATGTCATCAGCCGGGACCACGGCAAATTGGCGCTCGTAGCGCGAGGTAGTCGCGCGGCACGCTCGCGACTCCGTGGTTTGTTGCGACCGTTCCTGCCGCTCAGGCTATCCTGGGTGATTTCCTCGGATCTCGGCACATTGACAGGAGCAGAGATCGACGACGCGCCGTTGACCTTGACCGGTGACGTGTTGCTGTCCGGTTACTACCTCAATGAGTTACTTCTCAACTTCTTGCATCGGCACGATCCGCAACCGCATATTTTTGCCGCTTACCAACATGCTGTGACCGAGTTATGCGGAACTGCTGATCCCGCACCTGGATTACGCGGCTTTGAGATTGAAATGTTGCGCTTGCTTGGCTACGCCCTGAATCTCGAATTCGAGGCATCGACACACGAATCGCTGGACCCGGATGAATTCTATGAGTACCGGGTCGAACAGGGTCCGGTGCGCGTCGCTCGACAGCACGGCTCGATGGTGTTCGCCGGCAGTACTCTGCAAGGGATCCATCAAAAGCGTTTCGATGACCCAGCGATCCAGCGCGCGGCGGGGCGCCTCTTGCGCGAGGTGATCACGTATCATCTGGGCGGCAAGGAACTCAAAAGCCGCAAGGTGTTGCTCGACCTGCGGCGACGAATCCATGCAGAGGCATGCTAAATGACGAAACTGAAATCGTTGAACCTTGGCGTCAACATCGATCACGTTGCGACCTTGCGCCAGGCCCGTGGCACCGACTACCCGAGTCCTGCCAGCGCCGTCCTGCTCGCCGAACAAGGTGGCGCCGACAGTATCACCGTGCACCTGCGTGAAGACAGACGCCATATTCAGGATAGCGACCTCGCCGCAATCAACGAAGTCATGGCCACGCACATGAACCTCGAGATGGCAGTGGCAGATGAAATGCTCGAAATTGCCAAGCAGGTTCGGCCGCGTGATTGTTGCCTCGTGCCCGAACGGCGGCAGGAGCTGACGACGGAAGGTGGGCTCGATGTGTACAGCCGGCAGGACAAGATTCGTGATGCTTGCGCGCGCCTCGATGATCTCGGTATTCGCGCCTCCCTGTTCATCGATCCGGATCCCGCCCAGCTCGAAGCGGCTGTGGCCGCCGGTGCGCCTGCGGTCGAATTGCACACCGGGCGTTATGCGGATGCCGGTGGCGATGAGCAACGCGCCGAATTGCAACGCATCGTCAGCGCCGCCGAATACGGCCACGAGCTCGGGCTCATCGTGAACGCCGGCCACGGCCTGCATTACGAGAACGTCGCAGCGGTTGCCGCGATTGAGCAAATTGTCGAACTCAATATCGGCCACGCAATTGTAGCGCAGGCAGTCTTCGTTGGACTTCAGGTTGCGGTGAGCGACATGAAACGATTGATGACAGAGGCACGTTCCGGATGATTCTGTCATGATTTTCGGAGTTGGCACCGATGTCGTCGAATTGTCACGCATCCAGGCCATCTACGATCGCTTCGGCGAGCACTTCGTCAAACGTCTGCTGATGGACGACGAGCTCGAGTTATTCAGGCATAGCAAGTGGCCCGTACGGTTTTTGGCGATGCGGTTCGCCGGCAAGGAGGCTACTGTCAAGGCGATGGGCACGGGATTCGCTCACGGTGTCTGGATACGTGACGTTGGCATCGTCAATAGTGACTGGGGCCGCCCGCTGGTCACCTGGTCGGAACGCGGCCGTCGTGTCTGCGATCGTCTCGGGATTGGCGAAGGCCACGTTAGCCTTACAGATGATGTCGGCCTCGTTATCGCGTTTGCAGTCGTGGAGCGCGCGGCCGGCGCATGATTGCCACGGACTGCGAGACAGGACACCAGGATGCATTGCTTCTCATTCGACATCGAAACCGTCCCCGATGTGGAGTTCGGACGCCGCATGTGGAATCTCGACGAGCTCGGGGACGAAGATGTCGCGACCGCAATGACCTTCATGCGGCAGCAGGCGAGCGGCAGCGATTTCCTGCCATTGCATCAGCATCGCGTCGTAGCGATTTCGGTCGCATTGCGTACTGGCGGCGACTTCAAGATCTGGAGTCTCGGAGACGAGGATGCCGACGAAGCAGAGCTCGTGCGACGTTTTTTCGACGGCATTGAGCGATACACGCCGGATCTCGTGTCGTGGAACGGCGGCGGCTTCGACTTGCCGGTGCTGCACTACCGGGCGATGAAGCACGGTATTCAGGCGCCGCGTTATTGGGAAATCGGCGATTCGGACCGGGAATTTCGATACAGGAACTACTTGAGCCGCTTTCACTGGCGGCATATCGACCTCATGGATGTTCTCGCCGGTTTTCAGATCCGTGGCCGTGCGAGCCTTGATCAGGCAGCCGTACTGCTCGGTTTTCCGGGCAAGCTCGGCATGAGTGGCGACAAGGTATGGGAAACCTATTGCGACGGCGGCATTGGCAAAATTCGACACTATTGCGAGACCGATGTCCTCAACACCTGGCTGATATTCCTGCGCTTCGAGTTCATGCGCGGCAACCTCGACGAAGCCGGTCTCGAGCGCGAATTCAAGCTTGTTCGCGAAACACTGCAATCGATCGACCAGCCACACCTGACCGAGTTTCTGGCGGCCTGGAGTTGAATTGATGGCCCGCCGACGTCGAGTGCCGGAAACGGCCCGCATCGATTCCGTGACGCACGACGGTCGTGGAATCGCGGCTATCAATGGCAAAAAGGTTTTCATTGCAGGCGCATTGGCCGGTGAAGAAGTGCGCTTCGTACGCCGCAAATCACGCCGCAACTTTGATGAAGCCGAACTCATCGAGGTCTTGCAGGCATCGCCGAATCGCATCGAAGCACAGTGCGCAGTTTTTGGCCGATGCGGCGGCTGCGTAATGCAACACGTAAGCGCCGATGAGCAACGCGCGATCAAGCTGCAGACGCTCAGCGACAGTCTTGCGCGCATCGGCAAGGTCGAACCGCAACGTTGGCTGGAGCCGTTGATCGGACCAGACTGGCGCTACCGTCGCCGTGCGCGTCTCGCGGTCAAGGATGTTCCGGCGAAGGGCCGGGTTCTCGTCGGCTTTCGTGAACGTCATGCGCCATACGTGACTGACATGCATCGTTGCGAAGTTCTCGCGGCACCGGTCGATGGCCTGTTGGACGCCCTGAGCGAGCTGTTGGCAGGGTTGTCGGTTCGGGCGCGAATACCTCAGATCGAGGTTGCCGTTGCGGAGAATGCTGTTGCCCTGGTCTTCCGCGTCCTCGATCCGCCGACCTCCGCCGATAAGGATTTACTCCGCAAATTTTCCGGCGTGCATGATCTGCGTGTGTATTTGCAGCCAGGCGGACTTGCATCGATCAATTTGCTGCATCCCGACGGAGCACAGGAGCCGCTCTATTATTCGCTGCCTGAGCACGACGTGCGCATCGCGTTCGAGCCTGCCGATTTCGTGCAGGTCAACGGCGAGGTCAACCGGCGCATGGTCACCACGGCAATCGGACAGCTCGATCCGCAACCGCACGACCGCGTGTTGGACCTGTATTGCGGTATCGGAAATTTTTCGTTGCCGCTGGCGCGGAAATCTGCCGAAGTTGTCGGCATCGAAGGCGAAGCGACGCTGGTTGCGCGAGCAGCCGCCAATGCGACGCGGAACGGTCTGGCAAACGTGGCGTTCCGCTGCGCGGACCTTGCGGCAATCGACGGCTCCGAGGGCTGGCTCAGGGAACGCTGGGACCGCGTACTCATCGATCCGGCACGCAGCGGCGCAGCCGAAATCGTTGCCAACATGCATGTGTTGCAGCCGCAGCGTATCGTCTATGTATCCTGTCATCCCGGTACGCTTGCGCGAGATGCGGGAGCGCTCGTCAACGAGCAGGGCTTCCGCCTCGACGCGGCCGGCATCATCGACATGTTTCCCCATACGGCTCATGTCGAATCGATCGCCATTTTTAGTCGATAAATATCAATTAATTACAGTTCTTTCTTAGAACATTTCTCATTGTCTTGCTTCGTCGGCCGGAGGCGCACTAACCTAGGTGGGGCACGCACACGGAAATCGCACGGGAATACCGCATGTCACTTGGACCTGTGATGCTCGACATCGAAGGTGTCAGCCTGACCCCGGCGGACAGGGACTTGCTTCGCGAGCCCGCCGTCGGTGGCGTCATCCTGTTCAGCCGCAATTATGAATCGCCGCAGCAGGTTACCGACCTCGTGGCCGAAATCCGTGTGTTACGCAGTCCACCGCTACTTGTTGCGGTTGATCACGAGGGCGGCCGAGTGCAACGTTTTCGCGATGGTTTCAGCGCGATACCACCAATGCGCGTATTGGGGCATATGCACGACCGCGATCGTGAGGCAGCCCTGAGGCTTGCGCGTCAGGCAGGATGGCTGATCGCATCGGAGCTGCGCGCTGTTGGCATCGACCTGTGTTTCGCGCCGTGCGTGGATCTTGACTGGCGGGTCAGCGAGATCATTGGCGATCGTTCGTTTCATGCAAAACCCGATATTGTCGCCGAATTGGCAACAGAATTTTCGCGTGGTCTGCGCAGCGCCGGCATGGCAGCCGTCGCAAAGCATTTTCCCGGTCATGGTGCCGTGGTCGCGGATTCGCATCTGCAATTACCCGTGGACCGACGCAGCTACGGAGAACTCCTTGATGACATGCGACCCTATGAAAAGCTTATCGGTAACGGGCAGATTGCCGCTACGATGACCGCACATGTTGTTTATCGACAAATGGACTCGATGCCGGCTGGATTCTCCGCATTCTGGATTCGAGGCGAATTGCGTTCCCGTCTCGGCTTCGACGGCGCCGTTTTCAGTGATGATTTGAGCATGCAGGCGGCACGCGATTACGGTTCGATGGCCAAACGCGCGAAGCTGGCGCTCGATGCAGGCTGCGACATGATCCTGATATGCAATGATCGCGCTGCCGCACAGCGCGCAGTGAAGGCGTTGCACGACTATTCCAATCCGCTGTCGTTGGTGCGGTTCGCCCGGCTACACGGTACCGGCCACGTCTTGCGCGAATCGCTGCTTGCCAGTAACGAATGGCATGCGGCAAGCGCCGAGCTTGCGAGCTGGACTGAGAGACCGCAGCTCGAACTCGATGCCTGAGGTAGCAAGGAAGCAATGATGACGGAGAAATTTGCGATTATCGTCGGCAGTGGATTTGACGAATTTGTCGGCGCGGAAGACGGCATGCTGGCAAGCACGCCTTTCGGTGAGCCCTCGTCTCCGATTCGCGATCTGACGATTGGCGATCGTGTTGTGAGGGTGCTTTCGCGACACGGGGATAGTCACGCCATACCGCCACATTTGATCAACTATCGCGCCAATCTTGTCGCGCTGAAGAATCTCGATGTTGGTACCGTGATCGCCCTGAACACGGTTGGTGTGATTACCGCAGTTCGCGGACCCGGTGAGCTCGCCGTACCGGACCAGATCATCGACTACACGTGGGGTCGGGAGCACTCGGTTCAGGGCGCGACGGAGAGTGGTGTGTTGCATGTCGATTTCACCAAACCGTTTGCGCAGGGGCTGAGGGACAGGCTGTTAGCGGCGGCGTCGGCCGCTGGCATTGATTGCCATGACGGCGGCGTATGCGCCGTTACGCAGGGACCGCGCCTGGAGACCGCGGCCGAAATAGATCGACTCGAGCGAGATGGCGCCGATTTCATTGGCATGACAGGCATGCCCGAGGCGGGCATCGCACTGGAGCTGGGTCTTGACTACGCATGCCTCGCCCTGGTCGTCAACAAGGCCGCAGGGCGGGGTGACAAGCCCATACACGAGGATGTCGAAACCAGTACCCTGTCGGTGAGAAAACAGGCGATTGAACTGTTGCAGCAGTTCTTTGCATACACTCATAATCCAAAGCAATGAAACCAGTCAACAGGGAAATACTTGAGCAGGTGATCCTGGCATCGGCTGACCCGGTTCTGGTTGTTCGCATCGAGCATCCGGACTGGCCCGTGGAATTGTGCAACCCGGCATTTGCAACAGTCGATGCCGAAGAGGTCCTGGGACAGCCGTTCGCGGACGTGATCGAACGTCTTGTCGGCCGCGAGCTTGCGCTCGAAGTCAGCGAGTCGCTGCGCACGAAGCAGGAGACGAGCTTGCCGCTTGAAATCAACGGTCGTGAGTACCTGCTGGCGCTCAAACCCTTGTCATTGTCAGGCGCCGCCGATGCAAGCCATTTCGCGGCATTCTGGCGCGGGGGTTCAGGTGCAGTTGACGCAGCCGGCGCCGAAGTCCAGCACGAACTGCTCAAGGCAAAGCGCCGCATTCGCGATTTGTCACGCGATGATCCGGTAACCGGTTTGTTGAATAATGCGGCATTTCGCGACGTACTCGCCCACGATTGGACCGTCGCTGCCCGCGAGAAAAGTTCGCTGGCATTAGTGGTGTTGACGCTTGACGATTTCGAAGCCTACCTGGACGTATTCGGCCGGCATGCGACTGATTCGTGCTTGCGTCGTGTCGGTCAGGCGATTCGACGCTGCATTCAGCGTGCCAGTGATGTTGTTGCGCGGCTTGACGATGATCGCTTCGTGGTCTTGTCGCATGCCTCGGAGGACAATGGCGTCAACGAATTCGCGGCACGAATATCTGCGGCTGTCAGAGAATTGGGATTACATCATCCACGATCACGTGGTGGGCGATTCGTAACCACGTCGTATCAGATTTCGGTGACCGACGCGGCTCGCGACTCGCGGTCTGCGACGAAATTTCTAGATGACCTGCTGGCCAGTCCGCCCCGCTAGCTCGACGACCTGGTATTTTCTAGCTCGTCGTCCGTCTCCTCATCCTCGACGCGGGTCACCTTGACGACAACACCGAATTTCGGATGATCGAAATAACGAATGTCGCCGCTTTTGAAAATACGGTTTTCCCGGATGCGATAGCGAACCGGGCCGGCCTCGCGAAACGGGTCAATGTTGCGCCGCGAACGACGGTCGCCGTAAATGCGCGCCGGTTGTTCGATGGCGGCGGCTTCGCTGGCGCCAGCCGGCTCATCAAGTGCCAGGTCGACGACCAGGTGCAGATAGCGGCCCAGGTACAGTGAAAAGCTGCCATCCAGACCCCACGGCGGCACTCTGAGCGCGCGCAACTCGATCGCCGCAGTCTCGTCCTGCGGATACGTTGCCTGTGTCCAGCCGACCTGCATGATGGTTCGATAAGCGTCGAGTTGCTCGAAGCGCCTGATAACGCCGTCCATCGTGAAGTCGTCGTCCGTGAACAACACGATTTCCAGGTCCCTGAGTTGTGGTGCTTCAATTTCCCGGTCATCGCCTCGAAAATCATCGTCTGATATGACGTTAATCGGCTCCTCGGCAGGTGGCCTGTCTGGAACAAACCGCTCGGTGCCGACAGAGATGTCCTCGGTATACCTGAAAATCACGATTTCAACGGCATACCGCCTGACCTCGAGTTCTTCGTCGGTCGCCGGGGCCTGTGCAGCCGCGATCTGGCACGACAGCGTCAACAGCAGAAACAATGTCAGTCGTTGCATGGTTCACTCTTCTGTAATTAAGAATCGACTAGCAGGCCTGTGCCGCATTGTCGCTGACCGCAAGTCGGTCGAGAAGATTCTCGATCATCTTGAAGCGCTGTTCAAGATCTCCGAGGTCGGCCCGAAAAACCAGGCGATGAGAGCCCTGCAGCCCGTAGCCCTGCTCGTCATTTTGCACCAATTGCACGAGCGCAACAGGATCGATGTGGCTTTCCTGGCCGAAAACTATGAATCCACCCTGATCGGCTACGTTGATTTTCTCGAGACCCAATGCCGCTGCCCGCTGCTTGATGGCTGCAATGCGCAGCAAATTCCTGGCAGGCTCCGGTAACAGGCCGAAGCGGTCAATGAGTTCAACCTGCAGTTCGTGCAATGCCGTCTTCGAACTCGTCGCAGAAACTCGTTTGTACAGAATAAGGCGCATGTGCACATCGGGCACGTAGTCGTCCGGCAGGAGGGCGGCTATGTGCAAGTTGATGTCGACGCCGGTGTTGAGCGGTGCGTTGAGGTCCGGCTCTAAGCCTGCCCGCAGTGATTCGACGGCGCGACCGAGCAATTCAGTGTACAGGGAAAAGCCGATTTCCTGAATCTGTCCGCTTTGTTCATCGCCCAGCAATTCTCCGGCGCCACGAATCTCGAGATCGTGTGTGGCCAGCGTGAATCCCGAGCCGAGGTCCTCGAGCGAATCGATAGCCTCGAGCCTTTTGACGGCGTCGGCTGTCATCGCGGCCCTGGGCGGCGCTACCAGGTACGCATAGGCGCGATGGTGGGATCGACCGACCCTGCCGCGCAATTGATGCAGCTGCGCGAGACCGAAGCGGTCGGCACGGTTGATAATGATCGTGTTGGCAGTGGCGACGTCGATACCGCTTTCGACGATCGTCGTGCATAGCAGGACGTTGAATCGGCGGTGATAGAAATCGAGCATGACTTGCTCGAGTTCGCGCTCAGGCATTTGTCCGTGGGCGATGCGTAAATTGGCCTCGGGCACGAGTTTCGTGAGTTGTTGCTCGATACGGCCAATGTCCGCCACCCGATTGTGAATGAAATACACCTGGCCACCGCGCTTGATTTCGCGCAAACACGCTTCGCGAATGACGACGTCGTTCCATTCGCTGACGAAGGTCTTGACGGCGAGCCGTTCGGCGGGTGGCGTCGTAATCAGTGACATGTCACGTATGCCGCCCAATGCCATGTTCATCGTTCGGGGTATTGGTGTCGCCGTCAATGTCAGAACATCGATTTGGCTTCGCAGCGTGCGGATTGCTTCCTTGTGACGTACGCCGAAGTGGTGTTCCTCGTCCACGATAACGAGGCCGATGTCCTTGAACTCCCTCGTATGTTGCAACAGACGGTGTGTGCCGATGACGACATCTACAACACCCGAACGCATGCCTGCGACGACATCACGGACCTGATTTGTTGTCTGGAAGCGTGACAGCACCTCGACACGAATCGGCCAATCCGCAAAGCGGTCCCTGAAGGTCTGCCCGTGTTGTTGTGCCAGCAGCGTCGTTGGCACGAGAATGGCAACCTGCTTGCCCCCATGAACCACGGCAAACGAGGCGCGCATGGCCACCTCGGTCTTGCCGAAGCCCACGTCTCCGCAAACGACACGGTCCATCGGCTGATCGGAGGCGAGATCGGCGAGAACCTCGTCAATTGTTCGCGCCTGGTCTTCGGTCGGCGCAAACGGAAAGCCGTTCTCGAAGGCGCGATAATCAGCTTCGGGCCAGCGAAAACGGTGTCCGGGCCGCGCAGCACGGCGCGCGTAGACGTCGAGCAATTCGGCTGCCACGTCGCGAATCTTGCGGATCGCCCGTTGCCGCGCTTTGGCCCATTGATTGCTGCCAAGCCGGTGCAAGGGCGCGTGTTCGGGTGATGCGCCGGTGAATCTGGAAATCAACTCGAGCGCATGAACCGGAACATACAACTTGTCGCCATCGGCGTATTCGAGATGCAGAAATTCACCATTGACGCCGCCGGCTGTGAGCATCGTCAGCCCCAGGTATCGGCCGATGCCGTATTCCGCGTGGACCACGGGCGACCCGTCGGTCAGGTCATTTAATTGACGAATGATGGTTTCGGGGTCGCGCTCGACCTGGTGGCGCCGGCTGCGGTTGCGGACGCGATCGCCGAACAGTTGTTGCTCACTGACGATCGCAACGTTTGCATCGGGCATCAGAACGCCGTTTTCGAGCGGCGCAATCGCGATTCCGATACGTTGCTTTGCGGCCCCGAAAGCGGCCCAGTCGTCGACGCGTGCGAGGTCAAGGCCGCGCCCGGCCAGAAGTTCGTACAGCTGCTCGCGGCGCCCCGGTGAGTCGCTTGTAAAAAGCACGCGGCCCTCGAAGGACTGAAGAAACTGCATCAATCCCTGCGCGGCGTCTTCATATCGGGCGTCGATTTTGAGCGCAGGCGGAAGTCGTGTTGGCAGATTGAAGTTACCCGGGGTCTCGGCCAATGACTGTGACGAATACCGAATCCGGCGGTATTTCCCGAGTCGTGACGTGACGTGGGCGACATCGGCGAAAGTCTCCTCTGCCCGCAATATCGGCCGCTCCGGGTCGAGGCCGCAAAGCTCGTAGCGCTCCTCGATCTCGGTCCATGCCTGCTTCAAGATCGAGTCGAGCGCATCAGGGATCAGGACAATACAGCCACTTGGCAAGTAGTCGATCAGGCTGGCTGTCGATTCGAAGAAAAGAGACAGGTAGTACTCGACGCCGCCATGAGCGATACCTTCCGATATCTCACGGTAGACACGCGATCGCCCGGGTTGGCCCGCAAATCGTTCGCGGTAACGCTCGCGGAAATTGCGAACAGAGGCGTCGTCCAGCGGGATTTCCCGGGCCGGCAAGACCTCGATCGAATCGGTGGCGTTGCCGGATAATTGAGTCTCCGGTGAAAAAAAACGTAGTGATTCGATGTCGTCGTCAAAAAAGTCGATACGTATCGGTTCGTCGGAACCCATTGGGTAAACATCAATCAAGGAGCCGCGCACCGAAAATTCACCGTGCTCGGAAACCTGCGGCACCCGCAGGTAACCGGACGCTGTCAATGACTCGACAAATGCATTACGGGGCAGGGTCTGTCCCGTACGCAACACCAGCGATCTTGCCGCGACGTAATCGAGTGGCGGCAGCCGTTGCAACAAAACGGGCGCAGACGCGATGATGACGCCGCCATGCAGAGATGGCAGCCTCGACATCACCGTGAGACGTTCCGAGATGATGTCCTGGTGCGGCGAGAAACTGTCCCACGGCAACGTTTCCCACTCGACGAAATGCAGAACCGGGACCGTGTCACCCGAAAAGAAGCGCACCTCTGCCTCGAGTTGGTCAGCATGCCGCGGATCGTTGGCAAGAACGAGCACCGGAACATCGACACGACGCGACAGCTCAGCCGCAGCAAGCGCAGTACTCGCACCGATCAAGCGACCCCAACCGCGGGATTCGCCGGCTGGCGGCAGGTCCGTCGTTGGGGAAATCAGTAATGTGTCGTCAGGCACGGGCAACGTCAGTGGAGAAACGGGACGCGATTATACACAGACGCTGTCCGCGCCCGGTGCTGCATTGAAAACGCCCGGGCTTTGGCCTGCCCGGGCGTGTGTTAATCTTTCTGTTGTCGCCTATCGCTTGTTGTTTATCGCTTGTTGTTTATCGCTTTATGACGGCGTGAATGACCCGATCATATTCGAAAAAGACGACGAAGCCCTGGTACTCCCAGCTCGAGATCGGCGGATCGCCGACAGCTGCCTTCTTGGAAATGGGGCTGCCGAATCGCGATTCTACGTTGCTTTGTGTCATGCCACGTGTCGGGCGTGGTGTATCCGCAGCGGTGCCGATGCCATCCATTTGCAAGGTGTCTGCGTGGGCGCCTGCCAACAGGCCGAACACCAGTGCGACGAGCGTGATTGTGCGCAGATTTGCCATCAGGGCCGTCTCCGTGTGTCGACCGACGAATATAGCACTGCTCGTCGGTGCAAAAAACAGTTGATTTGCAAGGTTTTTACATCGTTATGGCAGCATGCTCGCGGACTTGGGTCTCAGTATTGCGAACCCGCG
>Ga0255058_10000964_pt1 | contig 16561 bp, 11 predicted proteins | sample Cases_109_9_MG_FD_188637 | JGI IMG/M metagenome (GOLD analysis project Ga0255058, IMG submission 188637) | Seawater microbial communities from Amundsen Gulf, Northwest Territories, Canada - Cases_109_9 | ecosystem: Environmental > Aquatic > Marine > Gulf | place: Canada: Northwest Territories... | reverse complement strand
GCCGCCGAGCACGCTGAGATACGGGACGACCGACAGCTCCCCGGCTTCGAGCACCACGATACCCAGCGAGCGGCCACCGGGAGCCCCTTCGTCGCGAAGCTCGATCTCCACGTCTGTGAACGAGAGTCGGATCAACGCCCGTTGACCCTCGCCCGGTACCGCGTCGAACGCCAGCTTCGGCGGCGTCAGGAAGCGAACGGCGAAGGCCAGCTCCCGCACTTCTTCGCCGGCGAGCCCCGGCACCAGCGCGCGGCCACGACCTTCGCGCAACAGCCTGGCTGCATCGCTGCCGGGTCGCAGGGGAAGCGCGGCGACGTTGTTGAGGGTCAGCCCGAGCAGGGCGTTGGCAAACCCCTCGGAGAGCGCCACGAACGAGCGGTCCGCCGTCGGGCCGACGGCCGGCTCCGGCCCGGGCCGAACCGCCTGGTCGCCGGTCGTCGATCCCGCGAAGCGCACGAACAACGCTCCCTGCGAGGTGTCCAGCCGGTGGGGATAGAGATGGAACTCCAGCGGAGGTAGCTCCGGGTCCGCCGACACGATCGACCACTGGCGGCGGGCCAGTCCCTGGTCTCCGGCGAGGCTCGCCGCGCCGTCACGGGCCTCGGCCAGCAACAGCTCGTCCAGCCTGTCGATGTAACGCCTCAGATAGGGCTTGCCCAGCCACCACAGCAGCCAGCGTGGCAACAGGGATTTGCTGCACCGCGACGGGCGGATCAGCCGGAAACCCTTTCGCGCGTCGAGCAACCAGACGTTGTCCGGAGAGACGCTGAGGTCACGATCGACGATCGAGAACGCCAGCTCTATGCCGACCTCGACCGGGCGCTCGCGATCGATGGCGACGCCGAGGTTCTCGCAGAGGGCAAACTTGCGCTCGAACCGCTCGATCTGCACGTCGGCCTCGAGGATCTGCATCCGTAGCCAGGCACGACCGTTGTCGCCGAGCGTGAGCCGGGGGGCGGACAGGTCGGCGCGATAGCTCAACCCCTCGACCCCCTTGCCGATCCGTTCCGCGCCGCCTTCGACGACGCGGCTGCCGCCCTCGAAGCCCGAGGCCAGGACCCGGTTGAGGTCGGCCTGGGTGATGTTGATCAACAGGGCGCCGTCGTCGTAGAAGGACCCGGACGCCACCGTGAGCGGGGAGACGGCAATCGCTACCGCCGGCGCCAGCCAACGGACGGCCCGCGACAGGCGGGAGAGCGCACGCGGCCGGGGCAGGCCTTGACTGCCGGAGAACTGGGGGGGCATTGCCGCACCTACCTTTGCCTAAAGAGTACGCTGCCACCGGCCCGTCCACCACCGCGGGCCAGGACTATCGACACGCAAGGTCTCTTTTCCCGAAGCTTGCGGTTTTCGGGCCGGAGCACGCTGCTAGACTGCCCCAGACCCATGCCGTCCGGCGCGTTGCCGGGCACCTGATCGAGAATCGCGGTATATCGGTGGGGCCTGGAAAGGGACACGCGGCGACGGAATCGCTCCGGAGCGCCGCCGAGGGGGATTGATGACAGCCTATCGTCTTCTTGTTGCATGCCTTGTGTGGGCCGCGATCGTGGCAGTGCCCCTAGAGAGCCAGGCCGCCGAGACCAAGCTGGGTGACAAGCCGCGGGCTCACCCGGATTCGATGTCCCTGGATGGGGTGGCCCAGTGGACCTCCCCGCGGGTCGACGTCGAGCGGTTGCTCGCCGAAGACGAGGCCAACCGCGACGTTCTCGGCATCCCCGCCCGCATCGGATTCCCCATGAAGACCGACCTCGACCCGTCCAAGAGCGGCACCTGGCAGGATCTGGACGGGGGCGGACAGATCTGGCGGTTGAAGGTCAAGACCGAGGGTGCGCTGTGGACCGTGCTCGGCTTCGGCATCTACCGCCTGCAGCCGGGAGGTGAGCTGCGAGTCTACGACGAGAACCTCGACACGGTGATGGGCCCGTACACGGCGGCCGACGTCCGCAACCACGGCGAACTGTGGTTTCCGCCCATCGCGGGCGACCTACTGGTCGTCGAGCTGTTCTGGCCCGAGAAGCTGCGCCGGGTATTTCCCGACCTGGCGTTGACCACCGTCTCCCATGGCTACAAGCCGTTCGGCACCACCGGACTGGATGCCTCGCGAGACTTCGGAGACTCGGGAGCGTGCAATATCGACCTTGCCTGTCCGCTGGGCGCCGACTGGCAGGACGAGAAACGCGGCGCCGTAATGATGCTGTCGGGCGGTTCGGGTTTCTGCAGCGGCTCGCTGATCAACACGACCGCCGACGACTGTCGTCCGTACGTGCTGACCGCCTTCCACTGCGGCGTGAGCGGCCCCAGCGCCACCATCGGCTTCAACTTCGAGAGGCCGGGTTGCAACTCGGGAATTCCACCCTCGCAGATCGCCCAGACGATGGTCGGTGCCACGCTGCTGGCCCAATTCTCCGGCAGCGATTTCGCGCTGTTCAGGATGGACAATCCTGTTCCCGAGGCATACGGCGCGTACTTCAACGGATGGAGCGCCATCAACGTCGCCTCGGCCGCGTCGTGGGGCATTCACTATCCCCGCGGTGACGCAAAAAAGATCTGCCACAACGCTGACCCGCTAATCCCCGGCTTGAACTTCGGCGCCAATCACTGGCGGATCACGGAATGGGAGGAGGGAACGACCGAGCCCGCGTCGTCGGGATCGCCGCTGTTCGACACCAACAGCCGCATCATCGGCCAGCTCCACGGGGGAACGGCCTCGTGCACCAGCATTACCTGGGACGAGTACGGCGGGATCTGGGACTCCTACGACCGTACCGGGTCCACGCCGTTGAACCGTCTGAGAGACTGGCTCGACCCTGCGGGGACCGGCCAGCTCACGATGGACGGTGTCGATCACCAGACCTGCATCTTCTCTCCCGCCGGCTCCATCGAGCTCGATGCCGAGGTCTACGCCTGCGGCGCCACCATCGGCATCTTGGTCCGCGACGACTCGCTGCAGGGTCAACAGGGCCTGACCGTGACCGTGGCCTCGAACACCGAGACCACTCCCGAGACCGTGACCTTGACCGCCGAGACGCCCGGATCGGGGCGCTTCTCCGGAACGTTCAACACCACCCCCGGAACGGCCATCAACGGTGACTCGTTGCTGGGGGTTCTTCACGGCGACACGATCACGGCCGTGTACATCGACGCCGACGACGGTGCCGGTGGCACGAATATCCCGCGCCAGGACCTGGCCGCGGTGGACTGCAACAAGCCGGTGATCAGCAACGTGATGGTCACCGAGGTGACGGGGTTCTCGGCCCGTGTCCAATGGGCCACCGACGAGCCCGCGGACAGCACGGTCCGGGTGGGCCTGACTCCGCCGCCGATCTCGCCGACCTCCGACGCCGCACTGGTCGTCAGCCACGACGTCAAGGCCGTCGGCCTCGGCGAGTGCACGCCCTACGTCTTCTCGGTCGAATCCACGGATGCCGTGGGCAATGGCGCCGAGGACAATAACGGCGGCGCGTACTACAACTTCGAGACCGGCAAGAACACCATGCCCTCGATTGACAGCACCGACACGCCGGTGGCCATTCCCGACAACGCCCCGGCCGGCGCCGGCAGCACGATCAACGTGGCCGACGACAAGACCGTGCTCGACGTCAACGTGACGGTCAACATCACCCACACCTTCGACGGCGATCTCGCGCTGTCGCTGATCCCGCCCGTGGGAGCCCCGATCTCCCTCTCCAACCGCAGAGGCAGCAGCGGAGACAACTTCGTCGGCACGCTCTTTGACGACGAGGCTGCGACGCCGATTGCCTTGGGAGCGGCGCCGTTCACCGGAGCGTTCCAACCCGATTCGCCGCTGAGCGCCGCCGACGGGATCTCTTCGCTGGGCAACTGGCAACTGCTGGTGGTCGACAACGCCGGTGCCGACATCGGTACCATCGACTCCTGGAACCTGACGCTGACCTTCCCGGCTCTGGCCTGCGGGCCCCACGCCGGCTTCCGGTCGCAGTCGTTGATCGGTGACGCTTGTTCGACGGGCGGCGGCGGCGGCAACGGGATCTGGGAGGCCGGCGAGACGGTCCAGTTCCAGGTCGAGGTCGCCAATGATGGCACCGACCCGCTGACCGGTGTCTCGGTGCAGGTGGTGCCGACGACGGCCGGCGTCGTCATGCTCGACGGTACGGCGACCGTGGGCGCCATCGCCGAGGCGGCGTCGGGTGTGACCGCGGCGCCGCACGTGACCGCGTTCTTGCCCGCCGGGGCCTCGTGCGGTGGGACCGTGAGCTTCGACGTCATCATCACGGCCAACGAAGGCACGTACGGCGGTTCGTTCGATCAGGGTGTCGGCCTGGTCATCCCCGGCGGCGGCATCGCGTTCTCCGAGGATTTCGAGACCGGGACGATTCCTGTGGGATGGACGATTGTCGACGGCCTGATTGACGGCAACACCTGGTACGCGGACAACGCCACCGATCCCGCGTTATGCGGCAACACCGATCCGCTGCCGCCCCTGACGGGGACCTGGGCCGCGGTCGACTCGGACTGCGCGGGCTTGGGCGTTTCGATGGACGAAGAGTTGATCAGCCCGGTCATCGATCTCACCCCCGCCACGCTGGGAGCGACCCTGGACTTCGATCACTTCTTCCGCTGGTTCAGCGGCGGTCAGAACGAGCAGGCCGACGTGGACGTCCGTTCGTCGCTGACGGCCGGCGCGTGGGTCAACGTCGCCAACTTCTCCGGCGCCTCGACCCCGAACCCGGATCACGCCACGATCGACATCAGCGCGCAGGCGGCCGGCGCCAGTGACGTCCAGATCCGCTTCCACTACTACAACGCCGTGTTCGAGTGGACGTGGTTCCTGGACAACCTCACCATCACCTTCCAGACCGAGGCCAGCTGCAGCATGACCGCCTGCCCGCCCGGGCCTCCGGGCCCGCCGTCGGTGCCTGGCCTGGTGGTGGACCGGCTGACGGCCGACGGCAGCAGCCTGTCGGTGGACTGGGACGATCAATGCTTGCCGGCGAGCGCCAAGATCGTCTATGGACCCCTGAACAGCGTCTCGACCTACACGGTGTCGGGTGCCTCCTGCGCCATCGCCGATCCCGCGACGTGGAACGGCGTGCCCCTGGGTAGCCTTTGGTTCGTTGTCGTCGGCGAGGACGGCGGCGTCGAGAGCTCGTGGGGCCTGAGCAGCGGCAACGCCGAGCGCAACGGGCTCACGCCCAGCGGTACGTGCAGCGCGGTATCCAAGGACATTGCCGGTACCTGTCCCTGACACCGACGCCGCGAGAACCGGATCTCGATGACCTCCCGGCCCGGACGCCTCGTCCGGCGCCGGGAGGCTTCCCGGCAACCGAAAATAATTAAAACTCTGTCGACGCTCCTCGGACTGCGTCGTATAACAAGCTTCGGGTGCGCCTCGCCGGGCGTGATCGTCTAGACTCTCCAGATGGGGCCCGATCAGCCGTGAACAGCCACTCTTCTCGACTCCTAGCCGGTTTTCTCTTCACCTCGGTCGTCGCCGGTTCTCCGGCACTGGCCGGAGCCGACGTCATCGTCGGCGACCTGCCGCAGGTGCTGAGGTGGGGAACCGTGGGCGACATCACCGCCTACTCGGCCGGCACCGACTCGTGCAACGTCGGTGACGTGCCCCTCGAGTGGTTCGCCAGCATCAACCGGCACCCGGTCATCGGCCAGAACCTCTATCGGCTCAGGGATGGCCGCATGGAGCAGATCGGCATGGGCTGGCTGAAGCACGGCTTCGCCGCCCTGGCCCTGAACCTCTGCGGCGAGTGCCAGGATCCGGGGACGCAGACCGTCCTCGGTGTCAACTGCTCGGACCCATATAGCGCCAGCCTCAACGGAGACCAGGACGGCTTCGGCAGCACCGGCGGCCTCGGACCTCGGTTCGAGGTCGATGCCAACTCGGGCTTCTACCCGTTTCCCTACTCGTTTCAGGGTGACAGCGGTGACGCGATCTTCAAGCGGGTGCAGGTCCACAATGCCGACATCGATCCGGTATTGAATCCCGGCGCGCGCTACTTCGTCGAGGGGCACTACGTCACCCCCGACGACGCCGGGGCCGGCAACAACGACAACAACGCCTCCTATCGCGAGGTCCTGCGCGGCACGTTCCAGAACGGTGGTTGGAACCTCAACGTCACCGGGCAGACCCAGCGCCAGAAGGCGGCGATCGAGGCCTGGGGTGACGTCGACCCCGAGGTCACGATCACCAGGTTCAACGTCAACCACGAGGGGCGGCTGATCCTGGGATCGAAGTGCAGCGACAACGGCGACGGCACCTGGCACTACGAGTACGCCCTGTACAACATGAACTCTCACCGCAGCGTGCGGGGCGTCAGCGTTCCGGTGCAGCCCCAGGTCAGCGTCTCCAACGTCGGCTTCCACGACGTGGACTATCACAGCGGCGAGCCGTACGACCTCACCGACTGGCCGGGGCTCCTGGCAGGCGGCCAGCTCACCTGGGAGACCGATCCCATTGAAGTCAACGTGAACGCCAACGCGCTGCGCTGGGGAACGACCTACAACTTCCGTTTCGACGCCGGGGCCGGACCCGAGACCGGGACGATGACGATCCGTCTGTTCCGCTCCGGGTTCCCGGACTTCGAGACGGTGTTGACCTGTGTTCCCTCCGGCTGTCCGAGCGGCGACCAGGACGACGACGGGATCTGCAACGTCGATGACAACTGCCCGCTGACCAACAACCCGGGCCAGGAAGACCAGGACGCCGACGGTGTCGGCGACGCCTGCGACAACTGTCCGACTCTCCCCAACACGCCCCAGGACGATTGCGATCTGGACGGCGCGGGGGACCTCTGCGACGCTTGCCCCTGCGACCCGCTGGACGACATCGACGTCGACGGCGTTTGCGGCGACGTCGACAACTGTCCCGACACGCCCAACCTGGACCAGATCAACGACGACGCCGACACGCTGGGCAACGTCTGCGACAACTGTCCAACGGTGGACAACGAGAACCAGGCCGACTTCGATTCGGACGGCGTCGGCGACGTTTGCGACACCTGTACCGACCTGGACGGCGACGGTTGCGGCTCGCCCGGCTTCCCGCAGAACACCTGCTGCGCGGACAATTGTCCGCTGATCTCGAACCCGACCCAGGCCGACGACGACGTGGACGGCTTCGGCAACGTCTGCGACAATTGCCCGGTCGACGCCAATCCGCTTCAGGAAGACGTCGACGGCGACGGCCTGGGCGACGTCTGCGATCCGTGCCCCAACGACACGATCAACGACAGCGACAACGACCAACTGTGCGCCGACGTCGACAACTGCCCGACCGAGACCAACCCCGACCAGTCCGACGTCGACAGCGACGGCGTGGGCGACGTCTGCGACAACTGTCCCGAGCACGCCAACACCCTACAGACCAACAGCGATGGCGATACTCTCGGAAACCCCTGCGACAACTGTCCCACCGAGTTCAACAACGCCCAGCTCGACCGTGACAACGACGGCGAGGGGGACGCCTGCGATCTCGACGACGGGCTGATCTTCTTCAAGTTCACCGACGCCGCTTCGATGCGCTGGCAACCCGAGAGTCTCTTCACCCAGTACAACTGGTACCGGGGCAGCCTGTCGGTGATGCTGAGCACGGGGGTTTACACCCAGGCACCGGGGGCGAACCCGTTGGCCGCCCGCGTGTGCGGCCTGTTCAACCCGGCCCTCGACGACTCCGAGGAACCCGCCGTCGGCGAGTGCATGTTCTACCTGGCTTCGGGGATCTTCTCGGGTACCGAGCGCAACCTGGGCGAGGACAGCACGGGAACCGACCGACCCAACGACACCCCCTGTCCCTGAGGGCCCGGGCGGCCGGTTGCGGACTTGCCTGCGCCCGCTTCCGCTCCCAGATTGGATCAGTGGCCTGTGCTGTTACAGGCCGGAGCGACTCCCGCCTGGACTGCATGAGAGCGAGCGCGCCGATGACCGTCGTAAACACCGAGAGCCGGAGGGCCGGACGCCGGGTCGTCCTCGTGGTGGCCACGATCTGCGCTCTGCCGGTGACGGTCGTCGCCTGGGCGGTTCTCAACGGGCTGTTCGGGCCGGCGAAGGTCTATCCCACCGGTGCGTATCCTCTCGACGTCGCGGTGGCCGACGTCGACGGCGACAACCGGCTCGACGTGCTGACCGCCAACCGCGACGGCATGTCGATCTCGGTCTTTCTCGGGCGCGGCGACGGCGGCCTCGAACCCCGGGAACCGGTTGTTCTCGAGCGTGGTGCCACGTCGCTGGCGGTCGCCGACGTCAGCGGGGACGGGATTCGGGACATCGTCGTCAGCGCCTGCAATCCGGGATGCGACGACAACGCCGTGCTGATCTTTCACGGCCGGGGCGACGGCCGTTTCGTACCTGCCGACGAGATTTCCGTGGGCGGGGTGCCGTACAACGTTTCGCTGGCCGACCTCGATGGCGACGGCCGCCTCGACATTGCCGCCAGCGACTATCCCGGCGAGCGTCTGATGGTGCTGCGGAGCGGCTGGAACGAGGCAGGATTCTCCGAGATCTCTCTGCCCACCGGCGCCAAACCGATCGCCCTGGTGCTGGCCGACCTCGACGATGACGGCAACGTCGACTTGGTCTCCTCGGACCACGGAGGTGGGGGTAGCTCGGTCTACCTGTCCCACGGCAACGGCGAGTTCAGCGAGCGCATCGCCGTCGAGACCGGGAAGCTCCCGTACGCCATCGCGCTCGCGCCCCTCGACGCCGACTCGATTCCCGAGCTGGTCGTTGCCCACAGCACCGACCCCGGGAGGATCACCGTGCTTCAGGGCAGGGGCGACGGGACCTTCGCGCACCGTCAAGCGATCGCGGTCGCCGGGAGTCCGGTCTACGTCGACACCGCCGACTTCAACGGCGACGGAGCCAGGGACATCGTCATCACGCGCTTGAAGGCGCAGTACGCCGGCGTCTTTCTCAACGAGGGCGACGGCTTCTTCGACGAGCGGGAGATTCGCGTGCCAGCCGAAGGCCGGATCTACTCGCTGGCGGTCGAGGACCTGAATGGGGATCACTTTCCCGACCTGATCGCCGTCGACTACACGCTCGGCACGCTGTCGATCTCCCTGGGTCGGGAACCCGCAGCGGTGCCTTGACGCCGGGGCCGCCCGCTCGCCTACGGGGCGGAGGCGTCTCGGGCCCCGATTCCGGATCCGGCGCCAAATCACCTAGAGTATTGGACTTGCGCGGATCGCTGGGCCCTCGGATCTGGCGGCCGCAACCTTTTTCCAGAACCGCGGTCTTACACCGCGACAACAGGAACGAACGGAGTCTGGGTGAAGGCAGGGACGGACATCGAGCTGATGCTGCACGTGAAAGACGGCAACACCGGGGAGTTGGGGATTTTGTTCGAACGGCATCACGAACGGTTGCTGAGCTTCTTCATGAAGATGACCGGCAACCGTGGCGCCAGCGAGGACCTGGTGCAGGAGACCTTCGTCCGCATGCTCCGCTACCGCGGGAGCTTTCGCGGCGATGGCGGGGGGTTCACGCCCTGGATGTACCGGCTGGGCCGCAACGCCTGCACCGATCACCTGCGCAAAGTGGGCCGCCGCCGCGAATCTGATCCTGGCGAAAACGAGCCGGCCTGCGACGATCCGGCACCCGCCGAGAGCTTCGAGAAGGCCGAGTCGATCGGGTTGCTCCGACAGGCCCTGTTGCGGTTGGCCCCGGAGAAGCGCGAGGTTCTCGTGCTCAGTCGCTACGACCTGAAGAAGTACGAAGAGATCGCGGCAATTCTCGAGTGCCCCGTGGGCACGGTGAAGGCCCGGGTCCATCGGGCGTTGCAAGAGTTGAAGAAGATCTACGACGGTTTGTTGAGCGGAGCGTCGGCATGAACTGTGAACGAATCGGCGAACACGTTGCGGACCGACTCCAGGGCACCCTGGACGAACGGACATCCCTGGAGCTTGAGCGGCACCTCGCCGGGTGCCCGGCCTGCCGCGAGGAAATCGCCGGTCTCGACCGGATGTGGTCGCTGCTGGGCGAGGTTGGCGAGGAGCGGGCGGGCGAAGAAATGCGCTCGCGCTTCTACGCCATGTTGGCCGGCGAGGAAGCGCGCGCCCGCGGGACGAAGAGTTGGTTCGGCTGGATCGAGGGCATCTGGCCGGCGAACCCGCTGCCCCAGGGCGCGATGCTGCTGGCCACGCTGATTCTCGGCTTGCTGCTGGGCATGCGCATGGACGGCGACGAGTCTTCCGAGGTGCGCCGACTGAGAGAAGACGTCCAGTCGATGAGCCAGGTGGTCTCGCGGTCGCTGCTGCAGCACCCGTCGGCCAGCGAGCGACTGCGAGCGGTCAGCCTGAGCCGGCAGGTGCGGCGCGACGCCGAGGTTACCCGGGCCCTGCTCGACACCATCAACAAGGATTCGAACGTCAACGTGCGGCTGGCGGCGCTGGACGTGCTGTCGGCGATGCTGAATCGTCCCGAGGTGCGCAACGGGCTGCTCGAGGCGATGCCGCAGCAGAACTCGCCGATGATGCAGGTGGCCATGGCCGACGTGCTGTCGGTGATGGACGGGCCGCAATCCCGTTCGGTGATCGAAAAGACCCTCGAGCGCCCCGAGATGCTCGAACCGGTACGCGAGCACCTGCGGCAAGCGCTGCTTTCGGGAGGGAGCAAGATATGAAGGTCCGTCGGATGCCGATCGCTGCCCTGGCCCTGCTGCTCGTCCCGGCGGTCTCCGCAGGGCGGCTTGACGTGGTCGAGTCGCGCACGCTGACCGAGACGATCCCGCTGTCGGCGGGCGGCACGCTGATCGTCGACAACGTCTACGGCCCCATCACCATCACGACCCATCGCGACCCCACGGTGCGGATGGTCGTCCTCGAGACGATTCGCGCCCGCAACGCCGAACGCATCGAGCGTGCGCGCCGCGAGGTGGAGCTTGTCGTCTCTGCGGCCGACGACGACGTGGAGCTGTTCGTGGATGGCCCGTTCCGCGACCACCACGATGGTCATCGCTGGTCGAGGAACCACTGGAGCGACCCCGGCTACCGCATGGAGTACGCGTTCGAGCTGAAGGTGCCGCGCCGGATCGACATTCGCCTGCGCACCGTCGACGGCGACATCTCGGTCTCCGGTATCCGTGGTGACTTTCGGGTACACGGCGTCAACGGCGAGGTCGAGATGACCGACATTGGCGGTTCGGGCGTGGCCCAGACCGTCAACGGCCAGCTCACGGTCCATTTCAGCGGGAATCCTACCGAGGATTCGGACTTCAAGACGATCAACGGCGATCTCGAGGTGGCGTTTCAGGACGACCTCTCGGCGGACCTGAGGCTGAAGACGATGAACGGCGAGCTGCTGACGGACTTCGAGTTCAGCCCCGTTCCGCCGCGAGCTCCGCTCACGGAGCGCGACGATGGACAGATGGTGATTCGGACGGACTCGTGGGCCTCGATCCGGGTCGCCTCGGGTGGTCCGAGCCTGACCTTCGAGAATCTGAACGGGGACATCCTGATTCGCAGGAGTCGTCGATGAGTAGCAGGCGAGTGCAACGAACGGACGTATGGCCGAATTCCAGGGGCAAGATGAGGATGAAATCCATGAAGACCAAGGGGACATCGAGAACCGGTGCGGCGAGACTGGCATGGCTGGGGGTGCCGCTGGCCGTCCTGACGGCGTGGGTCGTGCCCGCTGCCGCCCAGAGCGGGATTGACGAGATCAACGTCCCGCTGAGCGCCCCCGGGCAGCCGGTGGTGTTGGACGTGCAACTGCTGAACGGCAGCATCTCGGTGCAAGGCCACGAAGGCAACGAGCTTGTCGTCGACATCGAACCCGAAGTCTCGCGGGAGAAGGAAGAACGAGCCGATGGGATGAAGCGCATCCCCAACACCGGCCTAGGGCTGACCATCGAGGAAGAATCGAACGTCGTCGAGATCCGCGGCGACTGGTCCAGCCGGGTCCGCGGAATTAGAATCCGCGTTCCCCGCAAAACGTCGATGCGACTCAGCACGACCAACAACGGACACATCTCGGTGGACGGCGTCGTGGGCGAGCACGAGCTGAACAACACCAACGGACGGATCGAGGCCACCAACGTCAGCGGATCGGTGATCGCCCAGACGGTCAACGGCCACGTGATCGTGACGTTCGACGCCATCGACGCCGATACGCCGATGTCGTTCGTCACGCTGAACGGTAACGTGGACGTGACGTTCCCCGCGGGGACCACGGCCGATCTCGTCATGAATGCCGGGCAGGGGGAGATCTACACCGACTTCGATGTCGAGGTGATCCCGCAGGAGCTCAGCGTTACCGAGCGCGGCGAGGGTGGACGCTACCGGCTACGGGTCGAACGCGAAGTACGCGGCTCGATCGGTGGCGGCGGTCCCGAGATGCGCTTCAAGACGTTGCACGGTAACCTCTACGTGCGCAAGCGCAATTGAGCGACGAGGGGGCGGCTGCGTCCCCCCCCCTAGAAAAGCGTTGCCGCACATCCGCCCGTCCCCTCGACCTTCCCGCTTCCTGCACGAAGGCTCTACCCCTCACAGTCCTCAGGACAGTGGAGGGGCCCGCAATCCAGCGTGCACGCTGCGGCCGACAGGTCCGGCTTGTCGCCGATGCAGCCGCAGCCCGACGACGAGCAGATCTCGAAGGGCTCGCAGATCCCGTCCCCGCATCGCGCGCAGAACGTCAGACTCAGGCTCTCGCAGCTCCGGTCCGGTCGCTCATAGACCGCGCAGCGTTCGGTGAGCCCCCGGTCCGCGAGCCTCGCCGCCGGGCGTCCCGGCGATAGGGTCGGGGCGGCCGCCAGAAGGATGAACGCCAACAGGACCGTCCTACGCATGATCCCTCCCTGTCCGAACGCGAGTCGTTGCCAAGATACGTCGGTCGACAACCGCCCCGGGTGCCCTGGGGCGAATGCCGCGGGCAGCGCCCCGCGGAGCGTGCGGAGAAATCGTCCGCAATTTCCACCGGGCCCGTTATGATCGGGCTCTGCCGGCACATCTAGGCACCTACAGACCACATGGACGATCGGGGATACACCATGGCCAACGAACTGACGCTGTCCCAGGATCTGCTCGAACGCTGCCGCGAGCGGGCCCCGGGTTACGACCGCGACAACCGTTTCTTCCAGGAGGATTTCGACGAGCTGCGCGACGTCGGCTACCTGTTGATGACAGTTCCGGAGAAGTTCGGCGGTCACGGCATGTCCCTGGCCCAGGTCGCTCGGGTGACCCGCCGGCTGGCCGCCTACGCGCCGGCGACCGCGCTGGCCTTAAACATGCACCACTACTGGGTGGGTCTGGTCGCCGACCTCTGGCGCGGGGGAGACGACTCCCTGCAGTGGATCCTCGAGGACGCCGGCAAGGGCGGCGTCTTTGCCGCCGGGCACGCCGAGAGCGGTAACGATCTGCCGGTGTTGCTGTCCACCACCAAGGCCACGAAGGTCGACGGCGGTTACCGGTTCGAGGGGCGCAAGTCGTTCGGCAGCCTGACTCCGGTCTGGACCTGGCTTGGCATTCACGGCATGGACTCCAGCGACCCCGACGCGCCGAAGATCATCCACGCCTTCATGCCCCGGGATGCCGACGGTGCGACGATCAAGGAGACCTGGGACGTCCTCGGGATGCGCGCCACGCGCAGCGACGACACCATTCTCGACGGCGTGTTCGTGCCCGACGAACGGATCGCGCGGGTCGTGCCGACCGGTGCCGCGGGTGTCGACGCGTTCGTGCTCGGCATCTTCGCCTGGGCGCTGATCGGCTTCGGCAACGTCTACCGCGGTCTGGCCGGGCGCATGCTCGAGGTGACGGTTGACGCGGTCAAGACCAAGACCTCACTGGCGATGACGCGTAGCATGGCCTACCACCCGGCGATCCAGTTCGGCGTTGCCGACATGCTCTGCGACCTGGAGTCGATCGGACCGCAGTTGGACAAGGTGGCCGAGGACTGGTCCGCGACGACCGAGCACGGTCCGGAGTTCATGCCGAGTATCGTCGCCGCCAAGTACAACGCCGTCGAGGCGGCGTGGCGCGTGGCGGACCGGGCGCTGGAGCTCTCCGGCGGCTTCGGGATGTTCAAGAAGAGCGAGTTGGAGCGGTTGTTTCGAGACTGCCGGGCCGGCAGATTCCACCCGGTCAACTCGGCGCTGGTCCACGAGCTGCTGGGCAAGCTGACCCTGGACATCGACCCCGACGAATCGCCCCGCTGGGGCTGATCCGAGGCACCAACGGACTTCCGCCGGCGGGAACATCCGTCGGTTGCCGGCGGTTTACCTCGGGGACGCTCGTCGTCCAGGAGGTGATCGGTGCAGCGCTCCCCCCTCGGCCGTGGATTACCCGGCGGCACGCCACGCGCGCCGCGTCGCAGGGCGGCCTCGTTGCTGGTTGCAGCGGTGACGTTGCCGGCCCTCTCCGGTTGTTCCGGATCCGTCAAGACAATCGTCGACGGAGATCCCGTGATCCGGGTGCTGCGCCGGGATGCGATCCCTTCCATTGATCGCCCGCGGATGTTGTCCGTCGCTGACGCGTCGCGAATGCGCGACGACGAACCGGTGCTGGGCGTCGTTCGCGACGGCGCGGCGCGGGCGTATCCGCTCTGGTACCTCGACTCTCACGAAATCGTCAACGACACCCTCGGCGACCTGCCCATCGCGGCAACCTGGTGACCGTTGGCCAACACGGGCGTCGTGTACGTCCGCATGGTTAACGGGGAAGAGACCACCTTCGGCGTGAGCGGGGCGCTCTGGCGCGACGCGCTGGTCATGTACGACCGCCGGACAGGCAGCTACTGGAGCCAGATCGACGGCCGCGCCATCCAGGGGCCACTCGCCGGCAACCAGCTGCAGGAGGTTCCGGCGGTGGTGACCACCTGGGGCCAGTGGAAGGCGGATCACCCGGGCACCCTGGTGCTGCGGCCGGATGGGATCTCGCGAGAGGGCAGTCGGTACGACAGCTACTTCCGCGGGTCCGAGCTCGGGATCTTCGGCACCGAGAGTCCCGACCCGAGACTGCCGGGCAAGGCCGTGGTTCTCGGGATTCGCCACGGTGACCACGTGACGGCGGTTCCTCTCGGAAGAGTTCAAGAGGCCGAGGTGATCGAAGAAACCCTCGGGGAGCAACCGATCGTTGTGGCGCCGGTCGGCGACGACGACGGCCGGGTCTACCTGCGCACGCTCGACGATCAGGTCCTCGAGTTCGAGGCGCTCGAGCGTGGCACGCTTCACGACCGCAACACCGGATCGACGTGGGACGTCGCGAGCGGTCTCGCCACGGCCGGCCCTCTTGCCGGTAGGAAGTTGCAGGCGATTCCTGTGCGCCGCGCCTACTGGTTCGTCTGGGTGGCGTTTCACCCGGACACCGATCTCTTCGACGAGTAGGCGCGTCGCGCGCTCGGCGATCGTCCACGTTCGGTGCCGCAACCGAGGGTTCTGGGGCGCGGCACAAACAATGCCCCAATGCGCCTGCACGAACCGGATTTCGCCGTATAATTCTGTTGTCAGGAGGGGTGCTTGGAGATCCGATCCCAGATCGGGAAGGGGCGCGCGGCTGAGCGAGGGCGCCGACAGGATACTGTCGGACGACGTTCTTCCCGGCCCGGCCGACGGCACCACGCCAGCGCGGCCCAGACGATCGGAAACTTCATCCGCGCCACCCGCGAATCCCAGAGCCTCAGCCAGGAGCGGCTCGCCGAGCTGACCAACGGAAAACCGGGCCGCGTCTCCCGGGCGATGATCAGCGCCGTCGAACGCGGGCTTCATCTGCCGGGCCTCGAGGTGCTACTGACCCTCTCGCAGGTCCTGCACATCTCGCCCAACGAGGTGCTCGAACGGCTCGAGCTGAGCCGCACCGAATCGGTCGACGCCGAGGGTCTTACTCGCGAAGAGATGGGACACTTGGCCGTCGAGTGCTTCTGGGCCGGCGACTACCGGCGCGCCGCAGGCTGGTACGACGCCATGCTACGTGCGCTGGCAGGCCCTCCCCCCGCCGATCCCGCCGAAGAAAAGCTGCAGATCGCCAAGATCGAGATCCCACGTGGCGCAGCCCTGCGACGCTGCGGCGCCACCAACGCCGCCCGGGCGGCCGTCGAACGCGCCATCTCCCTGACCGACGACGAGCCCGAGTTCCAGTGCCGGGCCTACGTCGTTCTCGCCGCACTGCTGATCCAGCTGGGCTGCCTACCGCTGGCACGGGATGCGGCGGACCGCGCCGTGCAGCTTTCCGAGAGCGCCAGCCTGCGCACTCAGGGCTGGGCCTGGATCGAGAAGGGCGAGGCACTCGCCGCGTCCGGCAAGTTCGCCGATGCGCGGCTGGCGTTTCTGGAGGCCGGCCGCCGGGTGCGTAGGGCCGGTGACCGAAACCACGAGATCAACGTCGAGGGTAACATCGGGTGGTGCCTGGAATGCGTGGGCGACCGGCGGCGCGCGCGGGCTCGCTACCGCAAGGCGATCGAGCTCGCCCGCAGCTACAAGGTGCCCGCCTCCGAGGCGTTGTGGCTGGTGTCTCTCGGCCGCCTGTCGTTCCTCGAGCACGACACCGAGCAGGCCGATGACTGCGCCGTGGCGGCGCTCGCCATCGCCAAGCCGCGCGAGATCCCGCTGACCACCTTCCGCGCCGAGTGGCTGCGACAC
>Ga0255058_10000963_pt1 | contig 16565 bp, 16 predicted proteins | sample Cases_109_9_MG_FD_188637 | JGI IMG/M metagenome (GOLD analysis project Ga0255058, IMG submission 188637) | Seawater microbial communities from Amundsen Gulf, Northwest Territories, Canada - Cases_109_9 | ecosystem: Environmental > Aquatic > Marine > Gulf | place: Canada: Northwest Territories... | reverse complement strand
CCGCCGCGGGCCGCGAGTCGCGGTTGAACCTCGTTGGCCAGCGCCAGCAAGCGATCCTTCGCCGCCAGGATCGTGCTGCTTGCCGCTTGTGTATCGGCAATCCTGACCAGGTGGACCTGCCCGGTCGCCAATGACTCGTCGCTATCGACCTCGAATCCGCCGCCGGACCGCGCCATCCGCGCGGCGCCGCTCAATGCGGCAACGATCGAGGGCTCTTCGACGACCAGCGGCACGATGTAGTCGCGCCCGTTAACCCGGAAATTCGGCGCAATGGCGAAAGGCAAAGCAAACGTCGCGATAACGTTTTCGATGAGCTTGTCGGCCGACCGCGGTGACAGCACCTGTGCGCCATTGCGAAGCGCCGTGGCATCTATCTCGGACAGCCAGCCTGATTGCACAAGCTCGTCAATGCGTTCACCGAGATCGAGTCGGTAGAGTCCGGATATTCGTGAATCGTTCAATCGATGTCTCTTCTCGTTTGTACGCCATCGTTGTCGATGTCGATGTCGAGGCGCCGGAACCCCGCAGCCTCAGCGCGTTGGGCAAATGCGTCCAATTGCGCCGTATCCGTAGCGAGCGCAATACCCACGTCACCGCCGCCGGCACCGCAGGGTTTGTACACGAAGCCACGTTCGAGTGCGTCTTGCACCAGCGCATCGTGTCCAGCTTCGAATATGCCGAGCCCGTGGTCAACACTGAAACGTTTGAGCGCGTTGACGTATTGTTCGCTCGCACCGATGATCGAATCCGCGTTACCCGATTGCCAGGCGAGCGCCGTTGCGACCGCCACCTCGGACAATCGGGAGCGACTGGGTTTGGCATCGCTGGCCGTCAGCCGGTCAACGCGCTCGCGCGTACTTGCGGCGACGCCACTCCAGAACAGCGCGAACGCCAAGCCCGCCGGCCAGGGGACGCGCGTGGCGTTGTTGCCGCGCATTTGATACTCGATCAATCCGCCCGCAACGCTAGTCGCAATGTCGGCGCCACTGCCGACGCCCTGCTGAAAATTGCGATGCGCGTCGGCGGCGATTTCACCGACATCGCGGGCCTCGTTTTGCAGCGAGATCAGGGCCTGGCCGAGCGCAACCGTCAACGCCGCACTCGAGCCGATACCGAGCTTCACGTCACTGGCGGCATCGACAAACGCGCTGGTATCAAGCGTGAATGAGTAGTCGTCGGCATGTTCGAATCCGGCCGCATCAATCACGCAGTCGAACAGGCTGGTATCGGTAGGCTCGCCAGGACCATTCATTCGGATCGAGGAGTCGTCACCAATTGCCGTCGCAACTGTCACTTCGGCACGACGATTGACCGCCATCGCGATCGCAGGAGCGCCGTCGAGTACCGCGTACTCACCGCACAAGACCACCTTTCCCGGCGCGCTGGCCCGAATCGTCGTCATGCATTATCCAGGAGACGGGCGCCGTCACCCAGGCCGCTGCTGAGAATGTCGCTTACACCTGCCGTCGCAGACAACGCGTCTCGTACGAGCGCCTCATCGGATTCGACGCAAACCGCTTTGACCTGCGGGCCGGCGTCGATCGTGAAAAACACGCCGGCACCTTGCGCGCGCAGCGTCCGGATCGTATGCAGACAGTCGAGCGTCGCGGCATTCCAGTAGACGACGGGTGGGCGCGAGGCCCACATGACGGAATGCATTTTCAGGCAATTGTGCTCGGAGACGTGTGCGAGTTTCTCGAAATCGAGATCCCGTATCGCCTCGCGTGCCACACTGAGGTCTGCCGGCTGATCCTCGATCCAGCGCCCGTAAAACGGCGACGTCCGGCGGCTGATTTCCATCGCCTCGCCGGAGCTCACGGGCTTGGGGTCTTCGGATGTGATCGCGATGACGACTTTCAGCGGCCAATCGCTACCCTCTCGAATCGTCTCCACGACCACATCTGACGCTGCGTTTTGCAGCTCGGCGAAGCCGCCATAAAGCGAGCGAGCCGCCGATCCGGAGGCCCTCCCCGCGAGACTCGCGAGTTCGGCCGTAGATGCCGACACACCTGACGCGGCCGCCGCCGCGACCACGGTCGCCGCAAACGATGAGGCAGATGATGCGAGGCCCGCTGCAAGCGGAAAGTTACAATGACTGTCAATGCGCGCACGCGCCCGTGAAGTCCCGGCAACGGCATCGAGACACGCGCTGATTCGCGGCGCCATCGAATCAGCATCGTCTCCGTTGATGACCAGCCGATCGCGATCGAGATCGTCTTCGAGCGATACGGTCATGTCCGTGTACAGGTCTGCCAGCGTCACGGAAATGGAACCTACCGCCGGCAGGTTATTCGCCGTGTCGCGCTTGCCCCAGTACTTGATCAGGGCGATGTTCGGTTGTGCCCTGGCCGTTGCCCGCATAGCGATTGGCTCCCAAGAGTGCAGCATGAAAAAAGGACGCAAATTATAGCCCAGACCGATGCAAGCTCGGCGTAACAAATCGTGTACGCTACACGGCCCAATGGCTTCACCCGAGATAGAATTGTCCGACAGCTTTGAAGGCCGCATCGAACACTACAACAAACGTGTCCGTGCCAAGCTCGATGCCGCGCTGCCGCCGGCCGGGCTGCAACCGACGCGGCTGCACGAGGCCATGCGCTATGCCGTACTCAACGGCGGCAAACGTATTCGGCCTTTGCTCGTTTACGCGAGCGGCGAATGTCTCGGCGTTGCCGACAGTCTGCTGGATTCACCGGCGGCTGCGATCGAACTCATCCATGCGTTTTCACTGGTGCACGACGACCTGCCGGCGATGGATAACGACGACCTGCGCCGCGGCAAGCCGACGGTCCACAGGCAGTTCGATGAGGCGACGGCGATTCTGGCCGCCGACGCATTACAGCCACTCGCATTCTCGGTGCTCGCGTCAATCAAAGATGTGTCCACCGCAGCCCGTGCGCAGCTTGTCGCACTCGTCGCCGACGCCTGCGGCTCGATCGGCATGACGGGCGGCCAGTCCATTGATCTTGCATCTGAGGGAGCGTCGCTGTCCGCCGACGAAATCGAACACATGTATGCCCTCAAGACCGGTGCGCTGATTCATGCGGCGGTCCTGTCGGCCTGTTTGCTGGCCGAGGGATTGGCGCCGGACCAATACGACGCGCTTGATCGATTCGCCCGCGATATTGGCGTCGCTTTTCAGATCAAGGACGATATTCTCGACATCGAGGGCGATACCGAGGTCATCGGCAAGCCTGCCGGTTCCGACCTGGGCCTCGACAAGGCGACTTACCCATCACTGTTCGGCGTCGATGCGGCGCGCCGGCGCTGCGATGAACTGCTGCAAAGCGGTGTCGCGCACCTGCAGGGTTTCGGCAATAGCGCGGAATCGCTGCGTTGGCTGGCTGCCTACATCGTCGAGCGTGGCCACTAGTCCGATGAGCCCGCGCTGCATTTTGCACGTCGACATGGACGCCTTCTATGCGTCCGTCGAGCAACGCGATAACCCGGAGCTGCGTGACAAACCGCTGGTCGTTGGTGGGGATACTCGCGGCGTCGTTGCGGCGGCGAGTTATGAGTCGCGTAAATTCGGCGTTCGTTCGGCTATGCCGATGGCCGAAGCGCGGAGGCGCTGCCCGGACCTGCTGCGAGTCGCACCGCGCATGTCTCACTACAAGGCGGTGTCGGATCAGATCTTCGACGTGTTCCGTGAATTCTCGCCACTCGTCGAGGGACTGTCCCTCGATGAGGCGTTTCTCGATGTTGCGGCCAGCCTGAAACTGTTCGGCAGCGGCCGGGACATTGCCGTGGCTATCAAACGTCGCATCAAAGAAGAAACAGGTTTGACGGCCTCGGTAGGCGTCGCCGAAAACAAGCTGGTCGCGAAAATTGCCTCGGATATGGACAAACCCGACGGTCTGGTGGAGATCAGCGCGAGCAACTGCCGGCAAAAACTCGACCCGTTACCGGTCTCGGTAATACCTGGCATCGGCAAGGAAACGCTGGCAAGACTGCACAAGGTCGATATCCGCCGTGTTCGCGATCTTCGACTCGCTGACAGCCGCGATATCGACCCGATCTTCGGCCGTTTCACGGCCAAAACACGCAATCGTGCTGCGGGCATCGACGACCGGCCGGTTGTATCTTCGCGCGGCGAAAAGTCGATCAGCGCCGAAGAAACTTTCGACAGTGACATCATTGATCGACGCATTATGGAACATGAGTTGCTGCGCCTGACGGAGCGAACGTCCCGCCGCCTGCGCAAGGCCGGCCTGCAGGCCGGCACCGTGCAGGTAAAGATTCGGCAGTCCGATTTCAGCACGTTCACGCGACAGAGGACGCTAAAACCCCCGGGCCACGGTACCGACCAGATCTATGCGATCGCGCGCGACTTACTCGCCATTTGGCTCGATGAGCATCCGGGAGCGCGCATCCGGTTGTTGGGTGTCGGCGGTGCCAGCCTGGTGTCCGCCGAGCAAGGTGACCTGTTTGCGGACACCATGACGGCGCCCGCGCCCACGGACAAGACCGTGGACGAAATTCGCGAACGCTTCGGCAATGCCTCGGTCGGGCGGGCCAGCACCCTGGGCCGGCCGGACCCGGAGCGCCTCGAATAGCATGAGGACGACTAGCGCGGGCGCGAATAAGGTAGAATCGGGAACCGGGCTCAAGACCCGCTGCGGCGAACAAAAGCGGCAATAACAATGTACACGAGCTTCTTTGGCCTCAATGAAAAGCCTTTTTCCATAACGCCGGATCCGCGTTATTTGTTCATGAGCGAGCGCCATGGCGAGGCGTTGGCCCATCTCGTCTACGGCGTTACCGAATCCGGTGGTTTCATACAGCTCACGGGAGAGGTCGGCACAGGCAAGACGACGATCGCCCGCACCCTGCTGCAGAACCGTTTGCCCGACAACGCCGATGTTGCCGTCGTTCTGAATCCACAACTTTCGGCGCTGGAGTTTCTGCAGACGATCTGCGAGGAGCTGGGCATCTCGACAGTACGGAAAAAAAACAGCAGCAAGGCGCTGATCGACACGCTGAACAAGTATTTGCTCAACGCACACGCCGAAGGCCGGCGCACGATTCTCGTTGTTGACGAGGCACAAAACCTGGCGCGAGATGTACTCGAACAGGTTCGCTTGCTGACCAACCTCGAGACGTCGAAACATAAACTCCTGCAAATTATCCTGATCGGACAACCCGAGTTGCGCGAGTTGCTCGCGCGCACCGACCTCCGCCAGCTTGCGCAACGCATCACCGGTCGCTACCACCTCGAGCCCCTGTCTCGAGATGAGGCAGCCGAATACATCGAACACCGGCTGCGTGTAGCGGGCGTACTCGGTGAGATCTTTGACGGTGCCGCGAAACGCGAGGTATTCAAGTTGTCACAGGGTGTGCCGCGCCTGATTAATGTAATTTGCGATCGCGCGTTGCTCGGCGCATACAGCGAGGAGTCGCGGCGGGTGACTCGGAATCTCGTGCGCCAGGCCGCTGCGGAGATATCCGGCAAGCCCTACACCCCGTTCCTGTTGCAATGGGCAACCCCGGCGATGGCCACGGCGGGTGCGCTGCTGGTCGCCTATGGCGCCTGGTCCTTGTTTTCGGGACAGGAAAGCGAGCCTGAGGTCGTCGCGGTAACGCCCATCATGGTCGCAGCGCCGGCGCAGGAGGTGCTTGCCGAACCGGTCAGCGAAACCACGCTCGATGAGCAACTGCAGCTTGCAGACGACCTGACCAGTCTCGAGACCGCGTTGGCGACCTTGCTCGATCTATGGGGTCTTGACACCCGTAATGCCGCGAACGCATGCAACCCGGCATTGAGCGTGGGCTACGAGTGCCTCGGACAGCGCGGCTCCTGGAACAACCTGCGGCAACTCGACCGCCCCGCCATCCTGACCCTGACGGACCGCCGGGGAAATTCACATCGTGTGGTGTTGACCGCCATGCAGGGCGATTATGCCGAGCTCTCGATCGCTGGCGTGACGGTGTCCCACGGGCTCGACGAAGTTTCCGAGCTGTGGTTCGGGCAGTACCTCTTGATCTGGATGCCGCCAAATGGCGTGTCCGTCGCGATGATTCCCGGCGCAAAGGATCCCAACGTGGTCTGGCTGCGGAAAAGTCTCGTCGCGATTCATGAGCGCTATCGCGCTGCGCCGCTCGACTCGGACACCTATGACACCGCGCTGGCCAATCGGGTACGTGAGTTTCAGCGTGATCACCGCCTTGTCGTCGATGGTCTCGCGGGGCGACAAACGCAGATTATCATCAACTCATTGCTTGCTGCCGATGATGTGCCACGGCTTACGACGCCCCGGCTGGCGCAGGACTAAGCCATGTCATTTATTCTCGACGCGCTCAAGAAGTCAGAAAACGACCGCCAGGAACAGGCGCCGGCGGAGTTCGCGACCGTGCCGGCAAGCCCCGGCCCGCCAGCCGCACCCCGTTGGCTGTGGATGCTGGGAGGCTTACTGGCCATCAATATCGCCATCGTGCTCGGCCTGGTATTGCGGCCCGAGCAGCAATCGACAGTAGAAACGACCGTCGCAACCGACGTTCCGGCGTCTTTTTCGGACCAGGTCGCCGCGGTACGTCAAAATCAGCCGGCGCGCGATGTAGCGAAGCCTGCAACGTATGCGCCAGCAGTCAGCGCACCGCGGTCAAAACCGCAGGCCGCACCAGTTTCGGTCGACAATCTAACCGTGTCGAGAGCGGCTGTATTGCCAAGTCTTGCGGAATTGCGCGCCAACGGCACGCTACAGTTGCCTGACTTGCACGTTGACTTGCACGTCTTCAGCGACGTGCCGAGCGAACGCTTCGTGTTCATCAACATGAACAAATACCGGGAGAACTCGCGCCTCGACGAAGGCCCGGTCCTGGAAGAAATCACGAGCGATGGCGTAGTACTTGTGTACCGTGGCACGACGTTCCTGCTGTCGCGCGAGTAATTCCCTACAGGACCTCGGCTTTGAGCGACTCGGCCCCGACGCATCTTGATGGCGACAATTTGGCCGCGGCCCTGGTATCGGGTATTCACGATGTGATCGGCGAGCAGGACTTCCTGAATCGCATCAATGTTTTTCCAGTCGCCGACGGCGATACAGGTACCAACCTGAGTTTGTCGCTCGGCGCGGCACTACCGATGCTGGGCCGTCGCGGGGAAAAACATCTCGGCACAATGCTTGCGGCTGTCGCGGACGCATTACTTGATAGCTCGCGGGGAAATTCCGGCGCCATCGTTGCCCAGTTTTTTCAGGGCATGAGCGACTCGGCGGGCGAGGCGAACCGGTTCACGCCCTACACGTTCGGCAAGGCAGTGACGTTGGGGCACGAGTATGCGCACGATGCATTGTCCGACCCACAGGAGGGCACGATCCTGTCGGTCACTGCCGCGTTTGCGCACAGTGTAAGCGAACAGGCGGCGGAACTCGGTTCGGATGACTTTCGCACCGTGCTCGAAACTGCCATGCGTCGCGTCGAAAAAGCACTGGCGGATACGACCGGGCAGCTCGAGGTTCTGAAAAAAGCGGGCGTCGTTGACGCGGGCGCCAAAGGCTTCGTCACGCTGCTGAACGGCATGGCCGAGTACATTATTCATGGTCGCATTGCACCGGCGCCCGATTTGTCATTGTCGTTTTCCGAGGACATGTCGTTTGAGCCGTCCGCCGAAGGCGAGGATTCAGCGTATCGCTTTTGCACCGAGTGCATCGTTACGGGTGCCGATATCGACCGTCGCAAGTTGCGGGAAGCGCTGGATGAACTGGGCAATTCGCTCGTGCTCGCCGGAACCAAGCGCAAAGCGAAGATTCACATTCATGTCGATAAGCCCGAAACAGTTTACGAAGTCGCGCGCGAATACGGCGAGCTGAGCGCAGAAAAAGCTGACGACATGCATCGGCAACATGTCAGTATTCACCACGATGTACGCCGTTTCGCCGTCATTACGGATTCTGCTGCCGACATATCCGACGACGATATGGAACGTCTCGATATTCACATGGTGCCCTGCCGCATTCAGTTTGGTGATCGCGGCTACCTCGACAAAGTCAGCATTTCGTCCGCGGAGTTTTTCGAAGAACTCCAGACGAATCCGCAGCACCCGACAACGTCGCAACCTGCACCCGGCGACTTCCGCCGTCAGTACCAGTTTCTCGCGAGCCATTTCACGGATGTCGTGTCAATCAATCTCACATCACGCGCAAGCGGTACCTTCCAGGCCGCCGAATCCGCGGCCGAGCGTGTCAACGCTCGTGGCCGCGTACGTGTGCTGGATTCACGCAATGCATCGGTTGGTCAGGGCCTGCTGGCCGTCTACGCAGCCGAATGTTCCAGGGCCGGCCTGTCAGCCGACAACGCGATCGACGCCGTCAAGTCGCTCATGCCCGTCACCCTGACTTTTGCGCTTGTGAAGGACCTGCAATATGCCGTGCGCGGCGGTCGCATACCGGCATACGTCAAGACGATCGCGGATATGTTGGGACTCACGCCGGTCATCAGGACTGTGCCGGACGGCCGCATTGCAACAAGAGGATTTCTCATGGGCCGGCGCAATCGCTTGCGAAAATTTGCACGCTACGTGGCAAAAAAATCGCTTGCCGACGGCCCGCTGATCGTAGCACTTGGGCATGCCGTCTGCCCGGAGGATGCCGCCGAGCTGGAGCGCCTGTTGCGCATGGAAATTCCGCATATCGAGCGCTTTGTCACGACCGACCTCGGCACGGCGGTTGGAGCGCATGGCGGTCCGGGCACCTTGATGGTCGCAACCCAACCTTATCGCCCGATTCCAGCCGCCAGCGGCTAGCCGCCAAGCGTTTCTCCGTCCGGCTCGATCAATTCCCCGCCCTCGTTGCGCGCGTTGTTGACGCGCCGGTCGACCGGCCAGGCGCGCAATGGCGGGCTGTTTCGGGCCGCCGTCTCGAGCATGTTCTTGTCGCCGCCGAGCCAGTCATTCGCGGCATCGGCTTCGAGGATCATCGGCATGCGATGATGCAGCTTGCGCATATAGTCATTCGCATCGGTGGTTATCAGGGCCGTCGACTGAATCGAGTCGCCGCTTTCGGCATCGTGCCAGTTTTCCCACAGGCCACCGAGCGCAAACGGCTTGCCGCTGGCGAGCGATATGAAGTATGGCGTCTTGGCGTCGCCCTGGCGACGCCATTCAAAAAAGCCGTCTGCCAATACGATACAGCGGCGTCGGCTGTACGCCGCCCGGAACGATGGCTTCTCTGCAACGGTCTCAGCGCGCGCATTGATCATGCGATTGCCGATCGACGGGTCTTTCGCCCATGAGGGCACGAGCCCCCAGCGCAACATGACGAGTTCGCGTACATCGTTTTCACAATCGCGAATGGCAGCAACGAATTGCGTCGGCGCTATGTTGTAACGAGGTTCAACAGGTATCGAGCCGCTAACCCCGAACAACGCGGCCGTCGCTTCACTGGGTGAGTAAAAGGCGAAGCGGCCACACATGACTATTCACGAATCCCCACACCACGATTCATCAGCGTCACACAGACAGTGAATAACACCACGACGAATACCACCAACATCATGTAAGCGTGCGCGATGTCGATATCCGACGTGCCGAGAATGCCATATCGAAATGCGTTAACCATGTACAGGACAGGATTCGCTTTCGAGACGCCCTGCCAGAACTCCGGCAACAGTGATATCGAGTAGAACACACCGCCAAGGTAGGTCAGTGGCGTAAGAATAAACGTCGGCACGATCGAGATGTCGTCAAACTTTCTTGCAAAGATTGCGTTGATGAAACCAGCGAGCGCAAACACGATCGATGACAGCACGACGACCGTGATCGTGATCAGCGGGTGTTGCACATCGAGCTCGGTGAAGAACAGGGCGACGGCGGTGACAAGCAGGCCGACAAAAAGACCTCGAATCAGTCCGCCCGAGACATGCCCGATAACGATCGCGGCATTCGACATGGGTGCAACGAGCATTTCCTCGATGTGACGTCCAAACTTGGCCCCGAAAAATGACGACACAACGTTGCCGTAGGAATTTGTAATGACGGACATCATGATCAGACCGGGTGCTATGTAGGCCATGTAATCGAAACCATCCATCGTGCCGATACGTTTGCCGATCAGGTTGCCGAAAATAATGAAGTACAGCGTCATCGTGATCGCCGGCGGAACGATCGTTTGAATCCAGATTCGCAATACCCTGACAACTTCCTTGCGTACCAGTGTTTTGACGGCAATGGCGTTGAGATAGAGATTCACGAGTCGTCCTCGTGCACATTGTTTTGCTTGTTTTCGACAAGACGCATGAACAATTCCTCAAGCCGATTGGCCTTGTTGCGCATGCTGACAACCGTGATTTCGCGTTCGTTCAACTGCCGAAAGAGATCGTTGAGATTGTGCGACGGGTCAATCGCCACTTCGATCTCACGGTCCCCGCGCAACAAGGTCTCGTAACCGTCGAGCTCGGGCGCACAGTCGGGCTGCGCCGCGAGACTTAACACGAATACCTCGCGCTGCAGCTTGCGAAGAATCGTACTCATGCGCGCGTCCTCGACGATTCGACCCTCGTCAATGATCGCCACATGGCGGCAAAGGGACTCGGCTTCCTCGAGGTAATGGGTTGTAAGGATAATCGTCGTGCCCGCCTCGTTGATGTCACGCAGGAAATCCCACATCGATCGGCGGATTTCGATATCCACTCCGGCAGTCGGTTCGTCGAGGATCAGCAGTTTCGGTTCATGTACCAGCGCACGTGCAATCATGAGCCGACGCTTCATGCCGCCCGACAGGCTGCGCGAATTTTCCCCGCGGCGGTCCCAAAGTCGCAACGTCCGCAGGTATTTTTCGGTACGTTCACGCGCCAGGCTGCGGCGCAGGCCGTAATAGCCCGCCTGGTTCAGCAGCGTGTTCTCGACACTTTCCCAGAGATTGAGGGTGATCTCCTGGGGTACGAGACCGATACAGGTCTTCGCTGCTTCAATTTCCCGCTCGATACTGTGGCCGAATATCTCCACCTCACCGCCCGACTTGTTAATCAGTGAGCAGATGATCCCGATCGCCGTCGTCTTGCCGGCGCCATTCGGCCCGAGCAACGCGTAAAAGTCCCCACGCTCAACCGATAAATCGATTCCCTTCAACGCCTGATTGCCATTGGCATAGGTCTTTTTCAGGTTTTTTATGGCCAGCGCTTTCATCAGGCCGCGTATTGTAACCATGCATTGGCATTACCAACACACGTACAGGCGAAATCAGGTCCGGGGCAACTTCCGGCCCTGGTCGGCAACGCGCAGGGACGGCGCCGGCATTCGGCAGGCCGCGGCCCGTAACGGTCGATAACGCTCACCGGAATTTCGCGTCAATACTGTTTGCAGCGCACATAGTTGGGCCGAGCGGCGAACCTCCGACTCGTTACTGGTGCCCGCCCCGAGCAGCTTCTCCCAGAACAAAGCGTGTGTTGCGAGTCTTGGAGCCAGCAGGTTCGACTCTCTGGCCGCAAACTGGAAAAGCCGCAACGGCGCACTATCGGCGAGCTGCTCACACCAGCCCAGCGAGGCACCACTGACAAGCCGGGCGGCATAGGGATTTCGCCTGGCCAGCTCCCAAAGAAAGCCCAGGGTCGCTGCAGCCAGCAGGGCGGCCGCATCCGCCGGTCTGTGCATTTCATCAATCAGGTCATGTTGCTCGTTGCCGTCGAAGAGAATGGCCCAGCGCCTGTCCTCGGCCTCGGCGAGCGCGAACAGCAGGAATGGGCTTTGCGCGACACGGTCCGCCCTGGCGATGGACAGCGCCGTGAGATTTGCCAGTACACCCTCGGCCGCAGTGTTCGCACCCGCGAGGCTACCGTCATGTGTTCGCAGCAGCTCGAGAAAGCCGAGATTCAATGTGTAAACGTTGGCCAGATCGGCCACTTCGGGTCCCGGAAAGTCCATCGCTTGCCTCCCTTGCTCACAAAAGCGCGTCTTCAAGAAAATGCCATATATTTGCGTTTATTCCCATTTATGGATAATAACGAAAATCATATACTATATATGGTCTATTTCTAGCATAAGGGGAAGTAAATGCGCCTCACCGATGATCGCTATGCCGGCGAGCGTAGCCAGTTCGAACTCGCGCTTCGCATGATCCGGCACGAAGCCCGGACCGGGACGATTCGAGATTGCACGGGGCTGTCCGACGACCGTATCCGAAAACTCTACGCAACCTATTTTCGTGACAGCGGCGTTACCGGCGTGCGCCGCCGGCGCGGCAAGTCGCCGCGCCAGATCGCACTGTTCGTCAAGAATCCACCGCACCAATTGCAGGCAACAACACTGGTCGCTTTGTTTTGCACGGGCCTGCTGTTGCGCGTCGATGACGACGATACCGTGCACTCTTGCTGGCCCCGTCCCGACGTTGAATTCGGTCACCGCGTCTGCCGCGCGTTCGAGACATACCTGCTGCTTCACGACGATCCTTTGCTCAACTTCGAATGGGCCTGGAACCTGTTGCAAAGTATGTCCTACAACGACGAGTTGTACCTCGCCACCTGCAACGGGTGCCGGGCTCGATACGTGCAGGATGCCTACGCCCTGGATATGAGGACCTGTCCTTCCTGCGAAATTGAAGCTCATCAGCGACGCAAGCCGGGCATTCGTGACTTCTCGAGCAAAATATTCCGGTAAAATCGCCCGGCCAACGGAGCGGATATGGAAAACTACAATGTCTTCGCCGGCGCCTTCGTGGATCGCAACGGTGGACGCCGCAAGGACCCTGACTGGCTGTCGAGCGCCCTCATCAGCGAGAACAGCCGGTTTGTGCCGGTATGGAGCGAACAGTGCCTTGTCGGCGGGGATCCGCAACATACTGTCATGCTCGAACGCCCGCAGATCGATGCTTTTGTGGATGATCCGAACGAATTAATTTTCCTCGGCCTGTTTCACGATCGCCCGGCGTTCGCGTTCGCGATCAACGGCGACGTCGAGCCACCGTATGGGGACCTCGGCGAATTTCAGGAATTGCGTTTTCTCGGCACCGTGCTGCCGCCTGACGAGGCCAACCTGGCCGCCCACGCACGCGCACTTGTCATCTGGCACGCTTCGCAAATGTTTTGCGGAATCTGCGGCTCGCCGGCACATTCCGCCGCCGCCGGTAATTCACGCGTATGTGCCAATAAGGATTGCGGCCGGGAGATATTTCCGCGCGTCGATCCCGCCATTATTGTCCTTGTCTCCGATGGCGAATGTTGCTTGCTGGGCCACCAAGCCAATTGGCCCGAGGGACTTTATTCGACCATAGCCGGATTCGTCGAACCGGGCGAAAGTCTCGAAGACGCTGTTCGCCGCGAGGTATACGAGGAAACCAATGTTCACGTCGGCAAGGTCTCCTATCACAGCTCACAGCCCTGGCCTTTTCCGTCTTCCTTGATGCTCGGCTTTGTCGCCGAAGCGACTTCGCGGGATATTCTCCTCAACGACGGTGAGCTTGACGATGCGCGATGGTTCACTCGCGAGGACCTTCGCTCCGGTTCTGCGAAACTGCCGTTTCACATTTCGATCGCGCGGCGACTGGTCGATCACTGGATCGAAAAACCCGGGGGCTGAGTTATCTGCCTGTTCGTCATCGCACATCGGGTCAGCCCTGAATACCCGCTGATTGTTGCCGGCAATCGTGACGAATTTCATGCGCGGCCGACACAGGATGCCAACTGGTGGCCCGATCGCCCGGACACACTGGGCGGACGGGATCAGCAAGCCGGCGGCACCTGGCTGGCAATACAGCGCAATGGCCGTTTCGCAACCGTGACGAATTTTCGCGACGCCGTCCCATCGTCGGGAAGACTGCGTTCGCGCGGGCACCTGGTCACAAACTTTCTGGAGAGCGAGCTGTCGCCGACGGAATATCTCGGTCAGATTGACGGCGATCAATACGCCGGCTTCAACCTGCTTGTTGCCGACGACGGCGACCTGGCCTACCTGTCCAACCGCGGCGGTGCTATGCAAACATTAGCACCGGGCATTTACGGCGTTGCGAATGCAGCGCTTGATGCGCCCTGGGCGAAAGTAGTACGCAGCAAGACTGCGCTAAGCTCGCTCATCAATTCCGGACGCGCGAACGAAACCAATCTCCTGCGAATACTCGCCGACCGCGAGAAGGCCGCCGTTGCCGAAGTCGACACCTCTCACCTGACCTTCAGGAAAGCGCACGCGATGACAGCCCCATTCATTGTGCAGGCAGACTATGGCACACGCTGCTCAAGCGTTTTGCTGCGCGACACGGCGGGCCGGGTACGCTTCACCGAAATGCGTTTTGACGCCGACGGCAATGCCACCGGGCGTTCGGATTTCTCCTTCGAGTGCCGCGCTTAGGACCCGTAGACCGCCCTCAGCCAGCGGCTGATATCGGCGATTTCCTCCGGGCAGACCGCGTGTGCCATTGGGTAGTCGTGCCATTCAACCGAGTAGCCAAGCGTCTCGAGCATATCGGCCGAATCGCGACCACCCTCCCTTGGAACCATTGGATCAAAGCTGCCATGCGCCATGAAGACGGGCAGTGACGTGTCGCCGGCATGCGGGTTGTTGACGACCTCGGCATCGATCGTTTTTCTCAGCGGCAGATAGGTGGACAAAGCCATGAGCCCGGCGAATTTCAGCTGCGTACGCAGTGCGTTGTGCAAAACGATGGCGCCACCCTGCGAGAATCCGGCAAGCACGATACTGGCCGAATCCATTCCCCGTTCCTGTTCACGCTTTATTAATGCATCGAGCAGGCCGCTGCTTGCACGAATACCGACCGCATCGGCGCGACCTTGCTTGTCGAGATCGAATATGTCGTACCAGGCCCGCATGCTCATGCCGCCGTTGATGGTGACGGGCCGCGTCGGGGCATGTGGAAACACGAACCTCAGCGGCAGGGTATCGGGCAGCCCGAGTTCCGGGACCATAGGCTCGAAATCATGCCCGTCGGCGCCCAGCCCGTGCAGCCAGATCACGCAGCCGACGGGATCGGCGCCGGTATTGACCTCGACGGTCTCGGGAATTTGCATTGCGAACTCGCGTATTGCGGCAAGCGCCGCAGTGTACCGGATCACAAATCGGATGGCGTGCCAGTGAGCGGCGACACCGTACAATTGACGAAGCGCTTGTGGGGGCTGCCCGAATCTGCAAGGCTGCTCGCTTGCGCTCCCGCCTGGATCAAATAGATGATGAAAGCCTTCAATGACCTTGCCGATTTTTCGAACGAAGAGATTCAAGCGTTGCTGCAACTCGCGAACCGACTGGACGAATACCCCGAGCCCGAGGCATTGCGAGGCAAGGTATTGTCTTTGCTGTTCCTCAGCCCGTCATTGCGCACGCTGGCTTCGTTTCAGGCTGCCATGACGCGCCTTGGCGGCGGCTCCTTTGTCATTTCTCCGGAAATGTCGATCCATGGAATCGAGACACGGCCCGGCATCGTCATGGACGGTGCGGCCGCCGAACATATTCGCGAGGCCGTTCCGGTCATTGCGTCCTACGGAGATGCGATCGGCATCCGGGCATTCGCGCAGCGCCGAGACATCGAAGAAGACATGGCCGAAACAGAGTTCAAGGCACTCACCGACCTGATCGACACGCCGTACATCAACATGGAGTCGGCCATGGGACATCCATGCCAAAATCTTGCTGACTGGAAAACGCTCGATGATTGCGAGATTCCGGCGAACGGCGGCAAGTTCGTGCTGAGTTGGGCTTACCACCCGAGAGCTCTGCCGCTTGCCGTGCCGGCATCAACCTTGTACACGGCCGCGAAGCGCGGCATGGATGTGACCGTTTTGCGGCCGCCGGGCTATGAGCTACCGGACGCCGTCATGCAGAAGTCTCGCGACGCTGCCGCAGCGGCCGGCGGTTCGGTGCGCGAAACCCACGATCGAATCGAAGCCATGGAAGGCGCACACGTCATCTACGCGAAATCCTGGTCATCGACGAAACATTATGGCGACTCGATAGAAGATCAGAAGCTGCGTAATGAGTACGACGACTGGTGCGTCGACGAGCCCTGGTTCGACAACGCGCGTGATGACTGCCGCTTCATGCACTGCCTGCCGGTGCGTCGTGGCGTAGTCGTGAGCGAGCCTGTCCTCGATGGGCCGCGGAGTATCGTGATTCATGAGGCCCGCAATCGCATGATCGGGCAGATGGCCGTTTTGCATCAGATGCTTGGCGGCGGGTCGTGAGATCCGGGAAGGATCGGGCGGCGTACCAGCGCGTCGCGAAATAGCGATTCGCTTTCGACTATAATTGGGTGCTTCCCGAAGCGAACCGTCGTCATGATGCACACCCCAAAGACGCCAGCCGTGCTGCTGCTCTTTTTCTCATTCGCAGGCTGTGGCCAGAGCGGGCCATTGTATTTACCAGGTGATTCCAGTGAAATTCAGAACCCGCCAGGCGAAACAAGCATTCCGCGTGAAGAACAGGAAGACGAAGCTGACAAACAAGATGATGGTAGCTGACATTACGCCTCGTCCGGCCCGTTGACGATGGCTGATCCCGACCTGGTTTTGATTGACGGTTCGTCGTACCTGTACCGCGCATTTCACGCACTGCCGTCTTTGACCAACTCCAAAGGCGAACCGACGGGTGCGTTGCACGGCGTACTCAACATGATTAACAAACTCGTGCGCGAACA
>Ga0255058_10000962_pt1 | contig 16574 bp, 15 predicted proteins | sample Cases_109_9_MG_FD_188637 | JGI IMG/M metagenome (GOLD analysis project Ga0255058, IMG submission 188637) | Seawater microbial communities from Amundsen Gulf, Northwest Territories, Canada - Cases_109_9 | ecosystem: Environmental > Aquatic > Marine > Gulf | place: Canada: Northwest Territories... | reverse complement strand
AGCTGAGGAAGTCGGAGAGATGGCACTTGCAGAGTTTGGCAAGGCTTATGGAACCCAGAGATTTACTTCCCGTGCTCCGATTAACAGACAAAAGCTATGGGAAAAACTCGATGTAACACCCAGGGCGATTGATAGAGAGGTTACAGAATCAATGCATCGTACGGGCATGGGTACTGATCAGGATTATAAGAATCTTATCATGCAGGCCTGCAGGACATCGTTGGCAGATGGCTGGGGTGGAGCTATGATAGCCACAGAACTACAGGACATACTCTTTGGGACTCCAAAGCCTACGCGTGGAACTGCAAATCTCGGAGTGATAAAGGAAGATGAGATAAACATACTCTTACACGGTCATGAGCCGCAGATGTCTGAGATGGTTGCAGTGGCGTCTTCTGATCCAGAGCTGGTCGAAGAGGCTAAGGCGACAGGGGCAAAAGGGATCAGTATTGCGGGTATCTGCTGTACGGCGGCTGAGATGTTGATGAGACACGGTATACCGCTTGCCGGGCATATGAAGTTACAGGAGATGGCGATTGCTACAGGCGCTATAGAGGTTATTGCGGTGGATATACAGTGCGTCATGCAGGGAGATGAAGAGCTATGCAGGAATTTTCACACAAAGATGATTACGACTTCACCCAAGGCGAAGATAGCCGGTGCAGAGCATATAGAGATAAATGACGAGAATGCCTATGAGAAGGGGAAAGAAATAGTAAGGATGGCGATAAAGAACTATCCTAACCGTGACAAGTCAAAGGTATATATCCCGAAGGGTAAGAAGTCTGATGTGGTGGTCGGTTTTACCCATGAGACCATAAAATATATGCTGGGAGGTAAATTCAGGGCATCATACAGGCCGCTTAATGACAATATCATGAATGGCAGGATACGAGGAGTAGCTGGAGTGGTAGGCTGCACCAGTTCAATATCATGGCCTGATCAACTGCCGTATATGGACCTGGTAAGTGCGTTGATAGCCAATAACATTCTGGTAGTACAGACCGGATGTGCTGCGGCTGAGTGTGCCAGAGAGGGTATGATGGTGCCTGAGTTTATGGAAAAAGCCGGAGATGGGTTGAGAGAGGTATGTGAGGCGGTTGGAATGCCTCCTGTGCTTCATGCAGGATCATGTGTGGACAACAGCAGGATACTCATATCATGTTCAGAGATGGTAAATGAAGGCGGTCTTGGTAATGATATCAGTGAGTTGCCTGTGGCAGGTGTTTGTCTTGATTGGATGCATGAGAAGGCGTTGGCGATAGGTCAGTACTTTGTTACCAGTGGTGTGTTTACGATATTTGGGACGAAGTCTCCGGCAGCCGGAGCGCCGGAGTTAGATAAGTTCTTGAGTGAGGGACTGGAGGATATTGTGGGTGGAAAATGGGCGTTTGAACCGGACGTTGACAAGGTAGTGAAACTCGTAATAGATCACATAGAGAAGAAGCGGGATGCGTTGGGCATAAACGTGAAGAAGGAGAGAAAGCTTTATGACATGGCTGACAGACGAGCACTTGATGCTGAAAACTTAAAAACAGCACAGGCCGGATGTGAATCAGGCATTGCTCATTCTCACCATAAAAAAGATTAAAGCTTTTTATCCAGAAAGTGAAATTTTATTTGAAAAGCTTTACAATACTTGGAATAGTGTTCATGGCGTATGTTTTATGCTCACAAACTTATGGTCAGCCCCAAGAAGGAGAAAAACCTTTTCCATACGAAAGTTGGGAATATTTATACGAACCAAAGTGTTCAAAATGCCACACACTTAAACGGATTTTTACTGAACCAAAAACTGAAGCAGAGTGGCAAATCTGTGTTACCAGGATGATCCAAAAGAGCCCAGCGTGGATAACACCAGAAGAAGGAGAGCAGATAATTGCCGAAATCCTCGGGAATAAAAAGGACTTAATAGGATCTTTCCCTAAGAAGAAAAAATATGATGATGCTCGATTACTCTTTATTGACAGGTGTACAATGTGCCATTCTGTGAACAGGATACTTATAGCAAATAAAACAAGAGAAGAATGGAAGGAAACCGTAACCAGGATGAGAGATAATGCACCTGACCTATTTCTTGATGAAGACCTCCCAATCATTACAGACTATCTTGCTGAAAGAGCGACAGTTCTGCGAGATGACATTGCAGCGAAAACAATGGTAGACAGATGTCTGATATGCCATGATGCTGGTAGGATATTTCTGGAACGCAAGTCAAGAAGTGATTGGGAAAAAACAGTTACTGATATGCGTTTGCTAGCCAGGGAAGGATTTAAGAAAGATTGGTTTACGCACGATGAATTCAAAATCATAGTCGATTTACTTGTCAATACACAAGGTCTTGTAACAGATGAAGGTTAAGATTTATCAACAATAAATAAACAAAAGGAAATGTATAGATGGGAGATAAACAGGGACAGACAGCTTATGTCTGATCTACGTGGGTTGGATCTTTGATCTGATAACTGACTATAGGTCAAGCGTAACAGATTGGCTAATGGTTCATTCATAACAAAGTTTAAGCATATCTGTGGCAGATTTCAAGAATAACAACTGCCGTTATACGGGCAGAAGTGTGGCACTTGGAATTTAGAATAACAATGAAGTAATGACTTAATCGAGGGCTTTAAAATAAGATTTAAAGTGGTGAATCGAATATGAAAAAGGCTTTAATTGCTTATTATAGTAGAACCGGCAAAACGGAAAAGATGGCAGAGTACATTGCTGAAGGTGTACGTTTTAGTGCTAACAACGTTGAGATCAAAAAGGTTTCTGAAATAAAAAAAGAAAGCGATTTGGAAGGATATGATGGATATATCTTCGGTTCGCCTACTTACCATAGAGATATGACACAGAATATTAAAACATTTCTCTTTTTAGCCCAAAAAGCAAATTTGGAAGGAAGAGTAGGAGGTACATTTGGCTCCTATACTCACAGCGGAGATGCACCTAAATACATTTTTGAAACTATGGAACATGTGTTCAAAATGAAAATGACTCAATTGGGTTCCTTTAACCTATTGGAGCATTTGGTTGGAACTGTAGAGGGAATAAAAGCATGTCAGGATTATGGAAAATCTATCGGTATTCAGCTTGGTTAGCAATTAATGAATTTATGGAACCCACACTAACCAGTCACTGATAGAATACCTTGATGAATACTTTGAAGTCAAAGAAAAATGCAACAAGGTTTGCGCTGGTTGTGATAAATTTGAAAGTGAAAACTGAATTTCCTTATACTCTTAATGCTTGAAAAAAAAGTTTATAATCCTCTATATCCCTGAGTCCAAATTAATCTTTTTGATTTGATTCTAAAAGTATTCCTGATTTCTTTATTTTCTAACATTGAAAACTTTTATTTGTGGTTTATACTTACAATATAATAGCTAATGGGTATCTCACTGGGAGGCTCATTATTGTTGTTTAATATAGAAGTACAAGTAAATCCCTTTAATGGGCATTTAGAGTTAAATCGACTCAATTAAGTAGTTTCTTCATTCTGCAGTTATCATAAGCCTCCCAGTTAACATATTAATAGGCTTGTACACATAAGAAGTGTATAAGCCTGTTTTTAAATCTACCCCACCCCAAACCACATCTTGCCTTCTATATCCCTGTGGATCCTGATGTTTACCCTTCCAGTATTTATATACCCAAACATTTCACTGTAATGCTCTATAGCGAAGGTAATAAATTCTCATCACACTAGTTAATTTACAATTTTAAATTATCACATAAGTAAGATTTCTTTCTTGACAAACAGATTTGGAAAATATAAAGTATGTTCCCTATTGAAACTGTTGTAAGCATAGAATATTTGGAGTGTTACAGTTTTGGTTGTATTGGTTAATATAAGGTCTTTACCTTATATTAAATATAAATTAGCTATTTCACCTACGTTTGGCTTGTACTTGACTTTCGGTAAATTTTAGCAGTTGTAGCATTTTATACTTTAAGAGGAGTGATAATGCTAAAAGCAACTTTTGCTATTACTGTTCCGCGTTTTTGTTCACATCTATATCTGCGTTTTCTGCAGAAAGCAATCCACACTTCATTTAATATCATTTTATCACGTTTCTGTATTCACGAAACGCTTCAAATAAATCAATCGAATTTCTTGATTTTCAATCCTGTTTTTATACGAGTTTCTAGAAATCATATTGTTCATGCCTGTCGGTAGACAGGAACATTATTTCATAATAAAATCCTTAACGATAAAGACAAATCACTGAATAATCAGGGGGGCAAAGCAAAAAAGTCTTTTGCCATACAGAGATGTATGGAGGAAGGAAGTAAACCTCCTTGAAGACTTGTAAAAAAAGAAGTAGTCTTAGAAAAGAAGCCTTACTGCCAAGGATGGTATATGTGAATTCGACCAGAATTTCACCAGTATCTTTAGCAGTAAGGCTTTTTTATTTTACAGTATATGATATTTCATGGCTTACTTCTGTAAAGAGGAGGTTTAGTATGTAAAAAAGTTACATTTTTCATATCCTTTGATAAATTCTACTTGATGGTATCTTAAATAAGGAGGTAGTCATGGAGAGAAAGTTATTGTTGAGAATTACGATCGGTTTGTTTGCGGTTTTATTATTGCAATTAGTTTACTTAACGAATAGTTTTGCTTGGTGTGTGGCTCGTGATACAAATGGGATAAATCTCGGAGCTCCAGACCCTGATAAAGAGAATGATACGTGGGCAGAAAAATGCTGCGACGGTCGACCTGCTCACTGGTCAAGCGACGACATGCCGATTCCTTTCTATATATACAACGGTGATGATGCAGATAAAGATGGAAATGGAGTACTTTTGAATGAGAATGCTATAAGAGATGCTATTCAGGCCTGGAACGATATTCCGTCATCGTTTTTTGAGATGGAATTCGAAGATTACACTGACTCGAAAGACCCTCAGGAAGGTGCTCTTGTTATTGGTTTTGATACGACTATGTGTACTGTTCCAGGTTGTTTATCCGGTGGAACTCTTGCTGATGCCTTTAGTGTCCCCCCCCGACGGACCGGACGATTTTCAAATCCCAAAGGCCACGGTTTTTGCTGATGCTACACCATGGAGGGCCTTTTCGGACAGACCATTAAACCGTCCAAATCCTTTCTGGGTAATGTTACATGAGGTTGGTCATGTGCTGGGGATATTGCACACTGATTTTGATGCTCACGGTTTTGGCGGGCGAGGTTGCGGTGGGCTGTTCGTTGAGACAATAATGGATTGTTGCGACCGCCAAGGCCGCGATATAAATGAAGACGTCATCCTTACTGTTGATGTTGGCACTTTGGAACTGGACGACATGGCAGCAGCCACCGCTCTCTATCCTAAATGGAGATATAGAGTCAGAGTGGAGGATCGGTCAGGTAATCCAATAGTAGCAGCAGTGTGGTTGCACCGCACATGTTTTCCTCAAGAAGGGGATAATGAAGACCTAAACATACAGAGACAAGAGGGAGGAATGGTTTTTGGCGATATAACATGGTGTCTTAACGAAATCGCCAATTCAGAAGGAAGCGCCAATACATTTGACAGCCCCACGTATCACCCAGAGATTACCTACGTGACAGCCGAGGATCAGGAATGGTGGACTGGATGGTTTAGAGTTATGCACAACACATTCGGCCTTACAGTTGTTGCAGGCGGTTATGCCGATTCGACTGGTACGCAAGGGGAACTCGATGATCACCCTGATAGTAAGTACCGTACGAATCATATCGAAACTACCGTTGTGATGAATAAGCTTCCTGTCTGTAACGCCAATGGCCCTTACACTGCCGAGTGCCAGGGTGCGACTACAACGTTACAACTTAACGGCACGGCCAGCGATCCTGAGGGAGATTCTCTTACCTATCAATGGAGCGGTGCATTCGCGGGTGGTACCGCGAGCGGCGCGGCGCCGACAGTAACGTTTTCTGGTACAGGGGTGTTTAACTTGATTCTCGAAGTCACTGATGATTATATTCCTAATCCTGCTAAAGTCCAGTGCAGGACAACGGTAACAATCGAAGATACAACGCCACCGGATATTACCTGCCCAGCGGAGGATGATATCGAAATAGAGTGTGATCAATGGGCCATTCCGGGCATTACAGGCAGTGCGACGGCTGTAGATGTGTGTGACCCTGATCCGGATGTTACTTTTACGCATTCAGAAACCCCTGGTTCTTGCCCCGGACAATCCACAATTACACGGACCTGGGTTTTTACAGACGCTAGTGGAAATATTAGTGATACTTGCACGCAAAACATAACTGTAGTGGATATTACTCCACCGGTTATCGCTTGTAACGCGCCTGTTACCATTATACCACCGGCCGCGCCCATCTCTTTTACGGCTACTGCTACGGACAATTGCAGCGATCCTGGTGATATTACGGTTGAAATAATAGATTTTGATTGCTATAAGTTTACGAAAAAAGGTAAGAAGCTTGACATGGAAGATAACAGAGACTGTCAGATACAGGTAAACGGTGATACTATCACTATTCTGGAATCGGTTGGAGTAGGCATGCACATTGAGTGGACAGTTCGCGCTACTGATGAATGTGGGAATGTATCATCGCCGGAGACATGTGATGTACTGGTAATCAAGCCGTGAAGATGATTTTGATTTATTGTAGTATTTGTGAAAGATAATGTTTAAAGGCAGGGTCAGAAATGGCTCTGCCTTTTTTATTTGTCGTTAATTTAAAAAATTTATCTTTCATATTTACCCCCCCCACAAACCATATCTTGCCTGTTATATCCCTGTGTATCCTGATGTTTACCCTACCAGAAACTATCGGTATTTTAATAGCGCACACGCAACGTAAGACTTCTTGGAACCCATCGACAATAATGACAAAAGTTAAGATTTGCTATCATTCCTCTTAAACACCATTCACATATCAAGCGTAATTAGGTGGTAAATCAGGGATTTCGAATCATTTCTTCTCTTGATTTCAGTAATATATATCATTACAATAAATATTATGAAATTTACTAATAGAAGATTGGTGATTCTTCTGGCTTTAGTTGTATTTACCGGATGTGCTACGATTAAGGGTAACACTATTGCTGAACAGAGGGAGTTTGTTTTTGGTATGAAGGATGATACACTGGCACGTCTTTATGAAGAATTCCCTGTTGCAAAAAAACAAATCAAAAATGCTGCCGGATATGGTGTTTTTAGTAACATTAACACAAATCTATTCCTTCTTAGTAGTGGAAGTGGCTACGGAGTGGTTACTGATAATAAAGGCAAGAATCCCATTTTTATGAAAATGAGAACCTTGGGAGCCGGAATCGGACTTGGAGTGAAGGATTTCAGGGCAGTAATTATTTTCAGAAAACAAGAGGATATGGATACATTTGTTGAAAAGGGCTGGGAGTTTTCCGGTCAGGCTGATGCTGCCTTTAAATCCGGTGAAAAAGGTGCTGCTCATTCAGCAGCACAATCAGCAAACCTTGATATTATCACTTATCAACTGACAGAGGCGGGAGCGGCAATACAGGCTACGCTTCAAGGCACCAAATACTGGAAGCATAAAGATTTGAATTAGAGTCAAGGAGCATAATCATTTGCCCCCTTTTTTTATAGATTCATTCTACCCCACCCCAAACCACATCTTGCCTTCTATTATTGAAATACGTGCTAACTAAGGTATAAAAAAACCAAAAATAATGTGGTGTACCTATGGGCTTATATTAAATATGTGGTATAATTAATAGGGAGGAAAGGAGATATAAAATGATTGACATTAAAGGCGTACTGTTAAAGCTGAAACCAGAAAAAGAGAATGAAGTTGGCATGGACGACCACTTTTACGTGGGGGTGTGCGGAAAAGGAAAAGCAAAAGAGTTTCCTCTCGATGTCATTGGCTACGACGACATTTATGAAGGAGCTAATGTAAAGTGCAGGTTCGGGGATGTGTGTGAAGGCGATTTACGAACGGATGCTAAAGAGCCATATAAAGTTAGCAGCTCTAACAATCCCGAAAATTGTCACATTGATATGGACAAAGTAAACCGTGTATACTTGAGAAAACAAACCCATAATCGCGTCGGCAATATGTTGAAGCTGAACGGAGCGGAGGTGACACTTTACGGGTCTAATAGCTCCCAAAAAAGAAAATTTTTCAACAGCGATGACTTTGGGCTTGCACTCGAGAACGGTTTAAAGGTATGGTTAAAAGAGCAATAGTGATTCAGCACGTTGATAAAGGAGTATATCTTCCTCATACTCAATAAAGGCGGTTTGTTTAACCAAACAACCACGATTCTTTACTACACCCACCTCTCCGAGTGTATTTAGCAGGATAGTCTTATTAGGCAGGGTCAGAAATGGCTCTGCCTTTTTTATTTGTATTTAACTTGAAAAGTGCTACCCCACCCCAAACCACATCTTGCCTTCTATATCCCTGCGAATTATGATGTTTATTCTTCCTATATTTCTCCAAACAAAGCACATTCTGTCATAGGCTGTAGGTATTTTAATATCGCACGCACAAAGTGTTAAAATAATTTGTGTGGCTAAGAAGAAATACAGGATTTTACAAATAACTGTAAATGTATTTATAAAAAATAAACTACTTTTATTCTATTCTACAGTATTTTTCTAATGTCTTAATTACCTTTTTTGCCTCATCAGGCACTTCGACCTCATTTCTGAATATTTCTTTTACGGTCACCTTCTTGCCGTAGAATTTTTCATTAGCAGCATTATCCTGTGTTATAATACCGCCTTCCAGAGTAAGTCCTCCGTAAAACCCTTTAGCCTTTGAATAGACAAGAAACGCAGTAACCGGCCCTACCTTCGCTTCCGCATCCCTTCCAACAGGACCTGCTGCAATAGAGGCATCAACACCTAATTTGCATTTTGCCTTCAGCAGTAACTCAATACCGCTCTTATTCATTATCAAAAGTATTGCATCAATTGCTTGTCCTCCAATTTGCAGTCCAAAACTTCCCTCGGCACTTGCAACAAAGGTGGGTGCACTCCATATGCCTGTTTTTATGTCTCTCTTAAATGCGACACCTTTGCCGCCCTTCACACCGAAAATAAATCCAACCCTGTACTGGCGTATTATTACGATGCCGCGGCAACTCCTCAAAAGGGTATATGGTATTTCAGAGTCCGGGATATTCATTATCTCTTCAAGGTAATTATTAGCCCTTTCAATTCTTTCATTCAATTTCTTCTTCGATACTGCGTATGCATCAGGAGTAACTAGAAGAAAACAACAAATTATCAACAATACAAATTTTATTCTCATTTTATAACCTCTCCTATGTGTTTTATGAAAAGCATGAGATGATAAGGATTTACTTTTGAAGCTGCAGTATAATAATACACAATAATAATGGAAATGCAATTATTTCCTTAGTATCATTCAAATACTCAATGCGACTACCTTTGTTTGAATATTTACTGCTGAATTAAAAAAACATTCCCTTGTTATTATCATGCAAGGATGCCTTTTTTGTTGGTTGTTGATTTGGGCAAAAGAATATTCTTATTCTACCCCACCCCAAACCACATCTTGCCTCTATATCCCTGTGAATCCTGATGTTTAAGTTGCCAGTAGTTTCCAGGCTATTTCATGTTGACATTCAATTAATAAAGAGTAAGAATAACTACTTATTGCAGCAATATAAAAAAGTAATGTTAGGTGTCAGAAATAGTTTGGAGCAAACAAATGCCTGATGAACAAAAAGCAGAAGAATTTTCCGAGAAGCTGAAAGCTGGGAAAGAAAAGCTGGAGAAGATGGGCAATTGGGTGGCTGTTATGGCTTCATCTATTGCCATCGCAATAGGAATTACTATGGCGACTGGGCTGTTTTTTGTCAAGACAAAGACACTTAACAATTAAATACAACCGACCGCTAACGTGTCGGCTGATTTTTGGCGTTAAACCTAGAAAAAACGAGCACTAATGAATATATTAATATTTGGTCCAAACGGTAGCGGAAAAGGCACTCAAAGCGATTTGATAAAAGATAAGCATTCTTTAGAGCATATCGAGTCCGGCGATATATTTAGAGGACATATCCAAAACCAAACAGAACTTGGTCAAAAAACTAAAGTCTACCTTGAAAAAGGTGAATTGGTTCCAGATGAAATCACAATTCCAATGGTTCTGGAAGCACTTTGTAATACTAAATCTGATGGTTGGTTGTTGGACGGGTTTCCGCGTAATCTTACACAAGCAAAAAAACTTCTGGAATCGTTAGAGAGTACGGGTGAACAAATAGATTTTGTTATAGAGCTTATCCTTAAGCGACCTGTTGCAAAAAATAGAATAATGGGGCGGAGAATTTGTGTAAACTCTTCTCACCATCCAAATAATATCTTCATACCTGCTATAAAACCCAATGGCGTAAGCTGTAGAGTCTGTGGAGCTGTACTAAAAACGCGACCGGATGACCAAGATGAGACTGCAATAGATGAGCGTCACGACATTTATTTCGATAAAGAGTCAGGAACATTAGCGGCAGTAACTTTCTTAATAGAGAATTGCACAGCAGAGCATGTAACTATAGGGGCCGAAAGAACAATTGAAGAAATAAGGCATGAACTACTATCAAAAATTGGTTAACAAGGTCGGTAAAGGTTTAACATCTATCCCAAAGCTTTCCAGACAGTCCACTAATTTCTCTATGCAATCCAGTGAGATTTGATGAAAGCAAAGTTTCTCGCTTTAGTTCCCGCACGGTCAACCGTGCATTAACAAAGGTTAGAAAACTTCAAAGAGCGTTTATTTATTCTGTAAGTGTAGGCAAGAACTAGGGTTATATTTACAAACACCTTAATTAACAACCATCATTAGATGATCTTGATAGATAATTTGATATTTCTTTAGCGGTTCCAATTTTTTTTACCCTTCCGCTTTCTATAACCACTATTTTCGTAGCTAAAGAGAATGCTTCTTCTCTGTCATGTGTAACATAAATCAAGGTTATCGCAAGTTCTCCCTGCAGCCTTAATATTTCCTTTCTCAATGTTAGGCTGAGATCAGCATCAAGACTTGATAAGGGTTCATCCATTAAGAGTATCTTAGGTTGCATAACGAGGGCACGGGCAAGGGCTATCCTCTGTTGTTGACCACCAGAAAGTTCGCCTGGATATACATTTTTAAACTGAGTCATTTGTACCTTTTCGAATATTTTATCAATGCGTTTTCTCTTTTCTACTTTTGGAATTTTCTTTGCCTTCAATCCAAATTCAAGGTTTTTATAATTAGACATATGAGGCCAAAGGGCAAGGTCTTGAAATACCATCCCCACCTGTCTGTTTTCAGGCTCAATGATACATTTTCCATTATCTGCCACTACATTACCATCTATAATGACTTTCCCCTGATCTGGGTGGATAAATCCAGCTACTATCCTCAGAAGCGTCGTCTTTCCACACCCTGATGGCCCTAAAATTACAACCCTCTCTCCTTTCTCGATATCAAGCGAGATTGCCTTTATTACTGAATGTTTATTGTATGATTTAGAGACGTTGTCTATCTTAACTATCATCTCTTAACGTAGCCGTAGCTACTTCCCCTCACATATTTATTTACCAATCCCAGTCCACCAAGTGGTAAAAGTGTTATCATAATCATAATTACGCACAAGGCTGAGATGACATCCTCAGGACTATTTGCCATAAGGGTGAAGATGCGCACTGGGAGTGTATCGTGAGCCGGAGGATAGACCATCATGGTAATACCAATATCCCTTAAACAGAAGATAAAGCCAATAAACCATGTGGCAAACATACCCCTTTTTGCTAGTGGGACCAGGATACCTGATAACCTTCGGAACCAACCTGTACCAACAATTTGTGCAGCCTCTTCCATTGAATGTGGTACATGAGAAAATGTTGCGGCCATTATCCTTTCTCCCAGAGCCGTATATTGGGCGATATAACCAAATATTATAATGCACATTGATGCGTATATAAAATTTGTCTCTGGCGTATTCCATAAACTAGACAATCCGATACCTATCACAGAGCCTGGCAATGCAAACAAGAATATGGCTATCGAGTCTGCGGCATAGGATAGGCGAATGGCCTTGCGCTCGAGAATATAACCAAGAAAGAAACCAAATACAACGAGGCATGTAGCGCCAATTGAGGCATAAACCAAACTCCTCATAATACTACCGATTGAACGAATAAATGCCTCAGTATATGCAGAAATAGAGACGGATTTATGCAACAATATGCATAAGGGAACTGCAACCACAATGAAAACAAGTATACTTACGGCTACCAAGAAAAATGGTTTCGTCTTTCCAAGAGGCACAACTAACATTTTTTTTTCTGATCCCATTGTCCTGAATATAAATGTCTTCTTACGTAAAAAAAATCGTTCTATAATTAAGATAACAAGTGTAATTAATCCCAGAGGTATTGCCGCAGCAGTAGCAGTATTAAAATTGTAAAATGCCGAAAACTGTGTGAATGATTCAACAGGATAGACATCAAAACGTAGCGAAGATGGTACACCAAATTCACCAAGAGTGAGGATAAAGACAATGAGGCTTGCAAGGGCTATACCAGGGGTTATAAGTGGAATGGTTATTTTTCTCAAGACTGTAGTCCATGGGCCATAAAGCATTGCTGCCTCTTCCAGGCTTGGATTAACCATACGTAAATAAGTTATGGTCAGGATGATAACTACTGGAAGAAGCGCCGATACCATCACAAAGAGTGTGCCTGCAAAACCGAAAAGGAGATTTGAAGTAAGAATACCAACATCTACACCAAATATCATTGCCACAATCCCAGACCGACCCAAACAGTAGAACCACGCAATTGCCAGAATATATGATGGAATGAGTAGTGGAATCACAAAAAGTATCGTAAAGAATCTTTTAAGTGGGAGGTCAGTTTTCGCAAAGAGCGTTCCAAGAGGAACTCCTAATAACACTGTTATAAGTGTTGTTGCGCCTGCCAGGGCAAGGCTGTTAAATAGTAGCCTCCATTCTCTATCTGACTGAAACAACGTTTCATAATTCTGTAGTGAGAATTCGCCATCAACAAATAGAGATTTAATGAACATGGAGACAACAGGGGCAAGTCCTATTCCCACCAATAATAATATCGTAATATATAAAGTGAACCTTTTAGCCATTTGTTAGTTCAATACTTCTTAATTAACATGACATCTCGATAAAAAAGAGAGACCTTTTTGCAGTTGCTTGAATTTAAGATTTCTCGCTGTGCTCGAAATGACATATATGGGTAAAATTAGTAGCCCATCCACTCTTTAAGATATGGTTGGATCTCCTGAAGTTTCCTTGCTACAGCTTCAAAATCTACTTTCATAGGTTTAAGGTTTTCTAACTTTATGACGTCATCCGGGGTTTCAACACCCTTACGTAACGGAATCTGTGCACAATCAGCAAAGGCCAATTTGCGTTCTGTTTGAGTAGATAAGAGGTAATCTATTAACTTCTTACCATTTTCGTGGTTTGGACCTCCTTCTATCAAGACCGTCGCATTAGGCAATATAAGACATCCCAGTTCACCTTCTTCCTGATCAGGATAAATCTGCCTGACAGGTTTTCCGTCCCTTATCGCATTCGTAGCATCGTCACTGTCAACAAGGCTGAATACAAATTCCTTATTAGCAACCAGCATCGTCGATTCACCATTACTGGTTGATATCTTTGTACCATTTTCCTTCATCCTTTCCATAAAATCCCTTGCCTTATCCTCACTCCAGGTAGTAAAGAGTGCAGCGATCCAGGAAGTAGTCGTGCCAAAAAGTGGGTTTGCTACTACACCCTTATTTTTCCATTTCTTATCAGTATAGGCAAAAATGGAAGAGGGTAGTTCTTCTTCTTTACTTACAATAAAGACCCGTGCCCGTGCAGAAAAACCAGTCCAATATCCCTGTGGGTCCTTAAAATTAGTAGGAATTCCTTCAGCGTTAGGTGAGAAATAATGTGTAGATATCCCCTTCTGCTTTAATACAATGGCACGTATAGGTTCATTAGCCCAATACACATCCGCCTGTGGATTGCCTTTTTCAGCAATAAGACGATTCATCACTCCTGTGCTTTTTGTCTCTTCTGTATCATAGACAGCCTTTACTCCTATACCAGTATCCTTTGCAAAATCTCTTAAAACAGGCTCGGAAAAGACCTGATCCTCAGAGACATAAACCACTACCTCATTATAAATATTTTGACGACAACCGGCAAAAAGTACTAGAGACATAAACGCTACAGAAACAATAAAAAATATTATATTACTTTTCATGATCATTAATCTCTTTTCTGGAAAGATAACAATAATGCCTTAATGCATAGCTGAACTTCTCAACAAATATAATTGAAATAGAACTCAAAGTAATAACTAAAGTTTTGATTTTATCTATTCCTGGGATCTATACTTATTCTATGGGCTTAACTTCAAGATCATCAAAATAGGTCACGGCATCAGCCTTTGTCCAGAGTCCAATCTTGCCTTTTTGAAAGGTATTATCTGTTACTTCTAAATAGGGCTTCCCATCGTAATAGCACTGGATGTGATTCTTTCTGGCTATAATTTTAATTGTATGCCACTCATTACCGCTCACTTTTAGACGGGCAGAATCCATTTGAAGCCGATTACCATCAACAACTTTGTAAACCCTGAAATTATTCTCCAGTGGATTAGCCCTTGCAATATAATAGTTATTGGCATCCTGATAACGCCATACAGGCCCTCCACCCTGATCTTCCCTTCCTTTGACTCCTTTAAATTTGACAAACAATTCTAAATCGTCATATATTTCTTTTTCATTGATAGCCATATTGAAATGATAACCAAAATAATCCTGAGATGTCTGTGCAAGAATATTGGGTGTGCTTGGGGCTGTGTCATCATTGGTCACTTCCCACTTTCCTAATCCACCTTTACCTGTCATTTGATTTGAAAAGCCGTTTGGCATCTTGCCGATTTTATCACTGTCAAAATCCCTTAGTTTAGCTTCACCTTTATATGCAATTTGTTCCTCTTTATAATATTCAACTTTCTCACTCTCACCAGATTCGTATCCTGCTCCGCACCCAACAGCAAATAGGAAGAAAAATAAAACTAACACTAATATTAAAAATTTTTTCATGCCAAGCCTCCTTGTCTGAATACATTTACCTTTGATTGAGTTTTTTGGTGAATACTTGTGTTTATCAAGTGCTTTACATAAAACCTCAAAACATTTCAAATACTTTTCCAAGCAATTCGTTATCTTTTTAAGCTTTTCCATACATTCAACTAATTTCCCTATGCAATCCAGTGAGATTTGATGGAAGTATGGTTTTTCTTTGGGTTTGAGCCATTCAGGATTGAGTATCATTTTTCCCCTTGATTTTGATGACTAGCTGACTATTATAAACATCAGTATTTCCACAATCTACAAAATTGTCATACCTACAGACTAAGCTCCATCAGATGATGGGTATGTTTTCATAAATTTTGAAGTAAAGGGGTTTTAGTAATGTTTTGGCCTTAAAAAGCAATTTCAAATTTTCCCCCATATTTTTCACCATTTCTCAACCATCCGGTTTTAGTGCATAAACACACTTTCAATATTACATCATTTTTATATTGTCCATTTTTGGGGTCCAACCATCCTATCATTGACTTCCCTTATTGAAGTTGTTATTTTTTCCCCATGGGTTCACGCAAACAAAAAATGATTACAATGCGTTGTTGGCAATTCTGGGTTGATCGCGGTGGAACATTTACAGACTGCCTTGGGTTTTCGCCAGATGGTCAATTGAAATATGTGAAAGTTCTCTCTTCTGATCAAGCCCCTCTTGAAGGAATCAGAAGTATCCTAAAATTAGATAAAAGAGACGTAATCTCTGCTGCCGAAATCAAAATGGGTACCACTATTGCTACCAATGCCTTATTGGAACGAAAAGGGGAGGAACATGCCTTATTCATTACAAAAGGTTTTAAAGATATCTTGAAAATAGGGACACAGCAAAGACCGGAACTTTTTGATATCCGTATCAAACTTCCATCTGTCCTTTACAAGAAAGTCATTGAAGTCGATGAGCGTGTTTCACCCACCGGCAGAATATTAAAATCCCCTGACCTGAGAATACTTAAAAAACATTTCCAACAACTCTTGCATCAGGGTATCAAAAACGTCGCTATTGTATTGTTGCATGGATATGCCTACCCCAGACACGAAAAAATCATCGCCGAGCTGGCACGATCTAATGGAATTCCTCACATTGCTTGTTCTCACGAAGTAAGCCCCGAAATCGGATTAACTGCAAGAGGTGATACCACAACGGCTGATGCATATCTCACACCGTTGTTGATCCATTATCTGGATGCCCTAAAAAGTCAACTACCGGATAGTCGTATTAAAATGATGCAATCCAGCGGTGGACTGATCAATGCCGATAAATTTCGCGGGATTAATGCTATCCTTTCGGGTCCTGCTGCTGGTGTGGTGGCTTGCGCTCGATTGGGAAAATGGTTTGGCTTCCCAAAAATCATCGGATTTGATATGGGTGGAACCTCTACGGATGTCTCACGTTTTGATGGAGAATTTGAACATGTGTATGAAACTATAACTGCAGGTGTA
>Ga0255058_10000961_pt1 | contig 16588 bp, 7 predicted proteins | sample Cases_109_9_MG_FD_188637 | JGI IMG/M metagenome (GOLD analysis project Ga0255058, IMG submission 188637) | Seawater microbial communities from Amundsen Gulf, Northwest Territories, Canada - Cases_109_9 | ecosystem: Environmental > Aquatic > Marine > Gulf | place: Canada: Northwest Territories... | reverse complement strand
CGGCTTCTTGGGCGCAAAAAAATCGACACGAGCGCCGCGGTTGCATGGAAAAACAATGTCACTCGCGACTTTCTGAGTGCGTCCACGTGGGAGTTCGCGGAGCGGCTGGGATACAGGAGAAAAGAATTGAAGTTCAACACGGAAGTTGAAGAATCGACGAGACAGGATCGCTTGCAGCGCTCCCAATCCCGGCGATCGCAACGTTTGGCCGTACGGCAAGGACTCAAACAAAATGGATGAACGCGACCTGGAGCATAGCAATTCGATTGCGATTGTCGGATTGGCGGGGAGATTTCCCGGAGCGGCCAACGTAGCCGAGTTTTGGAGCAATTTGTGCAACGGTGCCGAGTCGATCCGCCCGTTTACGCCGGATGAGCTGGCCGCCTGTGGTGTCACCGGGGCGACGCTCAAGGACCCCGCCTACGTCAATGCGGGTGCGCCGCTCGACGGCGCAGATTGTTTTGACGCTGGTTTTTTTGGGTACTTACCGCGCGAAGCTGAGCTGATGGACCCTCAGCATCGCATTCTCCTTGAGTGCGCATGGTCTGCACTCGAGGACGCCGGATATGATCCGGACCAATACGACGGCGATATCGGCGTGTTCACTGGCGTCGCCCGCAACACTTACTTTCTTCAGCACGCGGATACCTACAAGCAGCTTATGCAATCCGGCGCCACCTATGACGCGACGCTGGGCAGCGACAAAGATTATTCGGCTACGAGGATCGCCTATCAGCTCAATCTGAACGGCCCGGCGATGAGCATTCAGACGGCCTGTTCGAGTTCTGGCGTCGCGGTTCACGTCGCCTGCCAGGCGCTGTTGAACGGCGAGTGCGACATGGCGATGGCGGGCGGCGCCCGTGTCCAGGTACCCCTGACGGCTGGCTATCGCTGGGTTGAAGGCGGCATACCGTCGCCCGACGGGCACTGCCGGCCCTTTGACAAGGACGCGAACGGCACCGTGTACGGCAGCGGTGCTGCGATCGTTGTCTTGAAGCGGCTGGAGAACGCGCTCGAGGACGGAGACCATATCTATAGTCTGATCCTGGGATCCGCCGTCAACAACGACGGCGCGGACAAGGTGGGATTTACAGCTCCGAGTGTCCAGGGACAAACGGCCGTGATTGAATCGGCGCTGGGCATGGCGAACGTGGATCCCGAAACGATCGGCTACGTCGAAACTCATGGCACCGGCACTTCGCTGGGCGACCCGATCGAAATCGCGGCACTGACCAATGCATATTCGAAATTCACCGACCGGCGGGGCTATTGCGCCATCGGATCGTTGAAATCGAATATCGGCCATCTTGATGCCGGCGCGTGCGTTGGGGGCCTGATCAAAGCGAGCCTGATGTTGCAGCACAAGAAGCTGGTGCCCAGCTTGCACTTCGAAGAGCCGAACCCACAGATCGACTTCGACAACAGCCCGTTTTTCGTCTCAACAACAACGCGCGACTGGGACGCAAAATCCGGGCCGCGCCGAGCTGCAATCAGCGCATTCGGCCTCGGTGGCACAAATTTTCATGCCATTCTCGAGGAAGCGCCAGTGCCGGCGCCTTCGAGCGATGCCGCGATCGCGTGGCGACCACTGTTTCAGTCGGCTCGTTCAACTGAGGCGCTCGACGCCGTTAGCGACGAATTGGCCGACTTCCTCGATAAAAACGGCGATTTGGATTTCGACGATGCCAGTTATACGCTCGCCGCCGGGCGATCTGCGTTGCCCCACCGGCGCGTTACGGTCGCGTCGACTCCGCGAGACGCCGCATCCTCGCTGAGCTCCCGGCAAAGCACCCGAACCGTCACTGCCGAAGCATCTACCACGCCGAGCAAGATCGTATTTCTGTTTTCCGGCCAAGGCACACAGTACCCCGGAATGGGCCGTGATCTTTACGAACATGAGCCCGTTTTCAGAGATGTCGTCGACCAGTGCTGCAAATTTCTCGACGAGTACATCGATGTGGATCTCAAAAGCCTGATCTTTGGCATATCTACAAATGGCGACGGTAAGAAAGAATTAATCAATCAGACGAACATAACCCAACCCGCGTTGTTCGTGCTCGAGTACGCTCTTGCCAGGCTCTGGATATCCAAAGGCGTGATTCCGGATGCCGTGGCCGGACATTCGATCGGCGAGATTATTGCTGCATGTGTGGCCGGCATATTTTCATTGCAAGATGCCCTTGAAGTCGTCGTGGCTCGCGGCAAGCTAATGCAGGGTATGAAGGCAGGAAATATGCTTGCCGTTAATCTGCCGGAAAATGAGATTCGCGAGCGACTGCCGAAGAACATCGAAATCGCGGCGGTGAATACTCCCACGTTATGCGTCGTGTCCGGAACCACTCGAAATGTAGCCCGCTTCCAACAAAAACTTGCGGCCGACTCTGTTCAGTTCACGATTTTGCATACTTCTCATGCATTCCATTCCAAGGCCATGGAACCGGTATTAAAGCCATTCGAAAAAATCGTTGCAGAAGTTGATATGAACCCGCCGCAGATTCCGCTGGTCTCGAACGTCTCGGGCGACTGGCTGACCGCAAAGCAGGCGACGGATCCGCGTTACTGGTCGGGTCACATCCGTAATCCTGTACGTATGGCAGATTGCATTGCCACGCTGCTCGCCGACCCGGTCCAGATTCTGATTGAGGTCGGGCCTGGGCATACGCTTAGCACATTCGTACGACAACATCCCAATCGCACAAAGGATCAATTGGTCGTCCAGAGTGTTCGACACGCATCAATTGACGATGACGACGCGGCATTTTTCCAGCTGGCTTTGGGACGGTTGTGGTGCGAGGGCTTTCCGCTGGATCGAGATCGCATTTTTCAACGTGATGATCATTGTCGAGTGAGCCTGCCGACGTACCCGTTTCAGCGCAAGCGATTCTGGTTAGAGACGCAGTCCCAATCGGAGGACGCTAGTGATGTGACTTACACACCGGTGGCCGAGAGTATTGCAGACGCACAGTCTATCAATTCCGCAGATGTCGAAGTTGCAAACTGCTCACGACAAAATCTGATCTCGGCTGAATTGTGCTCAATTCTGCAAGACCTCAGCGGCATTCAAAAAGGCGACCTGGACGTCAATGCGAGCTTTATCGAGATGGGTTTCGATTCGCTATTCCTGACTCGCGCAAACACGGAGTTCAAGAAAGCCTGTGGAGTCGACATAGGATTCCGCCAGCTGTTTGAAGAAGCGCCGTCGATTTCTGCTCTTGCAGAGTACATAGATAATCAGTTACCCGACGATTCCGAGAAGTTTCGGCCGCCCGAGGTCGTTTCCACCCGCGTCGACAACATCGATTCGATTGCGGGCGTAAACGATGGAGCCGCGGTCATCCCCCTGCAGGCATCGATCGAAAACTTGTCGGGCAATGGCACTGACTACGCACAGGTTTTCACGCGCCAGCTTGAGGTCATTCAGGATCAACTCAACACTATCCGGTCATTGCAACAGGCACCATTGGACAAAACACCGAACAGCGTTAGCGCCGACGGGGTATTACCAACCGGCACGTACAATTCTCCGTTCGCGCTGGACGTCTCAACAGTTATCAGATCGGGTAGCAGCGAATCGCGCCCCGTCGGGCCATGGAAACCCATTGCGACGGGCGATTTTGGTCAGTTGTCGCTCACGCAGCAGGACCATTTGTCGTCGCTGATTGGTCGCCTGGCAGGAAAACTTAGAAAATCGAAGGAGCATACGCAGGCGCATAGGAGACATCTCGCGGACCCGAGAACCGTTGCGGGGTTCAGGCGCATCTGGAAGGAGCTCGTTTATCCTGTTGTCGTCGATCGCTCAGAAGGCGCCAAAGTTTGGGATCTCGACGGCAACGAATACACCGATTTCGCAATGGGATTCGGTGTCGCTTTTCTTGGCCACAATCCGGCCTTCGTCATCGACGCGGTACGCGAACAGCTTACGAAAGGCGTCGAGATCGGGCCGCAGCATCCACTGGCGGGCGAAGTTGCAAAAATGATTTGCGATTTCACGGGTATGGAAAGAGCGGCATTCTGTAACACTGGCTCAGAAGCTGTCCTTGCGGCCATTCGAATGGCGCGAACGGTAACCGGGAAAAACCGTATTGCCGTCTTTGCCGGCGACTACCATGGCATATTTGACGAGGTATTGGCTCGACGCGTTGACGGCGAACAGGAATCACGGTCCGTGCCAGTGGCTCCTGGGATCCCTGGGTGGTCGGTCGAGCAAACGCTAGTCCTGGAACACGGCAATCCGCTCTCATTTGAAATGATTCGGGAACACGCGGACGATCTGGCCGCTGTCATCGTCGAACCCGTTCAAAGCCGCCACCCGGATTTACAACCGAAAGAGTATTTACGCGAACTAAGCAAGCTGACGACCGAGCTCAATGTCCCGCTCGTTCTCGATGAGATCATTACCGGATTTCGCTGCCATCCTGGCGGTATCCAGGCCCTCTGGGGTGTTGAAGCCGATATTGCCACTTATGGCAAAGCCATCGGCGGCGGCTTCCCGATAGCGGTTGTTGCAGGCAAGCGTCAGTATATGGATGTGCTCGACGGTGGGCATTGGCAATACGGCGACGACTCGTTCCCGGAAACCGGCGTTACCTGGTTTGCCGGTACGTTCGTCAGGCATCCCGTCGCACTCGCCGCTACCAAAGCGGCACTGGAACATCTAAAGGAACAAGGTGCGAGCCTGCAAGAACAACTAAATGATACTACTAAAGAAATGGTTGACGAGCTGAATGCTTTCCTGGATCACGAATCGGCTCCCATTCATATAGAAACTTTCGCATCCCTGTTTCATATCAAGTTTGAGGAACACCAGGAAATATCGAGCCTGCTCTATGCACACTTGCGAGACAACGGTATCCACCTTACCGAGGGCCGCGTCTCATTTTTGTCAACGGCCCACACTGCTGAGCAGATCGTCCATTTCAAGAACGCTTTCAAGACAAGCGTTTCTGCATTGCAGTCCAGTGGCTTTCTGCCGATTCTCAGCGTACCGATCAAGGATGAACCACTCGACAGTGAACATTGGGGAGGCCTGAGTACGAAACTTGGCGACTGCGTCGCTGACCTCGAGCATTGGGAAACTGATTTAACAGATGAGTTGAATATCGCGACGCTGGATGCGTATCCGGGCGTGCACGAAAAACTCGATTCCTTATGCGCTGCATTGGCATCGGAATACTTGCGCTGCTCGAATCTCGATCTGTGCGTTGGATCTGAACACAGCATTGAGAGTCTAAGGTCAGGCCTCGGCGTATTACCCGATTTCGACCGTTTTGTCGTCGCAATGTTATTGATGCTGCAAGAAGATGGTGCCGTCGCGCTTGATGTCGGTCAGTGTCGGGTCTTGCCAGCAATAGAATCCATTAGACCGTCGAGTGAAATTGCCGACGAGATTCGATCAGCGCATCCGCAATTTTGCGGACTCGTCGATATGTTGCAACATTGCGCCTCCAATTACCGCGATGCGCTATCTGGGCAGGTTCACTCAATCAGTGTACTGCTGCCGGACGGACGCCGAGACTTTGTTAAACAGAAACTCACGCAAGAGACCGCCGAGTATCGTCAGCTTCGCATTTACGAGCGCCTCGCGGCTGAGTTTGTGGTCAACCTGGCCAAGAAACGACCGCTACGGATTCTCGAAGTTGGCGCTGGCGGCGGCGACCTGACATGGCAAATCGTGTCACGCATTCGAGATTTGCATTGCGTTTACCATTACAGCGACATTGCACCGGTATTCGTCGCCGATGCGCGGGAACGGGTGGCCCAGGACGGGCTCGACTTTGTGCGATGTGACGCTCTGGATATATCCGAGGACCCCGCCAGTCAGGGCTTCCCAGCAGAACAATACGATGTCGTCCTGGGCCTGAACGTCGTGCACGCGACGCCGGACATCACTGTGTCAATGAATCACATGAAGGACTTGCTGGCACCTGGCGGCATGCTGTGCCTCGTGGAATTGGTGCAGCCCACGCGCTGGGAGCACATGATCTGGGGACTGGCAAAGGGCTGGTGGCTGTTCGATGATTCGTACCGGCAAGATCAACCGCTGCTGCCGCTCGAAACCTGGCGCGCCGCGATTGAGCCGCTCGGCTTTCAGGACTTCGTGGCATTGCCCGCGGAATCTAATCGACATGATTGCAGCGATTCGGCTCTTCTAATTGCAAGCAAAGACCAAGCGGTGCTGGATGAGCCTGTGGCGGCCGACTCGCTGACGCGGGACGGATCGAAGCAGCTGCCGTTGTTGGAGGGCCAAACAGAGATTTGGCTCGCCGCAATGCTCAGTGACGATGCAAACAGGGCATTTAACCTGACGAATATCCTCCGTCTCAACGGAGCTTTGGACGTAGCATGCGCCAAAGAGGCAATTCAAGAACTAGTCAATCGGCATGAAGCACTCCGCACTCACATAAACGAGGACGGTAGCGGACAGACGATTTGCAACAAACTACAGGTATCGGTCGCTGTGCATGACTTGTCGGTACTGGCACCACCAGCCCGCGAACAAGAGCTGGAGCGGATACTTGAAAACGCATCTGCGGAACCGTTTGACCTAGGTAGCGCGCCGTTGTTTCGTCCGCAGATCGTGAAGCTTTCTGCACGCGAACACGTCGTGCTTCTCACTGTTCATCACATTATTTGCGATGGCTGGTCAACCGGTATTCTGATTCGTGAACTCGGCGAGCAATATCAAAATAAGTTGCAGGGAGTTTCAGACCTTCCCCTTCCCGAGCATCAATTAAGCGATTTCGTTAGTCTGAGTCAATCCGAAAAATTCGGAAAGAGACTTGAGAAAGCACAATTGTATTGGCTTGACAAATTGTCGGGTAGTTTGCCCGTGCTGTCTCTACCAACTGATCGAAATTACGGCAACAATCGCTCGTTTGCCGCGGGTCGCGTAGATCACAAACTTGATTCAAAATTGATTGCAGACATTCGTCAATTTAGTCGAAGAAATAACACTACTCTATTTAGTACTCTTCTCGCTGCATACGTTGTGTTCCTTTCTCGGCTATCACGACAGCATGAGCTCATAGTTGGAGTTTCGACGGCTCAACAACCTGCCATGGAAATGCCGAACCTAGTCTCTCACTGTGTCAATATGTTGCCACTCCGATTCGACGTTGATCCGAAATCCGATTTCGAGAAGTTTTTGGCAATAGTAAAATATATTATTCTTGACGCATTCGACAATCAAGAATGCACATACGGCCGATTACTTCCCCACCTGAAAATTGACCGCTCCGCCGGACGCCCGCCGCTTATAAGCACGGTTTTTAATCTTGATCCGTCAATGCTCGACATCGAATTTGATGAGTTGCACGTGCAATCTTCGTCGGCACCAAGAAAATTTGAGATTTTCGAGTTATTTTTCAACGTCGTTCTAACGGATTCTAGTGCACGTATTGAATGTACATACAATACTGATCTGTATGATGATGGAACCATTAGAAACCGACTTGTCGGTTTCTGCGAATTGCTCGATAGTATTTGCGGCAACTCTTGCAAGGCAATCGGTGAATTGAATTTGAATACTGATTCAGACCGGTCACTATTGCGGAAAGTGAATGACACCGAACTCGATATTGGTCACGATTTGTTGGCCAAACTGTTTGCAAATTCCGAATCGGATCCTGATCGCCCAGCCATTGAATTCGATGGTACTGAGACGTCATATGGCTCGTTGCAGCATCAAGCGAATCAAATGGCTAATTTCCTGCACGAAACCGGTGTCAATCCTGGCAGCCTGGTTGGCGTTCATATGGCCCGTTCGGCAGATATGCTCGTGGCCATGCTCGGTATCATGAAGGCAGGCTGTGCGTATCTGCCGTTGGACCCCGGATTTCCAGCCGAGCGCCTCGAGTTCATGCTGGCTGATTCCGGCACGCAACTATTGATTACACAAGCGTCTCTGTTGACCTCACTGCCAGGCTTTGCTGGCAGTACGATTGCCGTTGATCGCGACGCGAAGGCGATAAGCACGCGCCCCACGTCGCCACCTGAGCTTGAGTCAGACCCTGGTGCGCTCGCTTATGTGCTGTACACGTCGGGTTCTACCGGCAGGCCCAAGGGCGTCATGGTGCCACATAGCTGTGTCATCAACTTCTTATCCAGTATGGCGCGTGAACCGGGCCTGAGTGCCGACGACAGCTTGTTGGCGGTAACTACGACCTCCTTCGATATCTCCGCTCTGGAGCTGTTTTTGCCGTTGACCGTGGGCGCCAAGGTTATCATCGCCAGCAGCGAAGACGCAGCGGACGGCGCGAGACTCAATGCGCTTCTCGAGCACAGCGGCGCGACCGTGTTGCAAGCAACTCCGACCACGTGGCGGATGTTGCTGGATGCGGGTTGGGCCGGTGGCCAAAACTTCAAGGCGCTCTGTGGCGGAGAACCATTGCCGCAAGATCTTGCAAGAGAACTGATCCCTGTGTGCGGCGAGCTGTGGAACCTGTATGGGCCAACGGAAACCACGATCTGGTCCAGCTGCATCCGAATCACGGATGTCGATGCGCCAATTACGATCGGTCGACCCATTGCCAACACGCAAATCTATGTGCTGGATGACGATCAGAGGCTGCAGCCTATCGGGGTGCCAGGCGAACTCTGCATTGCCGGTGCCGGCGTCAGTCTAGGCTACATGAACGATCCGGAGATGACATCAGCTGCCTTCATTCCTAATCCCTATAGCGACGAACCGGACTCACGCCTGTATCGAACCGGTGACCTTGCACGCTGGCGATCGGACGGTACATTGCAGCACCTTGGTCGCATAGATGGACAGGTAAAAATTCGTGGATTTCGCATTGAACTGGGCGAGATTGAGTCAATCCTGACCGAGCATGATTCAGTCAAGGCGGTTGCTTGCAACGTATGGCAGGTCGCCTCGGACGATCAACGGCTGGTAGCGCACATCGTGCCAGTGGATAATCAACCGCTTTTTCCGACCGAGTTGAGAAAACATCTGCGAAGCAAGGTGCCGGACTACATGGTGCCCCAGCACTTCGAACAGATCGAGTCAATCCCGCTCACCTCGAACGCTAAGATCGACCGAAAAGCATTGCCGTCGCCGGCGAGATCGTCGCAAAAGACGGACACCTATGAGCCACCGCAAACAGCGACGGAAAAAATCATCGCCGCGATCTGGTGTGACATTGTCGGTGTCGAAAAGGTCGGGCGCCACGACTTTTTCTTCGACATCGGCGGTCATTCCCTGCTTGCCGTTCGTGCCGCCGCAGAGATGGAAAATCAACTAGGCGAACGACCGAATCTGCGCGACATCATCCTTGAAGACATTTCGCAGATCGCGGCGCGATACGAGCCGCCGGACATCAATACATCGGTGTCAGAGAATGATAGACGCAGTATTGTCTCAATGCTGTTTGGCCGGTGAATTGGAACAGCGATATTGGTATTCACGGCTATTCCAACAAGAACAGGGATGCTGCGAGACCGTCTGTGAACTCAATGAATCCAGTCCCTGAATTGATGATCGATGCAGATTGTATGTCAGCGATACATTCGGCAATAAATGTATTTTGCGTTATCGTAATTCGAACATCGAGAAAGTCGAAATATTCCGAGGTAATCGGATTAACCGCTTTGTACACGGCTTCCTTGCATCCGAAAATCGTTGTCGCGAAATCCGCTGCAGGGGACTCGTCTGCTGCCTGCTTTTCGCTCTCGGACAATATGACCGAGCATAATTCCGGATCCACAGCCCCTTCGATCTCCAAATCGAAGCCGATTGATGAATAATGACTGCGCGGCGCAACAGCTACACCAACCATCGTAGAAGTATGACTGATACTACCGACGACACCATTTGGCCAAACCGGGAAACGTTGCTGTGATACCGGTAACGACGACTCATGAAATCCGATTTTTGCCAGGGCAATTAGCGCGATTTCGCGACCGGCTGCAAACTCTTTCTTCCGACTGGGGACAGCATCCTTTACCGCTTCCAGTTCTCCCGCCACCAACTCTCTTGATGACCTGGAAATTTCCGCTATCAATACCGTAGCGTTATCGACCTGGCGATAAATCTCTTTGATATTTTCCATATGTATACGATTACTACACGCTACCGGTTTGCTGCTTATTTTAACGGAAAGATGCCAGCAACACTGATAGAATTCTGACGTAAACCTTGGACCTGTGATACGGAATGCAAAGTCTTACATGGTACTTTCGTCGGCTCAGATCCATGGATGCCGCTGAAATCAGATGGCGATTTCGCAGCGCGATCAGGGATCAAATAGATTTGGCGCGCGTGCCATTCGGCCTGATTCCCCGCTTGCCTGAAACTTCGTCAGTGCCGCTCTCAAGCTGTCGACCGGGTTTCAGCTGCACCCCTGTTACTCGTGATGACTGGCGTGGAACGGAATCCGAGATGCTGAGCCGGTGGTCGAAGCGTCTGATCAATAAAGCGAACAAGATTGTAGATAACCGGCTAAGCTACTTTGATTTGCAGGACGTTGATCACGGCAATCCGATTAACTGGCACCGCGATCACTCAGCGGGTCTCGACGTACCGGTAAGACTGTCTGTCCTGACAAATTATCGCGATTTCGCGGAATTTGGCGACTGCAAGTTAGTCTGGGAACCCAATCGGCATCATCAACTTGTCGTTCTGGCTCGAGCGTACATTGCCACAGACGACTTTCGATACGCGAAAAAGGCCTCCGAGTTAATACGATCATGGATTGACGCCAATCCTTTCGGCTACGGAATGAACTGGAAGAGCCCGCTCGAAATCGGCATCCGTCTGATCAATTGGGTCTGGGCTATTGATCTGCTCATTGGCAGTCGTGCCATAGGAGAAAGTCTTTGGCGCGACATTCAGGGAACGGTCTATTTGGCGGTCTGGGAAATCCGTCGCAAGTACTCTCGCGGTAGCTCCGCGAACAATCACGTCATAGGCGAAGCCGCCGGCGTATTTTTCGCTTCATGTTATTTCCAAAATTTTCCGAATTCGAACCGTTGGGCGGACGAAGCGCAAGGCGTACTCGAACGCGAAATTCAGCGTCAAACCTTTGTCGATGGCTGCACTAAGGAGCATGCATTCGGATACCAGTATTTCGTGATCCAATTCTTGATTATCTGTATGCGTGCGGGCGAAGAATCGGGCCGACCTTTCTCGAGTCAATTCAAGTCTCGGCTTCACAGCATGTTTCAGTTTTTGAACGAATTGTCACTTGATACGGGTGGCACACCGCAAATGGGTGATTGTGATGACGGATACGTTCTGGATCTCGGCGAATTGCCGAGTCAGGCTCGTGACTTCTTGTCCGTTGGCGCATATATTTTCGACGATTCGAGCCTGGTTTCATCCGCAACGTCGGAATCTGTATTCTGGATGACCGGCCAGACGAGTCAACATGCGCCGGAGCACAGGCAAACCGCTGAAAGTAAAGCCTTTTTCGACTCTGGCTACTTTTTGCTGCGGAGTCGGCGGATGTCCGTGCTTTTTGATTGTGCCGCCCTTGGGCACGGCAATCTCGCCGCGCACGGCCACGCCGATTGCCTGAGTATTCTTCTCAGTGTCGACGGCGACGCCATATTTGTCGATCCGGGCACATACGACTATTTCACCTATCCCGAGGCGCGTTCCTATTTTCGAGGGACTCGCGCGCATAACACGGCAGAAATCGATGGTCGCTCACAATCCGAAATGCTCGGCCCCTTTCTTTGGGGAAGGCCGGCGAACGCAAAGGTTCTTGAATGGGAAGACGAGAATTCGTACACAACTGCACACGGCGAGCATGACGGATATATGGCGCTGAGTGATCCAGTATTGCATCGGCGCAAACTTTGCCTCGATAAGGCCGATAACGAACTCTTGATTGTCGATAGGTTTAGCGCATCGGCACCGCACACCGTTCGGCTACACTTTCACCTGGACCCATCGTGCGATATCGAGCTCATTTCCACTAATAACGTCAGGATATCCAATCAGCAGAACGCTATATTCTTGCGCTCGTCCGCGGCTCGATTAGAATTGATTCGAGCGAATCCCGACATTGAGATCGCCTGGTTTAGCAACGGCTATCACAAGAAGGAACCGTCCACATGCATCGTTTTCGAGCAGGATATGAACACGGATTGCAAAATCGAATCGGTCGTCACTTTGGATTCGAAGAGCCGCTTTTGATATGCCTCATTTTCTCGTAAAATCGCGATTCAGCGAAATCAGGCTACTTGAAATCTCCATAAGCTTTGTTCCGTGTCCGGTTCGTTTGATGTCCGCCCTGCGAGATGTGGCCGGCTAATTCATGATGTCCTCATTCGAGCCCTTTTTCTTCGGCAAGGATCACGACCTTTTTGGAATCTATCATCCATCGTCCGGGCCAAAAAAGGACCATTCAGTCGTTGTCGCACCTCCATTACTCAACGAGTACATGCGTTCACACCTTGCCCTCCGACAGATTAGTTCGCGGCTCGCCCAATCAGGAATTGATGTGCTTCGCTTTGACTATGCTGGAACTGGAAACTCGCTCGGCCACATTAATGGCGTGTCGGTCGACCAGTGGTCCTCCAATGTTTTTGAGGCTGCGAGTGAGGTCCGGGAGATTACCGGGAACACGCGGACATCGATTTTGGCGGTTCGATTCGCAGCGAATCTAGCTGCGGACTACGCAAGAATTCATCCGACGCAGCAATTCGTAATGTGGGATCCTGTATTTGGCGGAGAAGCGTGGTTGAATTCGTTGCTCCGGTCGCAAGCGAAGTTACTGCGACAGCACGGCAGCTCAGTGATCGATCAGTCCTGCGAATTTTCTGGTCAGAAGCTCAGTGGCTCCTTTGTTGACGAGTTGCGGAGCAGACCAACGTCAACTATTCATTCCAGCAAATCATTTGCTGTAGTTACCGATTCATTCGATCAGACGGATTTTCTGATCGCTTCGAAAATTGAACACAAGCGTATTAACTTTCATTGTGGGTGGGAAGATCTTACGTCCCAGGTTTTATACGCGCATGAGGTGGTCGACAGCGTATGTCAGGCCGTGATTTGAAGTCCATCCCGGTCTTGCTAAGTGAACATCGCCATCTATTTGGCGTTATCACCCTTCCTGAGAGCACGACGAAGGACTGCGGATTCGTTATCCTCAATGCAGGCTTGTTGCACAACGTTGGTCCGTTCAGACTCCATGTCCGCATTGCCGAGGCCTTGTCCAGCATGGGCTTCCCGGTCATTCGAATCGATCAATCGGGGAAAGGTGAAAGTTCCAGCCGGACCGGTGGAAGCCGGCTTGATACGATCGTGCTGGACTACGAGGATTGCCTCCGGGAATTGCAAAGAATTGGCGTCGATCGCACGATACTCGTTGGTCTTTGCTCCGGCGCTGACGATGGCCTGGTCATCGCCGCACAAAAGGACAGCGTGGCTGGACTGATTCTGCTGGACGGATATTCTCGACGAACCTGGAAATATCCCTTTGAACATTACAAGAAACGAATTCTGTCAGTAAATTCCTGGAAAAACCTGTTCAGGAGAATAGTCAGTCACGGAACGATCCGCAGTGCTCGTACGGACACGGAGGGCGCCGGAATGAATATTCGTGGTTGGGATTCGCACAAGGAAATGTCCGAGCATTTTGCGGCGGTGTTAGCTCGCAATACCAAGGTGCTGGCGATCTTTACGAGCGGTCAGGATTATTATAATAAGCACGGCCAGTTCACGTCCTGCATCGGATATGGAGTGGCGTCGGGTTCGGTCGATGAGGTTTTCTTCGCAGATGCCGATCACACGTATTCTGTCTGTGAACATCGGGATCGCCTGATTGAAATGATCGCCAATTGGGCGCGACAAAATTTTTCAACAACGGCTTGAATCGCAAGATGAAGACTCTCGGCCGATACTTTGTCATATGCGCCACGACAATTCTCAGTTGGCTCGACCGCCTTACGAGCAGAAAAAGGCATTCCAGAAAGCTGAAATTTACGGCGCAAATGACGATTTTGGCCACCGGGACTTTTTACTCAGAGAATTGGCTCATTACTCACCTTGTGCCGCTTGCTCGATCGAGCTACGTCGACAAGATATACTTTGTTTCTGCAACGCAACTTCCGGACATTCCCAATGTCGTTCAGGTATGCCCACCAAAGTGGCTAACAACCATCGCCGGGCCATCGTTCTCCAGGCTGACAACGTTCGCGCGATTCGCGCTCAAGCATCACCCGGAAATCGTGCTGGGATTTCACCTGCTCCTCAATGGATTGGTTGCGAAGTTACTGGCCAACTTTACTGGCAGTCACTCGATCTATATTTGCGGCGGCGGAAAGCGCGAGTTTGAAGGTGGCGGCTATGCGACGGAAAACCGACTTTACCGACTCCTGGGCAAGCCGAGTCAGTACGTCGAAGATCAGCTTGTCGATTTTATCAGGGACGTTGATCTGACGGTTGTAATGGGAAGTTCCGTTCGTGCGTATCTCATCAATACTTTACAGGTGCGCGGCCACGTTATGGTGAATCCTGGAGGTTTTGATCAGGATATCTACCACCCGTCGGATTGCGACAAGCAATACGATCTGATCCTCGTGGGTCGCTTATCGGACGTCAAGCGGGTCGATCGATTCCTCGGCCTCGTGGACGGTCTCAGAGGCGATTTTCCGCACATAAATGCTGTAGTCGTCGGCGACGGTCCTAGTCGACAAGATCTCGTCGCTCACGCTGATTCACTTGATCTGAAAGGCGTTGTGCACTTCGTGGGATGGCAAAGCGACATAGCCACCTGGCTCCAAGCCAGCCGGATATTCGTTCTGACATCTGCATCAGAGGGTGTGTCCCAGGCCATGATACAGGCGATGATGTGTGGGTTGCCTCCGATTGTGCCTGATGTCGGTGATCTTGCAGATTGCGTAGACTCGGGGGGCAACGGATTCCTTGTTGAATCAAATAGTACTAGTGCGTTTGTGACAGCGACAACGAGGTTATTGTCCAATGAACGACTGCGCACAGAATTTGGACGCGCCGCTGCGGCTACTGGCTCGCACTTCACGTTCTCGTCGGCAACTGAGCATTGGGATCAATATTTTTCGAACATCCACCCAAGATGAGCATGGCCAGCACTGAAATACGATTCGACAGAATGACAATGCATATATTGACTCGCCCTCATGCTTGGTGTGAACCTTGTATTGTCTGAGAATCCCAGCATAAGCGAAGGAATGTGATATGTCGGTTATAATTCGACCTACGATTGCCCGTAGGCTCGTGCTTCAGATTAGGGACACCAAGCCGCGACCGGCAACACTAATAATGATATACCTCGTCTCTCCCGACTCGCGCCAACCAGGACCATTCGATGTCGCCTTCGAAGAATAATGACCAGCCCAATGCAATATTGGGAATATCTGCTTATTACCATGATAGTGCGGCCGCAATAATTCGTAATGGGGATGTCGTTGCTGCTGCGCAAGAGGAACGTTTTACGCGAAAAAAGCATGATTCGAGCTTTCCGGGAAACAGCGTAATTTATTGCCTTGCCGAAGCCGGCATATCTCTTACCGACCTGGACGTCGTAGTTTTCTACGACAAGCCATTGCTGAAGTTTGAGAGGCTTTTAGAAACGTATTTGAGCTTTGCGCCGGCCGGATTTCGTTCATTTTCCAAGGCAATGCCTGTTTGGCTCAAGGAAAAGTTATTTTTAAAGGAGACACTTCGACGCGAACTGTCCAAGTTAGGCGACTGCGAGCCGGCAGCGCTCCCAAAGCTTTTATTCTCAAACCATCATCAATCCCACGCAGCCTCCGCATTTTATCCAAGCCCATTTGAAAGCGCGGCTGTTCTTTGCCTCGACGGCGTCGGGGAATGGGCAACCACGTCTGCATGGCATGGAACGGGAAGCGAACTCACCCCGCTTTGGGAACTACATTTCCCTCACTCCTTAGGTCTTCTGTACTCCGCTTTTACGTACTTCACGGGTTTCCGTGTCAATTCCGGTGAATACAAACTAATGGGACTGGCGCCATACGGTGAGCCAAGGTACATACAAACGATTCTGGACAACTTGATCGACCTAAAGCAAGACGGCACTTTTAGGCTTGACTTACGATTTTTCAATTACTGCACCGGGCTTTCAATGACGAATCGTCGGTTCGATCGTCTTTTCGATGGCCCCCCGAGGAAACCGGAATCCGATCTCACGCAGCGAGAAATGGATATCGCCGCTTCAATTCAAAAAGTAACGGAAGAAATTGTTCTTCGATTGGCAAATACTATCCAACTAGATACCGGTGAAAAGAATCTTTGCCTGGCTGGTGGAGTAGCATTGAATTGCGTCTCCAACGGCAATGTACTCAGAAAAGGAACGTTTGAAAATCTGTGGATTCAGCCTGCGGCTGGAGATGCTGGCGGCGCACTGGGCGCAGCACAGATTGCTTGGTATGAACTGTCAAACGAAAAACGTAAGGTCGTGCAACCCGATCAAATGCAGGGCGCATATCTCGGACCCCGATTTGCTCGAAATGAAATAAGAGATACGCTCGACAAGTTGAACGCCGACTACGTCGAATTGCCTGATGACGATTTGCCCCGAAATGTGGCGAAAATCCTGGCGGATAACAAGGTGGTTGGGTGGTTCCAGGGTCGGATGGA
>Ga0255058_10000960_pt1 | contig 16591 bp, 5 predicted proteins | sample Cases_109_9_MG_FD_188637 | JGI IMG/M metagenome (GOLD analysis project Ga0255058, IMG submission 188637) | Seawater microbial communities from Amundsen Gulf, Northwest Territories, Canada - Cases_109_9 | ecosystem: Environmental > Aquatic > Marine > Gulf | place: Canada: Northwest Territories... | reverse complement strand
TCCGGGTCCTGGTTGAACCCCCCGCCACCGGAACCGGTGTTGCTCTCGCAGGTTCGCTCGGTGGTCGTTCCCCCGCCGGTACCGGTGCCGCTGCACTTCTTGGCGTTGGGGTTGCAGCCGCCTCCGCCTCCGCCTCCGCCCCTCCTGCCGTTGCCGGTGGTGCTGTTGGTGGTGGTGGACTGCAGCTTCTCCAGCAGGCTGCCGTTGGCGGCGTAGTCGGTCTCGTAGGTGAAGTCGCGGTTCTCCTGACGGTCGATGTAGGTGCCGACACCGCCGGTGAGGCGGTAGTGGCCGTCGTAGGTGAACGCGTGCTGGGAAGGTCCGGGCACGTTGTTCTCCGGGGGCGGCCCGAGCTCGGTGATGACGGTCTCGGGCCCGTTCGCGTACAGACTGTTGAGGGTGCCGAGCACGTTGCCGACCGCGTCGTAGCTGTACTCGAGTCGCTGCAGCGGGCGGACGGTCGAGGTCGTGCCGTCGAACTGGACGGCTGCCGTCGAGTCCGTATCGATGCTGGCCAGGAAGCGGCGGGTGGGTTCCCGTTGTGAGTGGGTCTCCACCCCGGTGCCCGTGCGCACGTAGGTCGGTTCACCGAACTGATCGTAGCGGACCTCGTCGATGTAGACGATCTCCACGTCGGGACGTGGCACGGTGTTGCCGAACTGGTCGTACAGGTCGTGCTGCGGCGCCTGGGACACCAGTCGGGACGGACGCCCACCGAGGTCGTAGTCGTGGGCCAGCACCTCGCCGTCGGGGTAAGTCAGCACGTCCAGGCGACCGAGGCTGTCGTACTCCCAACCGGTCACCCACGTCGGCGGGCTGGTGTTGATGCCCTTGCCGAACGGGTCCTCGTCCTGGGTGGCGGTCTCCCGTGCGACGTTGCCGTCGACGTCGTAGCCGTACGTGCGCTCCATCGACCCGTCGACGACCCGGGTAACGCGGCCGGCGGCGTTCTCAGGAGCGCTGTTCGCGCCGTACTCGTAGGTCACGTCGGGCGTGTCGTCGGAGTAGTCGACGCCGATCAGGCGGTCGTGATCGTAGAAGTAGGTGGAGACGGTTCCGACCGCGCGCTCCACGATGAGCAGCTGCCCGAACGGGGCGAAGGTTCGCTGCACCAGCCCGCCGTCGGGGGTCTCGGTCGAGGTGACCGCGTCTTGCAGGTTGTAGGTATGCTCGGTACGGGCGCCCACCGTGTCCACGACCGCGGTGAGGCGACTGAGACGGTCGTACTCGTAGGCCGTGGTGACGGCGCCCGGCGTCCCGGTCGAGTCCTGGATCCGTGGCGCTCCGAAGACGCTGCCATCGGGCAGCGCGGCCAACGGGCTCTGGCCGCCGTCGGGGTCGTTGGCACTACCTGGGCTTTCGACAAGGAGGAACAGAGAACCCCCGACATCGAGCCAGCGGGTCGATACTTTGCCGAGCGGGTCTGTGGTCCGGATCCGCCGCATAGTGATGGGTGCGCTGTAGACCACGCCGGGATCGGGCAGGACATCGAAGTCGTACTGCACAGTCTCCACCGAGTTGTCCGGGAGCACCTGGGATAGGAGGCGATCGAAGGCATTGAACGTCCGTACGATCGGCTGGGTTTGGGGAACGTGGGTGGTGGACAGGCCGGTCTCCGAATTCCACGTGTTGTAGGTGGTGATCGCGAAACCACTGTCCGTCTCAACGACCGGGTACCACTCCTTGATCTCTCGACCGAGGGCGTCGTACTCGATGGCGCCCTCGACGATTCGGGCCTCTCCGGCCACGCCGTCAACCTCCGCGTCTCGCTTGTGCTGGACGACGCGGCCCATGCCGTCAACGAAGCTCGCGGTGTCGATGGTGTTGCTGGCGTTGAACCGGTCGTGGTGGTGGACGATCGCAAACGCGTGGCCGCCGGCCGGGGGGAATCCGGTAGTCAGCCCGCCGTAGGCGTAGGAAACCGTAGCCGGCCCCGAGCCCTGCTCGCGGGGAGCGGTGATCGAAGAGAGGCGTCCCTGGGGGTCGTAGGCGTACGTGGTCAGGTTGCCGTTCTCATCCGTCCGAGAAGCGAGCCGCCCGGTGAACGGGTCGTAGGTTGCCCTCGCCGCCACCCCGTGGTTGTCTGTGACCTCAGCGATCTCGGTGAAGCGGTGTGTGTCGTAGACGTAGTCGACGCAGTAGCGAACGGCGTCGTCCGCGGCACTCAGCGAGCCGCAGCCCTGGAAGCTGATACTGGCCGAGGCCACGGTCTCGGGCGGGTAGTCGACGCATGGCGTCGGTGCGGCATTGGAAGCTCGGGCGACAGCGTTGTAGGAGCCATGTGTATCGAAGGACAGCTCGGTGATGGCGAACAGTGGACCACACCCGTTCCCATCGTTCTCGGCGACCAGCTGGGCAATGCGCACCGGGGTGGCGTTAACGCAGAGGTCGGGACCGCCGTTGCGGTACCGCAGGCGTTCGCCCGATGCGGCGTCGTTGCCGTACACGGTGACGGTCTGGGGTACCGACACCCATGACTCGCCCGCGCCGAGGATGCGGGTGCCGCCACGGGTGGCGCAGTCGGAGTAGGCAATGACTGTGAAGGTGTCGTCCCCGGCGATCTCTCCCTCGTTCTCATCGTGAACGGTGAGGACGTCGCCGATGACGTTGTACGTGTAGCGGGTCGCCGCGATCTGGGACTGGGCAGTCGGGTCGTCGCGGCCATTGCCGTCCCACTGGGTGAGGCGATCGGTGACGAGCCGGGGCGAGAGCGCTGTGTCGAACAGCAGCGTACGGGCCGTCTCCCCCACCGCCGGCAACCCGACGACGGTTGATCCGTAGGCACCGTTTGCCCGGGCCAGGGGATCGGCGTTCACGAACGTCCACTCGAAACTGGCCGCTCTCCGCACGTTGCCGTTGGCGTCGAGCGTACGCTCTTCGGTCAGCACGCCGGTCTCGAAGGGGTTGGCGTTCAGGTAGTCGCGCTCGTAGGAGCGCAGCACGGTGCCGCTCTCGTCGACCTGATCCTCACGTATGAAGTCGAAGCCCAGCAGCTCCCGCAGCAGGGGGTCGTAGGCGTTGCCGGTGTAGGTGAACTTGGAGTGCTGTACGGACGGTCCGTCGCCGGGGCGTCCATCGTCGACCTCGACGCTGGACATCACCCACACCGATTCAGGATTCGCGATCGTGTTGCCGGTACGCTCGTAGTCGAGTCGGATCTGGCCGCCGAGCGGGTTAGTCACCGACTGCAGCATGTTAGTGCGCCCGCGCAGGTTGAGCCGGACCTCGATGTGCTCGAAGTCGGTGCTGCGGACCGCGTCGAGGTAGCCGTCGCCGTTCATGTCCACCATCTGGACCTGCGACGTCTGGCGGTCGAAACCCCCGTGGATGCCGGGGTTGATGACGATGTAGCAGGCGACCAGGCAGATCGGCCCGATGTAGAAGGAGAAGTCCACGCCTCCGGAGAGACCGGTGGAACGCGACACCTCCATCTGGCCCGGGGGGAGACTGATCCCATTAGTGCCGAAGCGGGCGGCGTCGACGGTCACGTCACCGTCCGGATAGTCGCCGTAGACGATCTCCGCCGGGCGGACCATGCCGTCCCCGGAACCGAAAACGGTGCGGGGGTTGCCCGCGCCGACGTTGTTCATGCGATCGGGGACGCCGTCGCCGTCGATGTCCATCCAGTCAAAGAGCGAGTAGCCGACGCCCTCGCTGTAGGCGACGCCGCCGCCGAACTCGTAGGCGTTGAACTGGAAGCCGACAGAGACCGACCCGCCGACGTCCTTGTTGGACGAGGTCCGCCCGGTCGACCACTTGATCGCGTCGCTGGCGAACCGGTAGCCCAGGTTGAGGTTCACCCACAGCTCATCTGAGGTGAAGGTAGTGACTCGGTCGGGTAGCCCGTCGCCGTTGACGTCGATCAGGGCCAGGTCGATGGGTGTGCCGTTGGGGCTGGCCCCCCGCTCCGATTCGAGGTCGCCCTGGATGTCGGCCGCGTCAGGGTCGCCGTTGGTGACCGCGGTGAAGGCCTCGCCGCCGGCGATCGGGTTCGTCCACTGGGCGCCGATGGCAAAGCCGAGACCGAGGTTCATGCCCCGTGACGACTTGGTGGTTGTCGGCTCGACGTTGCTTTTGCCGCCGTCGTCGGGCCGGCTGGAGCCGCCTTCGGAGGAGATGGCCACCGCCGAGCCGCCGAGCCCGCCGCCCAGGGCGAGCGCGAGGTCGAACGAGTTGTCGCCGGTGCTGGTCGTGGCTGCCTTCGCGCCGCGGGGGCCGGTGAACTCGATGCCGGAGCCGTTCCGGATGTCGGGGAAGCCGTCCCCGTTGTAGTCCTCGTACTCTGTGAGGGCGCGGCCACCGCCGGCCGCGGCGCTGAACGACACCACGAGCCCCAGCATGAAGTTGAAGTCGCCGTCGAGCGACAGCATCTGCGGCGCTTGCCGACCGATGGGGGCCAGTCCAGCGATGGGTGTATCCGCGGCGAGGCGGTCGGCCTGCATGGTCGTGGCCGTGCCGTGGAGCGTCTCCTTCTCGCCAGCCCGCCACCGGTCGGCGATGTCGCTGGCGGGGCCGGCCCACGGGATGTAGGGCAATGAAGGATCGAAGCTGGTCTCGATGTCGCCCTTCGTGTCGCCCGCAGACGGAGCGTCACTGGCCTTGGGGACCTCCGTGTCCTCGTCGAAGCCGTCGGACTCGGCGTCGAACCGGAACTGGGTCTCGACCAGCGGACCGCCTCCAGCGGCGTCTGCGTGGTCGGCGTTGTATCCGGCGTAAGCCCAGCCTCGGTTCCCGGAGGGGAACATGCCGTTGATGTCGGGCCAGTGCAGCTGGCCAGCGTTGAACACATCCAGGTGCTTGGCGACTTCGACGTCCTTGTCGTCTTTGTCCTTCTCGGTCTCGGTCCAATTCCATCTGACTGTTGATGTGTCGAGATCCACGAATTTGCCCACGATCGGGTCGGCGACACTCACCTCGATGTAGTAGGTGGTGTTCCGCACGGGGGTCCAGCTCGACAGGGTAGTCCCCCCAACCAGGGGTGAGATGGGACCACCCGCGATGTTGAAGGGCGCTCTGGCGACGACGCCAGCGGTGAGCGTTTTGACGGTCAGGACCGCCGGGCTGGAGAAGAAGCTGTCGCCGGGCGAGGCACCGCTGAGACCGACCGTGATCGTCGCCGCCTTCAGCTTCGCCTTGTCCGGTGACGTCACCGGCGCGTAGGGCGCGGTGTGGTCGGTACGGGAGAACACCCGCACGTTGGGGACGAGTGGGATGTCGAGGGGGATTTCGACACCGGCCTCGGGGGGAACGCCGGTGAGGTCCGGCGGTTCGAGGTCGGGTGCGGTGGTCGTGATCTCGACCGAGTAGTCGGTCGGGTCGATTGGCGAGTCGCTGTTGACCTGGACGTCGAGGAAGTCGTTCTCCCAGAAGTCGTCGTCGGTGTCGGGCGTCCCGTCGTCGCCATCCTCTTTGGTGGGAGCGGCGATGGTCAAATTGACCGAGCCGCTGGTCTCACCGGTCGTGCCCTTCGGGACGGTGAGCACGTTGTGGGCGGCCTGCGGGTTGTCGCCGTGCCCGTGGAACACGATGACGTCGAGCTCGTCGGAGAGGCCGGTCGACACGTTCACCTTGACGTTCACGGTGATGGGGCCGGGCTCGGACAGCGCCGTTCGGGCGCCACTTCGCCCGAAGAGCGTGAAGTCCTGGGAGGCGTCAAAGACCACCTGGCTGCGCCCGTTGGCATCGGTCGCCGCGCTGCGTGGGCTGCCGCCGGGGCCGTCGAGGTAGGTGACCGTCGGGTCCCAGGAGACTTTGTCGTCGGCTGCGTTGTCGATGACGTGCAGGCGGAACCACACAGAGTCGCCGGCGGTAACGCCGAGCTCGATGTCGTGGGCCCTGCTGGTCACGGCCGCATTGAGGGTCTCCGCCCACTCCTGGCTGCCGCTGTGTTCGATTGTCACCTGGGCACCGTCGCCGCGGTAGGCGGTACCAGTGGTCAGCGAGGCGGTGCCCACGACGCGGATGGTCCCGGTGTGGGGAGCGAGAAAGCGCCGGACGGTGTCAATGCGGGGGCTGGTATTGATGAGGAAGTCGGCGACCTCGTCGACAATTGCATTGGCGAGATTGGAGTCGAATGGGTCGAGTGGGACCTCAAGCCTGTTGAAGAGCTCGCTGGCCAGTGAGCTGTCGACGAAAGACGGCACACCACTGGCGTTGAGGACGTTGTAGAAGACGGTGTGGCCGCCTGCAGCGCCCGGCTTGATGAAGTCGACGCGACCGTCGCCGTTGACGTCCTCGAAGTAGCGGTCGCCGAAGGAGAAACCGAAACCGCCACCGACCTGGATGGCTACGATGGGGTAGGCCTCGAAGTGAATGTCAATGCGCAGATCGCTGGCCCGCCCGAGGCTGTCGATGCCGGTGATGGTCTGGGCTGGGCCGAACCAGGAGTCGCCAGTCTTCAGGGACCCGGGCCGATTCAGGTTCGGGCGGTACATCACCGTGCCGCCGCTCAGCCAGACCTTGTCGGGGAGACTGTCTCCGTTGAGGTCGACCAGAGTGCTGACCTCATTGGTCTGACCGCCGGCGATGTTGAAGGATCCACCGAACGAAAGGAGCTTGGACGGAGCGATCGGGTTGAACCCGATGTAGGCACCACCATCGGCGCCGGCTCGCCACGACGTGCCCAGCGCGGATTCGGCCGCGATGTTGACCCGGTTGGTGTCGGTTCGGTTGCCCCACTGCTCGCGGTCGCCGAACCCGACGTACTGGCCGGTGACCGGGTCGGTCACGTCGTCAAACCAGGCGAATTCGTTCCAGGCGTGCTCGGTGCCGGGACCGCCGCTGCCGTACTGACCGATCCGGGTCAGCAGCGACTTGTCGAACGGGCCGGTCTCGTACTCGATGGTCCAGCCTTTCACGAGCTGCGGCGGGGCGCCGATGGTGTAGAACTCGGGCGGCAGGTACTTGACCTCGACGCCGCGGAGCAGGTCACGGGTCACCACCGGCTGACCGGCGCTGGCGTCCACGGTTACGTCGAGACGGGGAGTCTCCCCGGTCACGTCACCGTCACGCAGGAACCGCACGACATAGGCGGGCCGATCCGGTGCCGGGGTGAAGCGGAAGCCGGTGTATTTGATCTCCCGCAGGTACAATGACACACCGATGTCGCCCTGGGACCGACCGATCTTGACGCTGGTGAGTTTATCGTAGGAAAAGCGCATGATGTTGCCGCTGATGTCCTCGACGTAGGTGAGAGCCCAGTAGTAGTCACCGGCGACACCGCCGGCCACGCCAGTCGCCGGGGCAGTGAGGATGGCCGACGCGTCCCGGACGCAGTTGCCGCTGGCGTCGGGGGCGCCGCCGTACCACTGGTGGTTGCCCTCGGTGTCGGCGACCTCCCAGCAGTAGGTGCTGGGGGTGTCGCCGTGGCGGATGATCAGGTCGTTGTCGTCCTCGACCTGAAGGACCCAGTCGGCGCGGGGTCCGGCCGCGCGGACCTCGAGCGCGGTTCGGATGGCGTTGGGGAACAGCAGGTCGCCGTCGAGCAGGTAGCTCTCGGACTCTAGGGCGGAGAGGTAGCGGGGCGCGCCGAACTTGGTATCGACGGTGACGGCGCCTACCGAGAGGTCCCAGCCGGTACCAGCCCAACTGGCGCCGCCGCTGGAGTCGTAGGTGAGGGCTAGATCTGGCTGCACGCCGGCTCGGCCCGGGGGGACGGACAGCACGTGGGCGAGTTTAGCACCACCGTCGACGTTTGCCTTCGGCGGCTGGACAAGGGCGAGCGCCTCAGCAGGGTCGCCGTATTGCAGTTCTGTGAGGTCGATGTCACCGAGGTTCGCGGGTGTGGTGGATGGGACATCGTCGATGGAGCCCTCCGAAGGGTCCGACACGGCAGCCGAGTCGGTGCTCACGGCGAGCCCGGCGATCAGGGCGACGACCAGGATCGTGGCGATCCGACCGAGTGTCCGAGGTTCGCCCAGCGATCGACCGCGGATGACGGCGCCGGCCCGTGAGGCCCCCCATCCCCGACGTTCAAAGTCGCACCGTTCGACCTGTGCCAAGGCGTTGATTCTCTTCCCAGGACGCGCCCCCATATGAATTCTCCTCTGCCGAGCAAGCAAATGAGCGGCGACGGTCCGTCGTCGCTTCGCCTCTGAGATCGACTGTTATTCGCTTTTCGTCTCGGCTGTCGGCTCGCTACGTGACGTAATAGACAACGACGCCGGCGTTATTGTCAAAGGAAGTAATCCCTGTCGAAGATTGACAAAACAGGCACGGTCTGACTTTTAATCCGGGAGTCGTGGGTTCGAATCCCACCGGGCCCTCCACAAATTCGTATCTGAAATCGTCCTTCACGCCGACCCGCTGTCCGCGCTTTGACGCGTTTGACAGCAACGCCGACAGCAACCCGGCGATATCCACCCGCGTACAACACCACTACTGCCGGCGCTGCCGCATCGCGTTCGAGTACACGCGGCAACTGGCCTAACCGGCCGCGCCACACCATGGTTCTCAAAACCCGTGGTTCAGCTAAGAGCACCGGACCTTATATCCGGAATCCTAAGAGGACATGACACTAATGCCAGTTACTGTCGACGCCCGGCCGCGCGAACCGATCGCGGTTTGCTGCCGTAGTAGCTAGTGGAGATTCTCCATGCTCTCACTGATGAACCGGCTCGCCAGTCGTCGCATAAGCCTTCTTTCGGGCGTTCTCGCCGTTGCTCTCCTGGCTGTGGCCTGCGGAGGCGACAAGACCGATGCGCCTGGAGAGCCCGCGACAGTCGGCTCTTCGTTGGTGCTTGCAGCGGGCACGTTTCAACTGCCAGCTGCGGAGTCGTTCGGGGAAGCAGGATTCCACGAACCCATCATCGTGACAGACGTCATTTCGGAGGACCTCGGATCGACCGCAGGCAGCACGCTCAGCATAATCGTGCGAGATGTCACCCGCCCGCAGCAAGACTGCTCTTCAGAGCACCCTCTATCCGGCTGCGCCACGGTGGACTGGTCTGACCAAGAGGGTCGCCCCAACGTGCCGCCCGGCGGCGTATTCGACAACTGGCTCAGCCTATCGCTGGACTCCGCCCGGCGCGACCTCTTCCTCAGCGAGAGCGGGGACTTGGCGACGTCGCCGGACGTGTTCCAGCCCGGCTGACCGCATACTGCGGTGGGCGGGTCCGCCCGGACATGGAGAACGACGCTAAAGGACGACATCGACCCTGGCAGCGAGATTGAGCTTCGTCTGGTGATGACGAAGTTTGGCGCGCCCGCAGTGGACATCGCCTACGAGATCCGGGTGGAGATCGGTTGACGAACACTCCGGCAGATTAGTGCGTGGCCGAGTCAACACTAACGCCCGTTAGCGTTCGTTCAGTCTACGATCGAAGAGTAGATGATGCTCTTCAGCTGGCCACGGAAATTGAAGGTCGGTTTTTTCCTCGTCGGAGGCTCGAATCAGGTCAAGGGCTAGATTCACTTCCTTGGCTTCAGCCTCCTCCATGACAAAGTCGAGGATGACCGGAACATGAGAGCTGTGCTCTCCAGAGGCGCTCGGAGGGGCGAGTTCCGCAGGCTCCAGCCGCGCCAGACGCTCCAACTCCTCGATCTGGCCCCGGTCTTCAGGGAGCAGTCCGGCCAGATCATCAACGTCGAAGGTTCCTAGCAGGCTCTCCAGAAGCGCCGCGCGGCGTTCCGGAACATCCGCGCCAGCGAGCCGGTTAATGGTGGCCAGATATAGTCTTGCCTGAGCGTCGTCGACGTCCCAGATTACGCAACGCGCCGATTCATGTCCGATGGCTCGGAGGACGCGGAGTCGGTTGTGACCGTTGAGCACCTCATAGTTGCCTTCTGGGCTTGGGTGCTGACGGACGGTCAGCGGCTCGTACCTCCCTGTCCGTTCGATATGCCGACGCAGCTTCCGGACCACTTCAGCACGCATGTAGTTGCTGTTCTCAGGATGTGGGACGAGACGATCAATCGGTATTTCCTGGAGCACGCGATCCACCCTTTCAACCCCCAGTTGGGAGGTTACTTCACGAGCAACGGCTGCACAGCGCAAGGCTGCTGCCTGGGCCACGCGCCGGCGATGTTACAGGAGCCGCGCGCCAGATCGGGATTCTTGCAGGCGCAGATGCTCAGCTCGATCCCATGGGCCGCAGCAGCTTCTGCCATCCGCGCAAAGATCTCGCGCCTAGCTTCAAGCGGCAGAGTCTGGACGGACGACCCGTTGGCACGGATGCTTACCTGATGCCTTTGTCGGTACTGGCTGAGAAGGCGCGCCAGCACCTCTTTGTCGGGCACGTTTCCCCTGAGTGACGCAACGATGGCAGGTCTGAGGAAGAGAACGCCGATGGCGGCTCGCCTCACTTCGACCTGCGCCAGCGCAGCAAAGAGGCGATCGGCTGTACGATCGTCATCGGTCAAACCGGGCAGAACGGGATCGAGGCGAGCCTCCGTCGGAACGCCTCCCGTTGTCAGCGCTTCCATTTGCGCCAGACGCCTCTGGGGGCTAGCGGCGTTGCGCTCAAACGCCTGTGTGATGTCCTCGTCCAGGGTGATGATGCCGATCTGCGCGCGAACCAGCTCTGCATTGTCGATGAGGAGGCTCAGGGTGCCATCGGGAATGCGACCTTTTGTGAGGAAGGCAACGCCGATGCCCTGGCTGAACAGGAATCTGAGAACAGCCTCAGCGAGTTCGAGGACTTCCGGCGCCGGCTGGAATAGGTCGCTCGAAGGGCTGAAGTAGACCGCGCGCGGTTTCGTGCGTCTTCGGCTGAGTTCACTCCGCAGTTTCTCAAGGAGATTCACATACACGGTGATCTTGTCGTCCCCCGGATAGGTGCGATAGCCGCGGATGTAGCAATAGGCGCAGTCGTGCAGGCAGCCAGCCGTAAGATTGATAGTCGGCATCACCGAGAGGCAGGCAAGGCTCGATGGTGTCAAGACGGGCGATTTGCGCACTGCTTTGAGGACGGTTACCATAGCCGCTCTCCTCCTAGCCGAGGCTTCTTGCCACCTTTGCCCCAGAGCACGTAGGCGTGGTTCCCAATGAGGCCCAGTGCCTTCGTCATGTCACAGGCAGTCAACTCGTGGAGCGAAAACGTCCGCAGGTGTTCGACAAGTTCCTTTGGCCGCAAGTCGGCGTCTTCCACAATCAGGCAGTCGCAATTCTCCAACAACCGCCCCAGGACACTCGCCCCATTAGATGCGACTAGACATTCAGGGTTGAAAGCCCTCAAGGGCAAGCACACCCTGTTATCGAGTCCGTCACCGGAGCCATCCGCGGCTAAAGCTAGCTGCACAGCCCTATAGAAATCAGAGTGGGACGCCTGCGCGAAGGTGCGTCCCTCCGGCAATGCGACGCGCGAGCTGGAAACCATGAGGGCCTCGGGACCCGGACCCTCGGGTGACAGACAGTGCGCGGGCATGTGCTTTCCCTCCTTGAAGAACACCGAGCCAGCGACAGGCGCTGGCAGCACTTCTGCACTAAGACTGCAAACAGAGAAAAGACTCAGGTTGTTGAAGAGTTTTGAAACCAGGGCCACCCGCAGACCTAAGGACCCAGGCAGCGGTCGGGGTCGCGCTAGCCAACCGCGATAATCGTCGCCAAGAAACATCAACCCGTCCACCGAATTCTTCAGATCGCGACTGCGGAAGAACCGCGCCGGATCGGCAAGGCGCAGGTCAACAAACCACAGCCGGAATCGAGGCGAGAAGCCGGCCACAGCGCCCCAAGCCAGGAGCTTCCGACAGAGAGCGGAAGTCAGAGCGCCGCTGCCCGCTCCAACGTCCACAAACTCGAGGCCGATTGGCCCCGATGGATCTGCGTAGGTCGCCTCGATAATCGGCCTCAGAATTCGCTCCCACAAGCGTCGTGCCCTTTGTCCGATGCGGGGATCTAGTCCAGGACTTATTCCCCCGACCAGTGAGTCAACGAGGCCAAAGCTCGATGAGCGATGCGCCGGAGAAGCCGCCAAGTAAAGCAGAAGAGATATGGGGGAGTCTTTCGCCAGCCCATACTGGCGGTAGTGATAGAACAGACCCGACGATCCATCGTCACAGACCGCGATGAGCGGGAGGAATTGGGCATCGTCCAGAGCATCTGGCCATTTGAGCTTGGCCAGCAGATAACAGGGGTTGCGAAGCGTCGTTGTGCCAGCCGCCAGAATCTCCTCACCGAGAGCTGGGGCCCTGAGCCCGAAGCACTCGAAGCTCACGACGACTCGGAGGGCACGCTGCCATGAGGACGAGTGCTGCCCATGCCCGCCCGCCGATAGCACGAGGTCCAATAGGGAGAAGTACCGGAAACAGTACTCGCGCTGCAAGGACCGGTGGAATCGAGACCGGATGTAATCCCGCCAGGCGGCATGTAGTGAATCGAGAGCACCGTCGACTTGCGCATTGGCGAGTTGATGTACCGGCTCCCAGAAGGTCGCCCAGTTGCGAGTCTCCGGCACGAACCGTCCGTCGGGAACGACATCCAGCCTTGTCAGCAGAACCGGAGTCTCGAGCAGCGACAACAGGCGGCCTCGCCCTAGAACTCGCAGCAGATTCCTATGTCCGTTAAAGCCCATTCCCCCCTCATCCACGGATAAGTGCGCCGGGCGAACCGGGCGGCACGCACGATGAACCCTCGAGCGCTGTCGATCAGCCTAAAGCTTCGCTACTGCGAACGCGAAGTCATTGATGGCACGATAGCATTTCTCTCGAACGTGCTGTCGTGGGGTGAGCCGGTCGAAGACGAACGTGCACTACTGCAAGTAGGGGCCCAGGCGATCGTCAAGGGTCGCCAGATCCAGTTGACTTCTCGACCGAGCTGAGTGAGTGATGTGAACCGATGGTTAGCGCATCACTCGAGTCACTTTCACTCCTCTACATCACGTCCTGCGGTATTGAGGGCAAGTCGCCAGAGACGCCCAGGTCGTACGCCGAGAAGCTCAAGATGTTCATGCTGTCAGTGGAGAGCCTGGGCCTAACCAGGAGTTCTCCCCGAACCCCCGATTAGCCTGAAGTTTCCGTATCTAGCGCCTTATCAATTGGCGCGTCCAGCGTGCACTCCGGACACGGCAGGCAGAAGCGCCTGGATCAGCTACGTGTCCCGGCGCATATCTGTAGGCTACAACGTTCGACGACCCGAAACAGTTCGTCGATGCTGCGCCGTCGAGACAGAAGTCCATCCTGCGTCGAAGGCTACCGGCAACCCGTCCGTGCTACTCCGACGCCCACGCACCTAACCTCAGCGCTCCGGCGCCGCGTCTTCCGAAGCTTCCGACGACAATCTTGTAGGATTCTCCGGCTATCGGTTGCCACCGGAGGTACGATGTTCGTTCGTCGGCAGACGCGTCGTCGTTGCATGCAACCTCTGTGAGGGTCTGATCTTCATCCTCGCGGAAGACTCCGAGCACTGTGTCATAGTCACTACCTTGCGTCTCAAGAGCTACAGCACCCGGGAGATCCGCGCCAGCTTCGAACCACACGCTGAAGCCGTAGGAGGAGGCACACGAGAGTGCCGGGTCATTCGGTGCAGCAGTTGCGCTGTGGGCAGGCTGGGCCGCCGGAAACGCGTCCAACAGAGGCAATGTAGTAGCTTCCGCGCGCGAGTCGTTCCGTGGAATGTACGCAGGGCTTACGTTAAGCATGAGACGACCGGCGGGCACGGCCTGGAATGCCGCCGCCATGATGTAGTAATCGGAGACGCCATCCGGCTTCCAAGTCACGCGGGACTGCGGGGAGCCGAATTCATCGTTGCAGGCGATTTCGACTAAGCCGGAATCTCCTTCCACAAACAGCCCCAAAACGGTGTCGAACTCGGTACCAAACGTGTCCGCTGCGATGGCGGATTGAGAGATGCCCGGGCCCACTACATGCCAGACGGACCGGCTGAAATGCTCAGCGCAAGACAGTGAGGGGTCACCCGATGACGTCGCATACCGGATGTCTTGGTCATATCGGCGTGGAATCGTCGATGGGTCGATTGGCAGCGCCTGTTCAGCGCGGTCGTTGCGAACGATCCCATCGTTCAAGCACCGAATCGTAGAGATCACGCCTTCGTCCACTGGGATCGGGGCTGGGACGTCCGCTGCTGAGCACGAACTGTCGCCGGCCCGAACCGACCAAGCTCTCAGCGTTGCGGATTTGCCATTTGCGCTTGAGCCCACCAGTTGCCATGGCTGATCGGCCGTCGGCGGCCAGTAAGACCCACACTGATCGAGGCCTTGTGATCCGTGCATGCTACGCCCAGATACCGATGGGTGATTCCAGACGCTGGTGCTACAGAGCGGATCGCCGGGGTCGCCGACGAGGACTGCGATCGAGATGTTACTGACGTCCCTCGCCGTCAGGTCGAGGGTCGCGAAAGTGGATTCACCTCCCAGCGCGGCTCCCAGGTCCAACATGCCGGCGCCGTCCCAGTTAGGGCGGAGATCGTCCGGCAGATCGCGGGCGGTGTCACGGAGCAGCCGGCGGATATCCTCCGGGGAGCGGCTCTCGTCCTGTGCCAGGAGCAACGCGGCGGAGCCGGCGACGATGGGCGCAGCGAAAGAGGTACCGTCATTCGTGCCGTAGCGGTTCTCCGGGAGGGTGGAAAAGATGTCTATCGCAGGCGCCGCAAGATCGATCTCCGGCCCCCACTGACTAAAGTGAGCGCGTGTGTCTGGATTCACGGGTGTCCCGGCTCCGCCCACAGCGATTACGTAGCTACTGGCAGCAGGGTAAGCCACGCAGTTGATATTGAGATTTCCGCCTGCCGCGACAATAGTGACGTTGAAGTCTTCATGCGCGGCGCGAAGCGCTTCTTCGACGATCGGATCCTCTGAGCAGATGCCTTCTTCCGGCACGAGCGCGAGGCTCAGGTTGATGACGTCAGCGCCGCTTGCTGCCGCGTAGAGAATCCCGGACGCCAGCTGCTCGGTCGTACCAATGCCGTCAGGGTCCAGGACTCGAACGGGCATGATCGTCACGGCCCACGCCACGCCCGCGACGCCCTCAGCGTTGTTCGAATCTGCTCCGATGATGCCGGCGACGAAGGTGCCATGACCATCGCGGTCTGCTATGTCGCCGTTAGGCGGCTCATCATGAAAGCTGCAGCCGTGAACATCGTCAACGCAGCCATTGCCGTCGTCGTCGAATCCGTTGAGAATCTCGAGGGAGTTGCTCCAGACGGCAGAAATCAACTCCGGGTGAGCCGTGTCTACGCCGCCGTCCAGAACCGCAACAACAACGTCGTCACTTCCTGTTTCTATTTCCCATCCGGCACGGGCGTTAATGGCGGAGTAATACGGTCGTTGGAACTCCCTATAGTCTGGATCGTTCGGGGCTCTAGCAGCAACGTAGGTGTAGTTCGGCTGAGCAATCAGGACGTTCGGATCGGAGTTAAGCCGAGCCAAAGCCTCAGCGATCGGCACGTCCGGAGGCAGACGGATCACCCAGGCGTCGAGACGCGGATTGTATTCGGGCGCTTCGCCGGTGGACAGGAACGACTGACTTGAATGGCTGGCGCGGACATCACCATATCGAACCAGAATCTCGTGTTGTGGGGTGAGATCCGTCCTGGAATCGATGTGCGCAGCCGATCGGCTGCCGCTGATTCCTAGCAAAGCCACTGACAGCGCAACGAAGAGCAGGACGTGCAGAGGTCTCACGCGTTCATTCTCATCTGAAGCTCGACGACCTCGGCCAAGTCCGATTCGACTCCCATCGCCGAGAGAATCTTGTGAGCGCGGCGAAGGGCTTGGCTAGATTCCCAGGGCGTCCCAACACCGTGATCAATGTGCAATCGCGCGAGAGCGACTAGGGCCCGGGCTTCCTCGTGGCCAGCGCCGAGGCGACCCGATAGGTGAATGCAGACACGGACGTGTGTTCGAGCGTCTTCATGTCTACCACGGCAGGCGAGTATCGCTCCGAGGACGCGCTCAGCGCGTGCCTCCAGAAGCCTCGCTTCAGTCTCTCTGGCGCTGGTAATGGCGCTGCGGCAGTTGCGGTACGCAGGCGATAGTCGCCCCTGCGCGAGACGCAGTTCGGCGAGCTGCAGTCTCGCCTCGGCCAGGAGGCCCTCCGCTCCAACGCTGCTCATGAGTCGCGTTCCCCGACGAAGGAGCCTCTCCGCACTGACGAGATCACCCTGGAGGACGTAGGCGCGACTCATATTGACCTGAGCAAGTCCAGCAAGCGATGCGTCTGCCCCGACATGACGAGCCTCGGACGCCGCACGAAGCTCAGTCAACGCCTCCTTCGGTCGGCCGAGAGCGAGTAGGACCTCACCGATGTTGTTTCGAGCTATGGCGGTGTCAACGACGTCTCCGGCCCAGCGGTCGGCCTTTAGCGCAACATTGTAGAAGTCGAGAGCGGCCGCCAGATCGCCCAGAAGGTGGTAGCACATGCCAAGGTTGTTGTTTGCGGACGCCTGTCCGATCAGGTCGCCAATCTGATGATAGAGACACACCGCCGACCTGAGATGACGGAGCGCTCGCTTTGGGGCACCCAGGTCCATGTATGAGCCACCGAGCATATTCTGGGCGTAAGCGACGCCCCTTACGTTTTCGCTTCGTCGGGCCACTTCAAGCGACCGCCGCGCCCAGCGAATTCCCTCGATGAGATCGCCCTTACGGGATAGCGCGACGCTCATGGCGCCGTATACCGCGGCGCCGACCGGGCCCGG
>Ga0255058_10000959_pt1 | contig 16606 bp, 15 predicted proteins | sample Cases_109_9_MG_FD_188637 | JGI IMG/M metagenome (GOLD analysis project Ga0255058, IMG submission 188637) | Seawater microbial communities from Amundsen Gulf, Northwest Territories, Canada - Cases_109_9 | ecosystem: Environmental > Aquatic > Marine > Gulf | place: Canada: Northwest Territories... | reverse complement strand
TGGTGGTTCTATTTGCGCCCCAATGCCTATGCCAAGAACCCCTAATCGAAATAAGGGGTCTGCCTGGCAAATTAGCGGCCGATATAGCTAGTCGGCGACAAGATCCTCTATTTTCGATCCGGTCATTCGCTTGTACAGGCGATAGGCCGGCACGATGATCTTCAGTGGCCCCTTGATCTGAATTTCCTTGCGGAATGCCGCACGCAGCAGCAGGCGCTCGTAATACGACAGTAGATAGGGGTGCCTGGATAAGTCGTAGCCGAGTATCTTGAGGCGATGAATCGTCGTAAACCAGGCGATATCGAGTACCGATATTCGCTTTCCATACAGCCACTCCCGGTTTTGCAGACGCTCCTCCAGCCGCCTTAGCGCTTTGCGGTGAGTTGCAAATGACTCGATGAGCGTCTCCCGCGAAACGCCATTATCAGCGGTACTCTGCCACCAGGCGATTTCCATGTCCCGGCTGAGGTCTGGCCTGCCGTTTCTTCTGTAATCATCCAGTGCCTGCCGATCGTTCAAAAAATTGGCTTGATGAGGCATGTATTTGACGGTCAGCGCCCGCGTGCCGAGCCGCAGACTGGATTGAAACGCCAGTTCCTCCTTGACGTAGGCACGGGCCTTCGAATCCTTGGGAAAGAATGAGGCGCGCTCGGATGGCAAAGCGTCGGCATATTCCATGATGTCGCTGCTTTCCACATGTACGACGCCATCATGCACCAGCACCGGCACGACTCCGCGCGGATTTATGCGCAAGAACCACGACGTTACGTGCTCCTGTTTGCTTAAGGAGATGTGGTGAGATTCCCACGCGAGATTTTTCTCGTTGAGAAGAATGCGCACCTTCTGCGAGGAGGGCGAAGCGCCATAGTGGAGAAGGTGAATACCTCGCCAGTTTTTTACTGCATTGTTGGCGACTTCAAGCTGCATAGGAATGGAGTATACGCGCAGCCTAGACTTAGGTGCCATCCGCGATTCGGCCCCGTACCCGCAAGTCTGATCCGGCATATTCGCGAATTCATAATAATTTGAATGGTAAATAACGGGATTGGCAGCGCATTTCCGAGTAATATGACGGCTGCTCTGCTGTGAGGCAGGCAATATCAAGTGCCGGTTTTGGCCGGTGAGTTTTTTTATGAGGTTAATATGTCAGGCGAAAGAGTTTCAGGAACCGTCAAATGGTTCAACGACGACAAGGGATTTGGCTTTATTGAGCGCGAAGGTGGCCCGGACGTTTTCGTTCACCACAGCGCAATCCAGATGGAAGGATTCAAGTCATTGAAGGAAGGCCAGAAAGTCACCATGGAAGTGACGCAGGGGCAAAAAGGTCCACAGGCGGAGAACGTACTCTCCGAATAAAGTAGTGCCTGGCTGATCGCGCGTGATCAACGACTAGAGATCAGCCTGGATACGGCAGTGGGGGAGCTCCGACAGAGGTTGGCACTTAGCCGGCCCGATCGCTGCCAGATCAGCCCGCGATGTTTGTATGAGTGTTGCGCACGTGCTGCTGTGCGCTTGAGATTTGCCTTGCCGCATCCACGCCATTCTTCTTGTGCCGCCGTATTGCTGGCGGTCCTGCCGCTTTTCTACGCATGCGAACGAGCGGCTGACGAGGTTACACAGCCACCCGCCTTCGTTGGCGCCAAATCCTGTGGCGCCTGCCATGCCGAGCAATATCGCGCCTGGTCCGCTTCGCAGCATGCCTCCGCCATGCAAATCGCGAACGACGAAACCGTCCTCGGCGACGTCACTGCATCAAGTGTTTTCTCGAAACGCGATGGAAAATACCAGGCCCGCATTGAGAATGCAGATGGCGAGTTGCAGGACTTTGACATCAAGTACACGTTCGGCGTATCGCCGCTGCAACAGTATCTCGTCGAGCTTCCGGGCGGCCGACTTCAGGCATTGCCCCTTGCATGGGATTCGAGACCTTCAGAAAACGGTGGGCAGCGCTGGTTCCACATCTACGGCGATGAAGTCATCGGGCATACGGACCCATTGCATTGGACGGGGCGCGAGCAAAACTGGAACTACATGTGTGCCGAGTGCCACAGCACCGATCTGCAAAAAAACTATGCTGCCGACAACGACACGTTTGACACCCGTTGGGCAGAGATCAATGTCGCGTGCGAGGCCTGTCACGGTCCCGGTTCCCGGCATGTTGACGACACCGAGGCAGGCTTCAATGTCAATCTGAATGACTCAGGCGATGCGTCATGGCGCATGAACGCTGTGACCGGTATAGCGGAACGTAGCTCAACTCCAATAAGTCGTTCGTCACAGCCGGAAGCATGCGGCCGCTGTCACTCGCGGCGCGGCGTCATAACTGCAGACTACGAGTACGGCAAATCCTTGACCGACACACATCTGCCATCGCTACTCGACGAGCGGCTGTACTACCCGGACGGGCAGATACTGGACGAGGTCTATGTTTACGGCTCATTTCTGCAGAGCAAGATGTACCGTGCCGGTGTCACATGCAGTGACTGTCACGATCCACACACGGCCAGACTCAAGACAGATGGCAAGGTGAGCGATGTCTGTTCGACCTGTCACCTGCCGACAAATTTTGCGGTTTCGGAGCACCATCATCACCCGGCAGACGAGGTGGAGTGTGTCGACTGCCATATGCCGTCGCGGACTTACATGGTTGTCGATCCTCGTCGCGACCACAGTTTTCGCGTACCCCGACCTGGCCTGACGATCAAAACGGGCTCACCTAACGCCTGCAGTGCCTGTCACGATGACAAAGACGCCAGTTGGGCGGCAAACGCAGTCGAGACCTGGTACGGCAAGATTAGCGACGAACCAGCCCATTTCGCGGAAGCAATACACGCCGGCAGAGAGGGCGAGGCTGGCGCCAATGCCGCTTTGGTCAGTGTCGCCAGCGACGAGCAAAATTCCGGAATCGTAAGGGCGACAGCATTGACGCTTTTGGCCGCACCCTTTGCCGATGATGCCGCAGCAGCGATAAAGCGTGAGCTGTCCAGTGATGATCCCTTGATCAGAATCGGCGCGCTGCGCGCACTAGAGGGCATTGCTCCCGAATACCGGGGACAATGGGCCGCGGCATTGTTGAGCGACCCGATCCGCGCAGTACGAATTCAGGCCATGAATGCGTTGTCGCCCGCGCGTGCCACTTTGCGGCAAGCGGATCAAGACCGCTTCATGGCGGCAGAGGTTGAATATATAGAGTCGCAGGAAGCGATTGCCGAAAGACCGGAGTCGCACATCAATCTCGGCAATCTATACGTCGAGGACGGCGATGCCGGCAAGGCAGAGGAATCCTACCTGGCGGCGTTAAGAATGGAACCTCGAGCGGTCGCCGCACGCGCCAATCTCGCCGACCTGTACCGGCAGACTCAACGCGATGCTGATGCAGAAAAATTATTGCGAAGTGGCCTGGTAATCGATAACGAGAGTGCTGCGCTACACCATTCGCTCGGGCTAATACTTGTGCGCCAGGGTCAGTCGGATGTCGCACTGCTCGAGCTTGCGCGAGCCGCCGAACTCGATAGCGGAGACAGCAGATTTGTCTATGTCTATGCGGTCGCCCTCAATTCTCTGGGGCAATCGGGGCAGGCGATATCGGTGCTCGAAAATGCGCGCGAGTCTTTTCCCGCCAACTACGACATTGCCTGGGCGTTGGCAACGATGTACCGGGACCTGGGACGCGTCGATGACGCGAGGGCTGCGGCCGAAAGATTACTGAAGCAATTTCCGAATGACCAAAACGGCGGCCGCTTGCTCGACACTTTATAAGCCTGTGATGCCGTCATAGATAAGTTTTACGCCGACGACAAAAAGCATCGTGTACACGAAATGAAAGAAAATTTGGTCACTGACGCGCCGGTGCAACCAGACTCCCAGACCTACGCCAATCGGCGCAAGCGGTGCGAGTACCAATGAGGTACTCAAATTGCTGATATCGAGCTGACCGAGCCAGGCATACGGCACCAGTTTGACGTAGTTGGCAACCGCGAAAAATACGACAGTCGTGCCAACGAATCCGGTTCGGTCCAGATTGCGGCGCAACAAATACATATCGAGCGGTGGGCCGCCTGCGTGCGCGATGAAGCTCGTAAATCCCGCCGTTGCGCCGGCGATGGTGCCGATAGCGGGTGGGTATGCGGATCGTTCCAGATTGCCCCTGGTCGTCAGGTGAAACCAGTGATTCAGGGTAAATGCGATGGCGACAAGGCCGAGAATCAAGCGGATGATCGCCGGGCTCATGTATTCGAACAACAGGGTGCCGACGGCGATGCCGATCAGTGAGGCCGGTACCAGAATGCGGAGCTCGGGTAGAATCCATTTACCGCGGTACGCCCATAGTGCAAATATGTCCATCAGGCAAAGAATCGGCAGCAGGATTGCGGCAGCCTGTACGGGGGATATGACGAGTGCAATCAGCGGTACGGCGATTACACCGAAGCCAGCGCCAAAGCCGCCCTTGGAGACGCCGAACAACGTGACCGCGGGGACCGCCACGACGTAGAACCACGGATCATCGATCACGGCTTACATGCTTCATCGTTGTGCTAGGCTCCCTTTTGGCCGGCCGATATAAGTCAGAATTAACAAGACAAACGCCGGAAATGACAGGCAACAAAACACTGTCCCGGCCCATTATTGAACGCTTATGGAAGTATTCCAACTACTCGTCAGTGGTATTTCGCAGGGCTGCGTGTATGGCCTGATCGCGCTCGGTTTTGTATTGATATACAAGGCCACCGAGATGGTGAATTTCGCGCAGGGCGACATGATGATGCTCGGCGCCTATGTCGCCTTCACCTATATCAACCTCATGGAACTGCCATTCTTCTGGGGCCTGATAGCCACCGTTCTTACGATGGCATTTATCGGGGTGTTAATCGAACGGGCATTGCTGCGGCCGATGATTGGCGAGCCGCCGTTCGCCGTCCTGATGATTACGATCGGCCTGGGCTTCATTCTTCGGGCCTTTGCGGGCGCCGTCTGGGGCAGTGACACCAAAGCGATATCTAACCCGTTCGTTGGTGGCGTCGTTAGATTGGGTGAGGTCTCGATCGGCTTTGAGAACCTGGCGATAATTTCCGGTACTGCAATTCTCTGTCTCGTGTTGTATTTGTTTTTTCGCTTTACGCGACTTGGCATTGCCATGCAGGCGGCCTCACAGAATCAACTGGCAGCCTATTACGTCGGCATTCCGGTCAAACGCATCTATTCGCTGGTCTGGGCAATGTCGGCGGCAATCGCTGCTGTCGCCGGAGTCCTCGTTGCACCCGTTTCCCTGGTCGAGCCTGTCATGGGTTTTATCGGCATCAAGGCGTTCGCGGCGGCGATCGTCGGCGGCTTCGGCAGCTTGCCGGGCGCCATCGTTGGCGGCCTGATCGTCGGCATTGTCGAGCAATTTGCCGGCCTCTACCTTCCCACCGGGTTCTCCGACACCAGTGCTTACGTCATATTGATCCTGATGCTATTTATTCGCCCTGAAGGCATCTTCGCGACCATGCAGCAGAAGAAGGTCTGATTTTGCGTTTTATTTTCAAAACAAAGTACAAGCAAGACGTTGATCTCTTCAAACACAACGGCCAGCGATTCTGGTACGGGCTACTTGTCATCGCTGCATTGATCGCGCCGTTCAGCCTGGATAATTTTTATGTCGGTGAGCTCGCACTCGTCTATATTTACGCGGTTGCTGGCATCGGTTTGATGCTGCTCGTAGGCTACACCGGCCTCGTCAGTCTCGGTCATGCGGCATTTCTTGCGATCGGCGCGTACGTTCATGCGTATCTGTTATCGCGAGGCTGGCCGTTTCCGCTTTCCCTGTTCAGTGCCGGCCTTTTCACCGCGATCGTCGGCGCGATCGTCGGTTTGCCGGCAATGCGCATGACCGGCATCTATCTTGCGATCGCGACACTCGCGTTTGCCATCATCGTTGAGCAGGTGATTGCCCACTGGGAATCTGTGACAGGCGGTTACCGGGGCATGTTGGTGCCGGACGCGGCGATATTCGGCATCGATATCAGCGACGGGCGCCCGTTCTACTATCTTTGCCTGTTCGTAACGATTGCCTGTCTGTTGGCCGGCCTGAACATCCTGCGCGGGCCGACCGGCAGGGCGATGATCGGCATTCGCGATTCGGAGATTTCCGCACAAAGCATGGGAATCGATCTCGCCCGGACCAAGAGCATTGCGTTCGCCTTATCCGCAGGATTTACCGGTTTGGCTGGCGGCTTGTTTGCGCACAAGCTCGGCTACCTGGCGCCGGACGCTTTTACCCTGCTGATGTCCATCCAGCTGCTGCTGATGGTCGTGGTGGGCGGGCTCGGCTCAATGCACGGCGTGTTTTTCGGCGCCATATTCATCGGTATGCTGCCGCAGGGTATTGCGATGATGCGAGACACCCTGCCGGCGGCCGTCGGTCAGTTACCGGGCCTCGAACCGGGCATCTTCGGACTGATCCTGGTGCTGTTCCTTATCTATGAGCCTTTGGGTATCTACGGCCGTTGGCGCAAGATCCGCCAGTTCTTCGATGAGTTTCCCCTGTATAGAAAAGCAACGCACAAGCGACAGAAAAGTTATCTGCGCACGGAGCGTGTGCGATGAGCGGCGTGTTGTTAAGCACGACAGATTTGAGTCTCAGCTTTGGCGGCGTTCATGCCGTACGCGACGTTACTTTCGAGGTCGAAGAGGGAGAGGTCTACAGCATCATCGGACCGAATGGCGCCGGAAAGACCAGTATTTTCAATTTGATCAGCCGCCTGTACGACGTTGACCGCGGAAATATCGAGTTCGAGGGCGAAAGCATCATACGGACGCCGCCGCACAATATTGCCCGCCTTGGTATCGCAAGGACATTTCAGAACACCGAACTCTTCGAACATGAAACCGTACTCAAGAACATGCTGATTGGCCGTCACGTACACCGCAAGACCAGTCTCCTGAGTGAATTGCTGTTTCTGCCTGGCGTGCCAAAGCAGGAGCTTCGGTTTCGCGAGATCGTCGAGGACGTTATCGATTTGCTCGACCTTCAAAGTTACCGCGACCAGGTCATCGGCAGCCTGCCGTACGGTGTCAGGAAAATGGTCGAGGTAGCCCGGGCGCTTTGCATTCAGCCGAAGTTGCTGTTGCTGGACGAGCCATCGTCAGGACTCAATCCAGAGGAGACCGAGGACGTCGCATTCTGGATCGAGGACATCAATCAGGACTTCGGCGCTACCGTGATTATGGTCGAGCACGACATGAACCTGGTGTCCCGCGCATCCAGCCGGGTGATGGCTCTCGCTGATGGCGCAGTGCTGGCCGTCGGCTCACCGGAAGAGATTCAGAACCACCCGGAAGTATTAAGAGCCTATCTTGGGGACTGACGTGACTGCCTTACTCGAACTCAGAAACATCGAAACCTACTACGGACCTATCATGGCCATTCGTGGCGTGAGTCTCGAAGTTCATGATAAGCAGATCGTCACACTACTCGGCGCGAACGGTGCTGGTAAGACAACTGTGCTAAAGACGATCAGTGGCGCCATGGACCCGCAAAAGGGAACCGTGACACTGGCGGGACATGACATTCAAAGCCGCGATCCGGATGCAGTCGCGCGCCTGGGCGTAGCACACGTGCCGGAGGGGCGCGAAGTATTCCCGTTCTTGTCTGTGGATGAAAATCTGAGGGTTGGCGCATTCAGCCGACATGACAAGGGAATCGACGACGACGTCGAGCTGGTCTATCACTACTTTCCTGTATTGAGCGACCAGCGCAAGTTGCCCGCGGGATTCTTGTCGGGCGGCCAACAGCAAATGCTGGCGATCGGTCGTGCGCTGATGTTGAGGCCCAGCATCATGTTGCTCGATGAACCGTCGCTTGGGCTGTCGCCGCGTCTCGTCGCGGGGATTGCCACGATCATCAAGCGACTGAACGAGGAGCAGAACGTGACAATTCTGCTGGTCGAACAGAATGCCAGGATGGCGCTGGAGATCAGTGACTACGGCTACGTTATGGAGACGGGTCGCGTTGTCATGGAAGACACCAGTGAGAGATTGCAAAATGCCACCGACATTCAGGAGTTCTATCTCGGCATGAAGGACGAAGGTGTTAGAGGCCGCCGCCGATGGAAACAGCGGAAGACCTGGCGCTGATGGATAGAGAACCAGACAATAGAGTAGTCATCGACGGCTGCAATACAGTCTCCGGATTGTTCTGGAAGCGTGTTACGGAGCTCGCGGACAAAGTGGTTATCCGTGAAAAAGACTTCGGCATCTGGAACGAATTTACCTGGGCCGATTTCGGGGAACAGGCCCGACTCGCCGGCCTGGGGCTCAAGGCACTTGGCCTGGAGCGTGGCGATATCTGTTCTGTCGCATCGGAAATCAACAAAGAATGGATGTTTGCAGATCTCGGCATCATCGGTGTTGGCGGTGTGGCTAACGGCGTCTATCCGACGGATGCATCTAATCAGGTCGAATACCTTATAAACGACAGCCGCACAAAATTCTTTTTTGCAGAAGACGAAGAACAACTCGACAAGGTTCTCGAGGTTCGTGAGCGAACGCCGACACTCGAAAAGATCATCGTCTTCGACATGGAAGGTCTGCGCAATCTGGACGATAAGCAGTGTATGAGTTTCGAGGCCCTCCTGGAACTCGGCAGGGAATACGGAGAACAGCGTCCCGATGTTTGGGCTAGCGAGATCGAAGCGGCAGATCCCGAAGACCTGATGGTATTGGTTTATACCTCCGGCACAACGGGCATGCCCAAAGGCTCGATGGTGAGCCAGCGCAACATGATGTTCATGATGGAAGCGTTGCAGGTCACTTACGGCATATACGATACGGACGAGGCACTCGGGTTTCTGCCACTCGCCCACATAGCGGGCCGCGTCTTTTACACATTCTCGGCAATAGAGTCCTGCGCAACAGTCAACTTGGTCGAAAGCCTCGAGACGACGGTTCAGGATCAGCAGGAAGTCGCGCCGACAGTGCATTTCGCTGTGCCCAGGGTCTGGGAAAAACAATACTCGACAGTCGCTATCAAGCTGAAAGAGGCGACAGCGCTCGGCCGTTTTGCCTATGAGAGGGCGCTGGCGGTCGGATCTCGCGTGGCCGACTATCGAAAACGGTTCAAGCCGGTCCCACTATTCTGGCGGTCACTGTTTTTCTTCGCAGACTTTCTCGTTTTCAGGAACATCAGGCAAATGCTCGGTATCGACGATAGTCGATGGTTGTCGACGGCTGCCGCACCGATCGCACCTGACCTGATCGACTGGTACTGGGCGATGGGCAGGCCGATGTACGAGGTCTATGGGCAGACGGAATGCACGGCCCTTGCTACGGGAAATACGCCTGACGCATTCCGAATCGGCAGCGTGGGCAAGGCGATACCCCGGGTGGATGTGAAGATCTCGGAAGAAGGCGAGATTCTGATCAGGAGCCCCGGCGTCATTGAAGGATACTGGAACCAGCCGGAGAAAACGGCCGAAACCATCCGCGACGGTTGGCTGCATACCGGCGATGTCGGCCGGATCGACGACGACGGCTATGTCTACATCTTCGACAGACTGAAGGACATCATCATCACGGCTGGCGGCAAAAACATTACTCCAAGCGAGATTGAGAACCAAATGAAGTTCTCTCCTTATATATCGGATGCCGTGGTTGTCGGTGACAAGCGCCCCTACCTGACCTGCCTGGTTATGATCGACCATGAAAACGTGACCAAGTTTGCCCAGGACAATGACGTCCCGTTCACGAATTACACGAGCCTTTGCCATACTCAGCCGGTGAAGGACCTCATATGGCGGGAAATCGAGCGGGTGAATTCGAAGTTTGCCCGGGTTGAGTCCATCAAGAAGTTTCGACTGATTGACCAGCTGCTCGACCCCGAAGACGAGGAACTGACGCCGACCATGAAACTCAAGCGCAAGGTCGTGAACGTGAAATATTCAGACCTCATTGATAGCATGTACCAATAATCAGAAAGCGCGTGAGAGCGGGAGGAAAATCATGCATCGAATAACATGGGGCACGCTGGCGACGGCTGCGTTAGTCGGTGCCTGTGGCGGCGGGCAGGCCCCTGAATCCGAGCCGGCCCAGGCCGTTCGCGGCGTCACGGACACTGAGATCATTCTGGGTACGCACACCGATCTTTCCGGGTCCATTGCGATTCTCGGCGTCGACGGCGCCAACGGCGCCCGCATGCGCTTTGAGGAAGCTAACGAGGCAGGCGGCGTACATGGGCGCAAGATCCGCTTCATCGTCGAGGATTCGCAGTATCAGGTGCCCAAAGCGATTCAGGCAGCCAACAAGTTGATCAATCGCGACAAGATATTCGCGATGGTGATGGCGATCGGCACGCCGACGAACAATGCGGTTCTGACCCAGCAACTCGAAGCCGGCGTACCGAACCTGTTTCCCATCACCGGTGCGCGCTCGATGATCGAACCGTTCCACAGGCTCAAGTTTCATGCGCGCGGCGTCTACTACGACGAGATTCGTGCAGCGACGAAATATTTCGTCGAAGAAAAAGGCTCGAAAAAGCCGTGTGCCGTTTATCAGGACACCGACTACGGCCAGGAAATCTACGATGCGGCGTTCGATCAGGCGGCGGCGATGGGATTGGAGTTGGCCGCGTACTCCGCACACAAGCCGACGGAAAACGAATTTACGGCCGCGATACTGAGGCTCAGGAATGCGGGTTGCGATCTGGTGCTGATGGGCACCGTGGTTCGGGACACGATCCTGATTCTCGAAACAGCACGCAAGATGGGCTGGGACGACGCCGCCTGGGTAGGAAACAACGCAGCATACAACCAGGCTGTTGCGGATCAGGAAAGCGGCGCTGGTGAAGGCTATTATGCGTTCGTGCATATGGCGATGATCTATCGCGACAACCCACGCTCGGAAGAGGTTGCCGCATGGTGGGACAAGTTCGTTGAAAAATACGGACGCAATCCGGAGTACATTGCCTTCGAGGCCTACCGCAATGCTGATCTCGTGATCAAAGGATTGGAAAATGCCGGCCACGATCTGACCGTCGATTCTTTGATCGCCGGACTCGAAGCGATCGATGACTACGAGGACATATTCGGATACCGCCTGTCATTCGGGCCCGATGACCATAAAGGGGTGAGTGAATCCACACTGTCCCAGATCAAGGACGGACGATGGCATACGCTCGCGGAGTCGATAACTTACTAACATGTCCGCCGTACTCGAAAGCAGTCGTAACGAAATTGCCGATGGCGTTCTTACGCTGACCCTAAACCGGCCGGATCAGCGCAACAGCCTGAATCAGGAGTTGATGTCGGCAATCACCGCGGCGATTGCCGCAGCCGGCGACGATTCCGAAGTGCGAGTCATCGTGCTCGCTGCCAACGGGCCTGCGTTTTGCGCCGGTCACGATCTCAAGGAAATGACGGCACATCGCGCTGATCCCGACGACGGCAAGCAGTTCTACGAAGACGCCATGCAACAGTGTTCTGCAATGATGCAGGCAATTGTGAGGTGCCCGAGGCCGGTGATCGCCCGGGTGAACGGAATTGCGACGGCTGCAGGATGCCAACTCGTCGCGAGCTGCGATCTTGCGGTCGCGGCCGACACCGCCAGGTTTGCGACGCCGGGCGTCAACCTGGGGCTGTTTTGCTCCACGCCAATGGTTGCCTTAAGTCGGAATCTTAGCCGCAAACATGCCATGGAGATGTTGCTCATCGGCGAAATGCAAGCCGCGAATCGCGCCGAAGAAATCGGTCTGATCAACAAAGCCGTTCCGGAAGACGAACTTGATGCCGAGGTCAAACATTATGCCGAGAGGATTGCGAAGAAATCGACTTATGCGATCGCCGTTGGCAAGGAAGCGTTTTACGAACAGGTCGAATACAAATTGAGCGACGCATACGACTACGCGTCGGATGTCATGGTGCGCAACATGCTGGCTGAAGAAGCCGAAGAGGGTATCGATGCGTTTTTCGGCAAACGCGTTCCGAAGTGGTCCAGGTGAAACTTCGCATCCGTGACAATTCCATTCGTTTGAGATTGACCCGGGTTGAGGTCGATACCGTTAGCTCCAAAGGCCTTGTCAAAGCCCGGGTCTCAGTGCCGGGAGGCGACGGGCTCGACTATGTCCTGGAATGTTCGGCCATCGCCGAACGGCCGTCAGCAAGCTTGTCCGGTGGCGCCTTGACCGTGACTTTGCCCGAGTCCGAGCTCATGCAATGGGCAACGAGCGAACAGGTGTCGATTGAGGCGGACGAGGATCTGGGTCACGGCGACTCCCTGAAGATCTTGGTCGAGAAGGACTTCGCCTGCCTCGCGCCACGCGATGGTGAAGACGAAACGGACATGTATCCGCATCCGCTCGAAGGCCAGGACTGATGGCGACCTCCAGATACGCGGTTTTCATACCCGAGACCCTCAAGTTTCTTAAAGATTTAAAGAAAAACAATAATCGCGACTGGTTTAACGAGAACAAACCGCGATACGAAGAACAGGTACTCGATGTGGCGCTGCACTTTATTCAGTCCATGCAGGATCCATTGAAAGAAATTGCGCCGCATTTCACCGCCATTCCGAAACGCATGGGCGGCTCATTGATGCGTGTATACCGGGACACGCGATTCTCCAAGAACAAGCTGCCCTACAAGACGAACATCGGCATTCAGTTTCGCCACGAACAGGCAAAAAACGTGCACTCGCCCGGCTATTACGTGCACATAGATCCCGATGACGTGTTTCTTGGCGCCGGCATGTGGATGCCGGAGTCCGAGCCCCTGTTGGGTATCAGGCAGCGTATCGCCGACAAACCTCGGGAATGGCAAAGCGCGACAGGGGACAAGGCATTTGCCCGGCACTTCAATCTCGGCGGGACTTCACTGACCAGACCGCCGCGTGGATTCGACAAAGAGCACGCAATGATCGAGGACATAAAACGCAAGAGTTTCATTGCGATAAAGAATATGAGCCACGAGGATGCGCTGAGCCCGCAGTTTCAGCGCAAGGTGGAAACGGCTTTTAAGGCTGCGACGCCCTACATGCGCTTCCTGTGCAAAGCAGTTGGTGTGCAGTTTTAATCGGGGAAAACAATGAGAACTGATTTCAGATGTTTGGCTGTGCTATCGGCGGTCATCCTTTTGCCCGCCTGTGAATCTGAAGTTGTCGAAGAATCGGCGCAGACCTCGACCGGGTCACAGGTAACTGAAGCGAGATTGTTGTCCGCCGACAGCGATACCGCGAATTGGATGACGCACGGACGAACCTACGACGAGCAACGCTTCAGCCCGCTCAACGAGGTGAATTCCGAAAACGTCGCAGAGCTGGGTCTCGACTGGTATTTCGACATCCCCACCCATCGCGGTATCGAATCCACGCCACTGATCATCGACGGCGTGATGTTTGTCACCGGTTCCTGGAGTACCGTCTTCGCGCTCGATGCGAAAACAGGCGAGCAGATCTGGGCCTACGATCCGGAGGTTCCAAGAATCTGGGGAAAGAACGCGTGTTGTGACGTCGTGAATCGTGGCGTTGCTGCATGGGGCAATAAAGTCTATGTCGGAACCATCGACGGTTATCTGGTCGCTTTGAATGCTGCAGATGGGAATGTTGCGTGGCGGGTCAATACGATCGACCGTGACTGGCCGTACACCATCACCGGCGCCCCCCGAATCGTCCAGGGCAATGTCTTGATCGGAAACGGTGGCGGCGAGATGGGAGTGCGCGGTTACATTACGGCCTACGACGCCGAGACCGGAAACCAGAACTGGCGTTTTCACACGGTGCCGGGCAACCCCAAAGATGGCTTCGAAAACGAGGCGATGGCGATGGCTGCCGAGACCTGGACCGGCGAGTGGTGGCAATATGGCGGCGGCGGCACGGTCTGGGACTCCATGGCTTATGACCCGTGATCTGGATCTGCTGTATATCGGTGTCGGCAATGGCTCGCCGTGGAACCGCCAAATACGCAGCCCGGGGGGAGGCGACAATCTCTTCTTATCCTCAATCGTCGCGTTAAGACCTGCGACGGGTGAGTACGTTTGGCATTACCAGACGACGCCAGGAGAGACCTGGGACTACACGGCGGCGCAGCACATCATTCTTGCAGACCTGGAAATAGACGGGCAACAGCGCATGGTGGCGATGCAGGCACCCAAGAACGGATTCTTCTACGTACTCGATCGCGAGACAGGCGAGCTGATTTCAGCACAAAACTATGTGCCTGTTACCTGGGCGACCGGTATCGATCAGGAAACCGGCCGGCCTATCGAAACGGCCAACGCGCGATATACCGACGGACCGAACCTGCAGCTCCCCGGACCTGCCGGTGGCCACAACTGGCATCCGATGGCGTTCAGTCCTGACACAAATCTCGTCTATGTCCCGGCGCAAGAGATTCCTAATTTGTACGGAAGCGATCCGGATTTCGATTTTCGGCAAGGTGAGTGGAACACCGGCACCGATCAATTGCTTTGGGATCTGCCAGAGAATCCACTGGAACTCATGAAGGTCGCCGCCATGCTACGCGGGCATTTGTCAGCATGGGACCCGGTCGCGCAGAAGGAAGTCTGGCGCTATCAACACGCCGGCCCGTGGAATGGCGGCGTATTAGCGACCGCCGGCAATCTCGTTTTTCAGGGTAACATCGTCGGTGAGTTCGTCGCGTATTCGGCGGACAAGGGCGAACGTCTGTGGGCATTTCCGACTCAAACCGGCATAACCGCCGGACCCGTGACCTACGAAATTGACGGTGAGCAATATGTTGCTGTTGCGGTGGGTTGGGGCACGTTAATGGGCATGCTCGCCGGACCAACCACCGTGCCGTTGCAGATGAGTAACAGGAGCCGCGTACTGACATTCCGGCTCGCTGCCAATGGCAAATTGCCGGAGTTGCCCGCCGTGTCAGCACCTGCGGCGCCCGAGGTACCCGAGCAGACTGCGAGTGCTGAGACGACTGAACAGGGCCGTCGGGTTTATACAGAACGATGCCTGTTGTGCCACGGCTATAGCGTCGTTAGCGGCGGCCTGACACCGGACCTTCGTTACAGCAACGCCCAGGTCTATGCAGAATGGGACGCCATCGTCCTTGGCGGGTCCCGATCGGCAAACGGCATGCCGCCCTTTGCCGGGCTGCTGTCAGCGGAGCAAAGTCAGGCGGTCAAGGCATATATCATCGACCGGGCGCAAGCACTGCGCTAGAATCCGCGCGCGACAAGACCGAATCCCCTCCAAGAAGGACCAGCATGGCTGCTCGCGACGACCCTGCATTTGACAACCATGAGCGCGTGCTCTTTTGCCGTGATGAGACCTCAGGGCTCAATGCGATAATCGCTATTCATTCGACGGCACTTGGTCCCGCCGCGGGCGGTTGCAGGCAATGGAGCTACGAGTCTGAAGACGCTGCGTTGCACGACGTCCTGCGTCTTTCCCAGGGCATGAGCTACAAGAATGCCATGGCAGGTCTGAAATTCGGCGGCGGCAAGGCCGTAATTATCAAAACACCGGATTTCAATGGCTCCGATGCGCTCTACGAGCGATTCGGCGAGTTCGTCGAAGAGTTGAACGGCGAATATATAACGGCCGAAGACGTCGGCATGAGTGAGTCGATCATGGAAATCGTCGCCCGATGCACCAGCCACGTAACCGGCCTGCCAAGGACTGACGATCAGGCCGGCGGTGATCCGTCTCCAAAAACAGGCTTCGGCATATTCAAGGGCATCGAAGCGGCCGTGAAATTCAAACTCGATCGAGACGATGTGAGCGGTTTGACGGTCGCGATCCAGGGTGTCGGCAACGTGGGTTACCACCTGTGCCGTAATCTTGCCGGGGCTGGCGCCAAAATGGTCGTTGCAGACATTGATGAAAGTCGTGTCAAAAAAATGTGTGACGAATTTGGTGCGACAGCGGCACCGTTAGACGGGATTTTATCTCAGAACGCCGATGTGCTCGCGCCATGTGCCCTCGGTGCAATTCTTACCGAGCAATCGATTCCAACTATCAAGGCGAGCATCGTCGCCGGCGGTGCCAACAACCAACTGGAGACCGATGAAGACGGTCAACGACTCAGCGATGCCGGCATTCTGTATGCGCCTGACTATGTCATCAATGGTGGCGGCATTATCAATGTCGCGTGTGAATATGCCGGGGATGTTGAAGACGCCGAAGTGGACAATCTCGTTGCGGCGATTGGTCCTAGACTTACGAGAATTTTCGAGGAAGCGGCTGCGTCAGGCGAACCCACCAATGTCATTGCCGATACCCAGGCACGCAAGATAATCGCTGCCGCTGGGAAATAGAACTCCCAAAAAAATTGCTCGCCGCCAATCCAAACTCGGTCACAAGTCGCTACGATCTTGGCTTGGCCCTGGCCTATGTCGAAGTTTACGCTCCCATCCGTGCGAGTCAGGAGGCACGGCAGGTCCCTAGCCATTGTCTGCAACGACAATCCGTATGCGGCCGTCTGGCAACCTGCCGAGGGTAGCAGTGAACAGTATTCGGAGTCTGCAGAAAACTGATTAATTGGAATACCCGGAATGTTTTTGCGACTACACTTACAGTACGCGACGTCACGGGGGAGTGACGATGAAACGTCTGTTATTGACTGCATTCCGTCTAGCGGTCGCTCTGGCCCGCCAGGTCTTGCGAT
>Ga0255058_10000958_pt1 | contig 16616 bp, 11 predicted proteins | sample Cases_109_9_MG_FD_188637 | JGI IMG/M metagenome (GOLD analysis project Ga0255058, IMG submission 188637) | Seawater microbial communities from Amundsen Gulf, Northwest Territories, Canada - Cases_109_9 | ecosystem: Environmental > Aquatic > Marine > Gulf | place: Canada: Northwest Territories... | reverse complement strand
GTTCTCCTACAAGCTGAACCCGCAGACGGCGTTGCACATCGGTTACACCGATAGCCGGGCCGACATCTTCGACGGCATCGAGGCCGATGGGTTGCGCCAGACCAGCCGGACCTTCTTCGCCAAGGTCGGTTTCGCCTGGGTGCCCTGAGAGGCGGAGAACACGGTCCGACCGAGGCCGCGGCGCCCGGCCTTCGCCGGGGGACGCTCCCGAATGCCCCCAAGGCCGAAATCCCGGGTTGCGGAGTTCCGGAACGCACGGCACATTACTAGTGCCCTGTTGCGCCACCAAGGTCGCGCAGAGGAGTTTCGGTCCCCTCAACATACAGGATGGCATGACCATGCGTTTCGGACAGGTTCTCGTTGTCTACGTGATCTGCGGCTTGACCGCTCTGCCGGCGGTCGAGGCGCAGCACGAGCCCAAGTTGAAGCGGATGCCTCCGGAGATGCGACAGAAACTCTTCGGTTCGCAGGCACCGAAGAAACCCGAGCCCAGGACAATCCTGGTGCCGACCGCCGAGGAGACCGTGCTCAGGGTCCCGACGGATGCGATCCGCACCGAATCCGGGCTGGCCTACCGGGTCATGGACTACGGCGTCGGCTACGACTCGCCCGAGCCCAACGATCTGGTGACCGTGCAGTTCACCGGATGGAACGGCCGCGGCGCGATCTTCGACGACACGCGCCGCAACGACGAGCCGCGAACCTTCCAGGTCAACCGTGCCTCGGCAGCGCTGGCCGAGGGATTGCAGCTGATGGTGCGCGGGGCCAGGTTCCAGTTCTGGGCCAACGAACCCCTCGTCGACGGACAGGCCCCGCAGCTGCTGCAGTACGAGGTCGAGCTGCTCTCGATCCAGCCGGCGCCCCAGGCTCCGTCGAAGCTGGTCGAGATTCCCGCGGATGCCGAGCGCACGCCCGCCGGCACGCGCTACAAGCTGCTGATTCCAGGTCGGGGATACGAAAACCCGCTGCCCGAGGACCTGGCGACCATTCATTACAACGGCTGGACCGCCGCAGGCGAGCTGCTGGCAAGCTCGTACCGGGTCAAGCAGCCGCAGTCGATCCCCGTCGGCCGTTCGTTCCACGTCTTCGACGAGGCCTTGCAGGAGATGGTCGTTGGCGAGAAACGGCGGCTGTGGATCAAGGACGCGTCGGATCTCGGTGAGCGTTACGCCGGCCCCGCCGTCTTCGATCTCGAGCTGGTCTCGCTGCTGACGAAGCCGCGGCGTCCGAAGGACGCCGCCGAGCCCCCGGCCGACGCCGAGCATGACGCATCCGGTCTTGCCTACAGGGTGTTGCAGCAGGGCACCGGTAACGACAAGCCACAGTTGGGGCAGACGGTGGTCGTGCACTACACCACCTGGAATCGGAAGGGCGAATTGCTTGACAGCAACTTCAAACTGGGCCGTCCCATCGGGGTTCCCCTCGACGACAAGATGCCCAGCGGCTGGAACATTGCCCTGCAGCAGATGACCGTGGGCGAGAAGCGACGGATCTGGATTCCCGAAGATCTGAGCTTCAAGGGCCAGGACGGCGAAGAGCCGATCGCCATGGTCTTCGACGTCGAGCTGCTGTCGATCGAGGAGTAGCTTCGTTGCTTCGGTTGACAGTTTCCCGCGCTGCTCGTACAACATCGGCGTAGACCGACAGCGGCGTGCAGCAGACCCGCCGGGGGATCCTTCGTCTTGAACCACCTCGACCGTGGCCCGCGGTGGGCCCTGTTCCTTCTGCTACCGATCTTGCTGCTCACCTTGGCGATGTCGGCGGTCCCGCTGGCGGCGGCGGGCAAGACCCACAAGTCGCCCGGTTTCCCGGTGCGTCTGACCCTTGCCGATGAAAACCGCGACCTCCAGCAACTGCAGAAGCTGGGGATCGACGTGGACGGCGTCTTTCGCGGTTGGGCGCGGATCTACGTCACCCAGGAAGAGCTGGAGGCGCTCACCGCTCTCGGGTTCACCCTCGAGCGCCTGCCCCACACGGCTCCCGAGATGGCTCGCCGCGTCGTGACGCGGAAGCCGTCGTCGGCCCAGAAGGGTGGCGTGCCCTCGGTCTTTCACACCTATGCCACGCTGACCGCGGAGCTGCAACAGATCGCCGCCGACCACGCGGACATCGTGCGCCTGTCCAGCGTCGGGCAATCGGTGCAGGGGCGTGAGCTGTGGATGGTGCTGATCTCCAAGGACCCGGACGTCGAGAGCGACGAGCCCGAGTTCGCGTACATCTCCTCGATGCACGGCGACGAGGTCGTCGGCAAGGAGATGTGCGTCAACCTGATCAACCACCTGACGGACAACTACGGGACCGACCCGCGAGTGACCGACCTGGTGGATAGCACCGAGATCTGGATCATGCCGTCGATGAACCCCGACGGCACCGAGGCCGGACAGCGCTGGAACGCCAACGGCGTCGACCTCAACCGCGATTTCCCGGACCAGTTCAGCGATCCCATCAACAGCCCCAAGGGGCGGCAGGTCGAAACCCAGCACGTGATGAACTGGGGCGCGCTCCACGCAACCGTGCTCGGCGCCAACATGCACGGCGGTGCCCTAGTCGCCAACTATCCCTTCGACAGCAACCCGTCCAATGCTCCGGTCTTCAGCCCGACGCCGGACCCGGACCATGGCACGTACGTCTCGATCGCACGGACCTACGCCGACAACAACCCACCGATGTCGGTCAGCAATAGCCACCCGGCGTTCGACAACGGCATCACGAACGGCGCCGACTGGTTCACGATCCTCGGCGGCATGCAGGACTGGAACTACGTCTGGCGCGGCAACTTCGAGTTGACCCTCGAGCTCAGCGTCACGAAGTGGCCGGCGGGCAGCACGCTGCCGGGGTTCTGGGCCGACAATCAGGAGTCGCTGCTGGCCTACATCGAGCAGCTGCACGAGGGGCTGCGCGGCCTGGTGACTGATTCGATCACCGGAGCGCCGGTGGCGGCGGAGATCCGGATCAACGCCAACCCGCACCCGGCGCGCACCGACTCGGACGTCGGCGACTACTACCGGTTGCTGTTGCCCGGCAGCTACGCCGTACAGGTAACGGCCACCGGCTACGAGCCGCAGACGATCCAGAACGTCGTGATCGCCGCTGGCCCGGCGACGCGCCTGGACATCAGCATGGTCCCGCTGGCGGTCAACCTCGTCCTGGACGGCGCCTGCGCGGACAACGGCTTCCAATGCGACGCCTGGCTCGACGTGGCTACGTCGTCCGACCTGGCGGTCACGCTGCGCAATCTTGGCGCCTCGGCGACGACGGTCAGTGCGTCGATCGAGCCCACCAGCTGGTACGCCGACGTCAGCCGTGCCGACGCCCAGTACCCCGACCTGCCGACCGCCTCCGCCGGTCAGTCATTGGCGCCGCATCACGGCGTCGGCGTCTCGCCGGACGTTCCGGTGGGACACAAGCTGGGTTTCGCCGTGAACTGGCGCAGTGATCAGGGTTCGGGCGTCGCCGGTCCCTTCTTCATGGAGGTCGGCGCGGCCACCTGCACGACGATCTTGGCGACGGACGTGCCGCAGCCGGTCAGCGACTTCGTGACGACGCTCAGCTCGCTCTCCGTCGGCTCGAATGTCGAGCTGGACGGGTTGAAGGTCACGGTGGATATCAGCCACACCTTCATCGGCGATCTGAAGGTCGATCTGACGGCGCCCGACAGCTCGAATGTCGTGCTGCACGACCGTTCCGGCGGGTCGGCCGACGACATCGTGGGCACCTACGGCGGCGACCTGACGCCGGTCGGGGATCTCGGCCAACTGGACAGCATGCCCACCGGCGGGAGTTGGGAGCTGCGGGTCACCGACAACGCCGGCGGCGACACGGGAACGCTGAACGGCTGGAGCATCGAGGCCTGCGGTCGCGGGTTCGAGGTCGCGACCCCCGAGATGCGCCTGCGGTCGCTGAGCCTCGACCAGGGACAGGTGCAACTGGAGTGGTGGCCGTACCCGGGCCTGCAGTCGTACCGGGTCTACCGGGCAACCGACGCGCCCTCGGCGGCGGCGTTCGCCGACGTGACCGTCCAGGACGGCGACGACACCGACACGAGTTTTACGGACTCTTCGGCGGCCCCGCTGGTCTTCTACCTGGTCACCGGCGTCGGCCCGTTGGGCGAGGGCCCCAAGGGTCACTTCGGAGAGTAGTCGGCTTCCAGGCCCCGCGGGGAGGTCCTCCGATGAGTGAAGCTACGGGCGCCCAGTTTCCGCGGGAGACCTCGCGCGACGGCGAGTTCGTCCGCCAGTCGAGCGCTTTCCGCCACTGGATCTCACGGGACGGCTCGACGCTGTTTCCCGCCGAGGCCGGTCGCTACCACCTGTACGTCTCGCTGGCCTGTCCATGGGCGCACCGCAGCATCATCCTTCGCAAGCTGAAACAGCTGGAGTCGGCGATCTCCATGAGTATCGTCGATCCGATCCGCGACCACCGGGGGTGGGCTTTCACGGGCGATGCTGGGTCGGACCTGGACTCCGTGAACGGATTCGAGTTCCTGAGCCAGGCCTACGAGGCCGCGAATCCGTCCTACGAGGGGCGCTGCTCGGTTCCGGTTCTGTGGGACAAGCGGCGGGGGACGATCGTCAACAACGAATCGTCCGAGATCATCCGCATGCTGAACAGCGAGATGGATGAATGGGGTGACGCGGGGATCGATGTCTACCCGGAGTCGCTACGGGATGAGATCGACGCGATCAACGCCCGGGTCTACGCCGCGTTCAACAACGGCGTCTACTGTGCCGGGTTCGCGGCCACCCAGGCGGCGTACGAACGGGCCTGCGTGGCGTTGTTCGCGATGCTCGACGAGATGGAGGAGATCCTGTCGCGACGGCGGTACCTGGTGGGGGACCGGTTGAGCGAGGCCGATTGGCGGGCATTCACGACGTTGGTGCGGTTCGATCCGGTCTATCACGGACACTTCAAGTGCAACCTCAGACGGCTGGTGGACTATCCCAACCTGTGGGGCTACACCCGCGAGCTGTACCAGTACCCGGGGGTGGCCGAGACCGTCAACATGGATCACATCAAGCGCCACTACTACGTGACCCACCAGCGTATCAATCCGTCACAGGTCGTGCCGATCGGGCCCGACATCGACTACGCGTCGCCTCACGATCGCGGCTAGCTCCGTCCGCCGGAGCGTCAGTCGGTCAGCTCTTTGGGGCGCCAGAGGTCGGCGAGGTGGGCGACGGCGAGCGTGGCGAGATCGCGCCAGCGGTCGATGGGAAGGTGGACGTGGGCCAGGGCGGCCGTCGGCAAGCGGTGGTGGTTGCCGGTCAGCTCCTCCAGCAGCTCTTCCAGCCCCGGGTTGTGGCCGATGACCATGGCACTCTCGTGGTCGCTGGGGAGTTGCATCAGCAGGTCGATGTAGATGCGCGGGCCGGCCAGGTAGAGGTCATCGGTGGGGTGCAGCCCGGCGGTCAGGTTGCCCGCCTCGACCGCCAGGGCGGCGGTGGCGCGGGCGCGGAGCGCGGTGGAGCAGAAGATTACGTCCGGCGCGATCTCCTTCGCCTGCACCAGGCGGCCGATGCGGGGGGCGTCGCGCCGGCCCCGCGGGTTGAGGGGGCGGTCGTGGTCGTCCAGCTCGGGGTCCGACCAACTGGACTTGGCGTGGCGCAGGATCAGGAGTCGCTTCATCCGTCGATCACCCCTCAGCGTCGAACGGTCCGGTATTGCCCGGTCATCTTGGCTTCGCCGGCCGGGAATGGCAAGAGACCGTTCCGGGGGTGGTACGCTTCACGCCTGAGTCGACGACCGTCGTGGTCCTTCGCTGCGGAGACCGATTGCCGATGTTCGATCTGGCGACCCGGCTGCTCGTCGGTTTCCTGCCGGTGCTGTCCTTCCTGGCCTGCCTGATTCTCCTGGACAGCTACAAGCTGGTGCGCCTGCGGCAAGTACTGCTCGTGATCCTCGCCGGCGGTGCCGTGGCCAGCGCCGCCTACCTGGTCAACACCGCGTTGATGCCGCGACTCTCCCTCGACCTGGAGACCTACCGACGCTATGTCGCGCCGGTCGTGGAGGAACCGCTGAAGGTACTGGTACTGGTCTACCTGATCCGCAGCCACCGCATCGGTTTTCTCGTCGACGCCGCGATCTTCGGGTTCGCGGTGGGTGCGGGATTCGCGGTGGTGGAGAACCTCTACTATCTGAAGCAGCTGCCGGATGCGCGGCTGATCGTCTGGATCATCCGCGGCTTTGGTACGGCGATCATGCACGGGGGGACGGTCGCCATCTTCGGCATCGTTTGCAAGACCCTCGCAGAACGACACGGGGCGGCAGGAGTGCGGGCCCTGGCGCCGGGGCTGCTGGTGGCGATCGTGCTGCACTCGATCTACAACCACTTCTTCCTCAACCCCATCTTCTCGACGTTGCTGATGCTGGTGGCCCTGCCGCCGCTGATCGCCCTGGTGTTCCGCCGCAGCGAGCAGTCGTTGCAGGACTGGCTGGGAGTCGGTTTCGACGCGGACGCACACCTGCTGGAGCTGATCAACTCGGGGAGGTTCTCCGAATCGAGGGTGGGGACCTACCTGCAATCGTTGACCGAGCGGTTTCAGGGCGAGGTGATCGCGGACATGCTCTGCTACCTGCGCCTGCACACGGAGCTGTCGCTGAGGGCCAAAGGTGAGCTAATGCTGCGCGAATCCGGCTTTCAGAGCGAGCTGGAGCCGGAGATCAACGAGAAGTTCGAGGAGATGAAGTACCTCGAGCGCAGCATCGGCAAGACCGGGCGTCTGGCGATGACGCCGTTTCTTCACGTGGGCTCGAAGACCCTCTGGCAACTCTACATGCTCGATACCAAGTAGGTTCCCGGGGTAGGCGGAAGGCTGGACTTCCGGGCGCCGGCCGGAATATGGTAGTTCCGGAACAGAAGTGGACCGGGGCGCCGCATCGGCGTCTGCCAGGAATGGCGAAGACTCCGCACCAATGCGAAAGCAATTCGCCAGGACGTTCGATTCGCTCGAGGAGATCTTCGGGTTCGCCGAGGAGTTCTTCGCCAGCGAGCGCATCGACGAGCGCCATCGATTCGCCGTGAACTTTGCCCTCGAAGAGATCTTCACCAACATGGTCAAGTACAACCAGGGCAGCGAGCGCGAGATCCGTATCGACCTGGACCGGGCCGACAACCGGTTGCGGGTCACGCTCACCGATTTCGACGTCGAGCCCTTCGATATCACGCATGCCACGGAAACGCCCGTCGACGTGCCGTTGGAGGAGCGAACCGCAGGTGGTCTGGGACTGCAATTGACAAAGAAGATGATGGACGAGGTCGACTACGAGTACGCCGACCGGCAGAGCACCATCACGTTGACGAAGTTGCTGGAGTAGCGAGATGTTCGAGATCAAGTTCGGGGATCAGGGCCAGATCGTCATGGCGGGCCGGTTCGACGCCTCGCAGGAGGGCAAGGCCGACGCCATATTCGATTCGATCAAGGAGCCCGTCGTCGTCGACATGGGAGGCCTCGACTACATCTCGAGCCTCGGGCTCGGCATCCTGCTCAAGGCCGAGAAGCGGCTCAAGTCCGCCGGGGGGACCGGGCTGAAACTGGTCAACGTGGGGCCCCACATCAACGACATCTTCCGCTATTCCGGGTTCAGCCAGATCTTCGACATCGAGACGCGCTAGCAGGCGTTCTGCAGCAACGCGACCAGTGACATGGCATGGCGGGGAGCATGTTCATGAAATCGCGGAAAAAAACGGCCATGCCGGCGGGGCGCAGACCGCGTTGGGATAGCTCTAAGCCTTTTCTATGTAATGGCTTAGGGTCCTACCGGCTTGCCGGCACGAGGGGTCCCACCGGCTCGATGGAAGAGAATCGACCGATGGACCAACTATCCGGACCTTTCCCGGTACTTAGCTATGACACCTGACGACGAAACCCTGGTCAGGCAGTGTCTGGACGGTGACCTCGCCGCGTTCGAGACACTGGTCGAGCGCTACGAGAAGAAGCTCTTCAACGTGGCGTTTCGAATGCTGAACGACCTGGACGCCGCTCGGGACGTCACGCAGACGGTGCTTCTGAAGAGCTACGGCAAACTGAAGAGTTTCGATGCACGCTACAAATTCTACAGTTGGATCTACAGAATCGCGATCAATGAATCGATCAACGTGCTGAACGAAAGGCGTCGGATGGAAGCAGTAGACGAACGGCTGTTGACCGCGGGAATGGAACCGATCGAGTTCACCACCAGTTCCGAGCTCTCCGAGGCCATACAGGAAGCGCTGATGAACCTCAAAGAGGAACTCCGCAGCGTGATCATCCTGCGCCACTACCTCGACTGCAGCTACCGCGCCATCGGCCGCGTCCTGGACATTCCCGAAAAGACCGTAAAGTCTCGACTGTTCAGTGCCCGGCAGCAGCTCAAGGACGCGCTCTCGATCCATGGGATTCTCAAGACGTGACCGACCCCGAGTTTCTCGAATCGATCCACCGCGAACTGGATGGCCTGAACTCCGAGATGGAGAGCCGCAAGCTTCACCGACGGCTCGAATCCGACGCCGAGGCGCTCATGCTGTATCGAGAACTCGACGCGATGGGCCGGGCTCTCTCGACTCTCGAGGAGGTCGAGCCCCCGAAAGCGTTGCGCCGCGACGTCTTGAACGCCATCGCCGCATTCGCTCCGGGAGACGCTGCTGGAGACGAAGTCAGCCGCCCTCACACCTTCCGAGATTCGCAAAGTTCCGGCCATGGCGCTCCGGTACTGCGGTACGGGTGGGCCCTGGCGGCGGGCATCGTCCTCGGGCTGTTCACGGCGCAGCTGTTGCCCCGGGAAGCTTCCGGTATCGACGGGATCTCGGGCACCATGGCGCCCTCGTCGATCCCGGACACTTCGCAGGGCCTGCAGCAGGCCGGCGAGTGGCTGCTCGACGGCCAGGGTGTGGCCGGCGCCGTTCGGTTGGCCCACGACGCCTCCCGCATCGAGGTCGCCGTCGACTTCAGCAGTCCCGATCCGGTCTACCTGGTCCTGACCCACGACGAAACGGTGGGTGTGGTCGGTCTGTCACAGGACGGAACCGCCGTGGAGATCCGCGAATCCGGCGCCGGACACGTCGTCCTGGGAGAGTCCGGTGAGCACCGCTATCGGGTGATTCTTTCGCGGACGGTTGCCGGACCGACGACCATCGATCTGGGACTCTTTCGAAACGACGAATTGATCGACGAGTACGAATTGTACGTGGGCGGCCCCGAATAGGGCCGGAGCAAAACCGGAGTAGAGCCGGAGAAAGGTCGCTCGAAATGATCAAAGAAGCAAGAGCAACAAACAAAGTAGAGGAGGGGTAGGTGATGGCAACCAAGAACAACAAGACGGTCTTTCTTATCGGTGGCGGGATCGTGATCGTGCTGGCCCTCGTCGCCATCGTTGGCGGTTGGCTGCCGCCGGCGAATGACGAGGTGGCCGGCACCATCGGTGCCGCCGAGCGCTACCGGACCGACCAGATCAGCTCCGACGACGTGGTGCTCGCGGACGAGGACATCCAGGCGTTCATGCAGACCGAGGTCTTCGACCGCATGGTCAAGGACGCCGAGTTTCGCGAACTGATCACCGACGCCCGGTTTGCCGACCTGATGAGAGATGGCCGCTTCGCGGACCTGGTGGTCGACGGCCGTTTCGCGGACCTGATGAGCGATGGCCGCTTCGCGGACCTGATGAGCGACGGCCGTTTCGCGGACCTGATGAGCGACGGCAAGTACGCAAACCTGATGAGCGACGGTAAGTTCGCGGATCTGATGAGCGACGGCCGGTTTGCCGACCTGGTCAATGACGGCAGGTTCGCCGACCTCGCCCGCGACGGTAAATTCGCCGACCTCGCCCGCGACGGCAAGTTCGCCGACCTGATGAGGGACGGCCGCTTTGCGGACCTGATGAAGGACGGCCGTTTCGCGGACCTGATGAAGGACGGCCGTTTCGCGGACCTGATGAGCGACGGCCGCTTCGCCGACCTGATGCGGGACGGCAAGTTCGCCGACCTCGCCCGCGACGGCAAGTACGCCGACATGATGAAGGACGGCCGTTTTGCCGACCTGGCCAAGGACGGCCGCTTCGCCGACATCCTCAAGGACAGCAAGTTCGCGGATCTGATGAAGGACGGCCGTGGTTTCACGGACCTGATGCGGGACGGCAAGTACGCGGATCTGATGCGGGACGGCCGTGGTTTCGCGATTCTGATGCGGGACGGCAAGTTCGCGGATCTGATGCGGGACGGCCGTGGTTTCACGGAATTGATGCGGGACGGCAAGTATGCCGACTTCATGGCAGACGGCAAGTTCGCCGACATCACGCGCGACGGCAAGTTCGCGTCGTTGATGCACGACGGCAGGTTCGCGTCGCTGATGCGCGACGGTAGATTCGCGGACTTCATGCGGGACGGCAAGTACGCCGACATGCTCAACGACGGAAAGTTCATGGAACTGGCCCGCGACGGCAAGTTCGCGGACTTCATGCGGGACGGCAAGTACGCACAGATGCTCAGCGACGGCAAGTTTGCCGATCTGACCCGCGATGGCCGCTTCGCCGACATGATGAAGGACGGACGTTTCGCCGACATGATGCAGGATGGCCGACTGGCCCAGAACCTGCAGCGAAGAAGCAGAGGAGGCATCTGATCCTTCGGGCCCGACCCCGTCGGGCCTACCAAGACCGGGGCGAACGGAAGTTGTGACGTCCGCGCCCCGTGACTTCTCCTACCCTCGGTGAGCCCCGTATCCGCATCGGGCGGTACGGGGCTCATCACTTATTGCCTCGGTCGTACCAACCGCTGCACAATGGGGCCGCTTCTCAGGACGTCGCCGTCTCGAGGGCCAAGGGGGGGGAGCCATGCGCCATGTGTCGCGGGGTCTGGCCGTGTTCCTGTTCTGCGGGGCCGGTCTTCCGGTGCTGGCGCAGCTGGCGACCCTCGAAACCGAGCGCCAGCGACTGATCTATCTCGACCCCACCCAGGCCTTCGTGGTCCCGCACGCCGCCCGTTGCTTCGAAAACTCGATGGAGTTTCTGCGTGAGCTGTGGGAGTACGACTCCGACGAACGGGTCAACGTGCTGCTCTCCGATCTGTCGGACAAGGGCAACGCCTTCGCCGGCTACGCGCCCCGCAACTTCTTGATGGTCGAGACCGCGCCCCAGAGCCTGGCCTACGAGACCGACTCGTCCAACGAACGGATGAACGCGTTGATGAACCACGAGCTGGTTCACGTTCTGGCCACCGACAAGGCCGCAGGCGGCGACAGGACCGCGCGCAGGTTCTTCCACGGCAAGGTCGTCGCCGATCCGGTCAACCCCGAGACGATCCTCTACCACTACCTGACCCTCCCCCGTGGCGCGACCCCGCGCTGGTACCAGGAAGGGCTGGCCGTCTTTGTCGAGACCTGGATGGCCGGCGGCTACGGCCGCGCCCAGGGCGCCTACGACGAGATGGTCTTCCGGTCGATGGTCGAGGACGGCAGCCACTTCTACGATCCGTTGGGGCTCGTCTCCGAGGGGACCAAGGTCGATTTCCAGCTCGAGGCGAACTCCTACCTGTACGGCACGCGGTTCATCTCATACCTGGCCTACCACTACTCGCCGGACGAGGTGATCCGCTGGGTCGTGCGCACCAAGGGGACCAAGAAGTACTTCTCGTCCCGCTTCCGCGAGGTCTTCGGCCTGCCGCTCAAGCAGGCCTGGAACGATTGGATCGAGTTCGAGCGGAATTTCCAGCAGCAAAACCTCGAGCGCATCCGGCAGTTCCCGACGACGCCCTACGAGGATCTGTCGGACAACGCCCTGGGCTCGGTCTCCCGAGCCTACGTCGACCGCGAGCGCTCGAAGATCTATGCCGCGTTCAACTATCCCGGTGTCGTGGCCCACGTGGGCTCGATCTCGCTCGAGGACGGCAGTCTGGAGCGGCTCGTCGACGTCAAGGCACCGGTGATGTACGAGGTGACGTCACTGACCTACGACCCCCAGACACCTACGATCTTCTACACGACCGACAACTCCGCGTATCGCGACATCGTGGCCATGGATCCTGAGACGAAGCAGACCCGCATCCTGCTCAAGGACGCCCGCATCGGTGACCTGGCCTTCAACCTGGAGGATCGTTCGCTGTGGGGCGTCAGGCATTTCAACGGCATCGCGACGCTGGTGCGCATTCCCGATCCCTACATCCAGTGGAACCAGATTCACTCGTGGCCCTACGGAGAGGTGGTCTACAACATCGATGTCTCGCCGGACGGCTTGCTGGTCTCGGCGTCGGTGGGTCAGATCAACGGTCGGCACTCGCTGCTGGTCTTTCGCACCGAGGATCTGCTGGCAGGTAAGGTCGAGCCCGTTGCCGACGTGGAGTTCGGCGACAGCATCCCGCTGAACTTCGTCTTCTCCCCTGACGGCAACTACCTGTACGGCGCAACCTATTTCACCGGCGCCTCGAACATCTTCCGCTACGAGATCGCCACCGACGTCATCGAGGCGGTCAGCAACACCGAGACCGGCTTCTTCCGCCCGATCCCCCTCGGCGACGACCGACTGATCGTCTTCCGCTACACCGGCGAGGGCTTCGTGCCGGCCACCATCGACGCCGGGCCGCTCGAGGACATCAGTCCGATCACCTACCTCGGGATGGAGATCCTCAAGAAACACCCGGTGGTCAAGGATTGGAACGTCGGTTCCCCGGCGGAGATCCCGCTCGAGAGCCTGGTCACCGGCGAGGGCGAGTACGACGCGATGAGCCGGGTCGGGCTGGGATCGATCTACCCCGTCGTCGAGGGCTACAAGGACTTTCCGGCCTACGGCTTCCGGTTCAACCTTTCGGATCCGATCTCGATCAACCGCTTCAGCTTCACGACCTCGTACACGCCGAACTCGAACCTCGACTCCGACGAGCGGTTGCACTTCGAGGGCCGGTACGAGCGCTACGACTGGCGGGCCGTCGTCCGTTACAACGACGCCGACTTCTATGACCTGTTCGGACCGACCAGGACCAGTCGCAAGGGCTACTCGGCGGGCGTCGGCCACAAGAAGACGCTGCTCTACGACCTGCCCCGCACGCTGCGTCTGGACTCGGAGATCACCTATTTCGGCGATCTGGAGCAGCTGCCTCGTTTCCAGAACATCGCCGCCACGTTCGACGAGCTGCTGACCGCCAACGTGGGGCTCACCTACAGCAACCGGCGCGCGTCGCTGGGCGCGGTCGACCAGGAGAAGGGGCTGAAGGCCGAGGTGTATCTCGGCGCCAACTACGTGGACTCGGACCTGATACCGGGTCTCGTCGGAGGCTTCGACTACGGTGTGGCCCTGCCCCTCAAGCACTCGTCGGTCTGGTTCCGCAGCGCGCTGGGAGCGGCCTCGGGAGACCTGGCGGATCCGTTCGCCAACTTCTTCTTCGGGGGCTTCGGCAACAACTGGATCGACCATCTGTCGGTCAAGCGCTATCGCGAGCTGTACGCCTTTCCCGGGGCCGATCTGAACGAGATCGGTGGGCGCAACTTCGCCAAGACGATGATCGAGTGGAACCTGCCGCCGCTCCGCTTCCGCCGCCTCGGCTCGCCAGGGTTCCACATCCCCTGGATGCGGGCCTCGCTGTTCGCCGGCGCCATCCGCACCAATTTCGACGACGACACCGCCGTCAAGAACGATATCAACAGTCCCACCCGCGAGCTGGCCAATCTCGGCACCCAGATCGATTTCCGAATCCGCATGCTCTCCCGCCTCGACATGACCTTCTCCGTCGGCTACGCCGTTGCCTTCGAGGACGGCGTCGACTCGCGCGACGAGGTCATGTACTCCCTGAAGCTTCTGCGTTAGCGTCTTCGAAGCGCTCAAACCTGGAGGAGGTCTTCCTGGAGGACCTGGTTCAGGGTCTCGACCAGGCGCGCGGCGTGGGTTCTGGTGAAGACCAGGGGAGGCTTGATCTTGATGACGTTACGATCGGGCCCGTCGGTCGAGAGCAGGATCCGATGCTGCTTCATCCGCTCGACCACGTGGGCGGCGTGCTCCGGCGCCGGTTCCAAGGATCTGCGGTCCTTGACCAGCTCGACACCGATGAACAGCCCCATGCCGCGGACGTCGCCGATCAACAGGTGACGTTGCCGCAATCCGCGCAGTCCGTCCAGCAGGTAGCGCCCGACCTCGAGGGCGTTCCGCTGCAGTCCCTCGTCCTCGATGACGTCGAGGACGGCCTCGCCGACGACACACGAGACGGGATTGCCGCCGAAGGTGTTGAAGTACTCCATGCCGTTGTCGAAGGCGTCGGCAATCTCGCGCGTGGTGATCACGGCGGCCAGCGGGTGTCCGTTGCCGATCGGCTTGCCCAGGGTGACGATGTCGGGCACGGCCTGCTGGGCCTCGAAGGCCCACAGGTGGCTGCCGACGCGACCGAAGCCGACCTGGACCTCGTCGGCGATGCAGACGCCGCCGCCGGCGCGGACGTTTTCGAAGGCGCGACGCAGGTAGCCCGGGGGCGGCACGATCTGTCCGCCGCAACCGGGGAGCGACTCGCAGATGAAGGCCGCCGGCGGACGGCCGTCGGCCGCGAGCTTCTCGACGAGCGCGCCGATCTCGTCGGCGTAGCGGTTGCCGGTCTGCTCGTCGCGGCCCCGGTGCGAACCGCGGTAACCGTCGGGGAGAGCCACCGTGTGGACCCAGGGCGGCGGCCCGCTCCCGCCGGGTCCGTCATGCTTGTAGGAGCTGACGTCGACCAGTGTCCGGGTCTGGCCGTGGCAGCCGCCGGCGAGGGCTATCACGTCCTGACGGCCGGTGTGGGCCCAGGCCAGCCGCAGGGCCAGCTCGTTGGCCTCGGATCCGCTGCAGACGAGGTAGCAGACCTCGAGGGGCCAGGGCAGTGTTCCGGCCAGCCGGCGCGTGTAACGGGCCAGCGCCGGGTGCAGGTAACGGGTGTTGGTATTCAGCAGCTCGATCTGATCCTGTGCGGCACGCACCACCCGAGGGTGGCAGTGGCCGACGTGACAGACGTTGTTGATGCCGTCCAGATAGGCACGGCCGCTCTCGTCGTACAGATAGGCCCCATGGCCGCGTACGATCTGGAACGGCTCCCGGTACGACGTGCTCAGCGACGGGCCGAAGTGTCGCCGGCGGGCCTCGCGAATCGCGGCCGTATCGAGAACCGGTAGCGAGAGCGCCGACGGCGGCACGCCGAGGATCAACGCCGGATCGGGGCAGATCGAACGCCAGATCTCCCGTTGTTCCGCTGAGGCGACGCCGGGGAAGTTGCCGACCTCGTCGAACATGTCGGCGATCAACTGCAGGTGCAGGTGCGGAGGCCAGCCCCCGTTTTCCGACGACGCGCCGACGGTGCCGATCCGCTGCCCGCGGGTGACCGGCAGGCCGGTCCGTAATCCGTCGAGGGACGCCCGGTCCAGGTGCCCGTAGAGAACGTAGAACGGCTCCTCGCCGTCGCCGGCGTGCTCGACGACGATCGTCGGCCCGTAGTCCAACCGCGCGGAGTTGTCGGCGAAGCCGTGGATGCGGCCGTCGAGGGGTGAACGGATCTGGGTGCCGGCAGGAACGAACAGGTCCAGGCCCAGGTGGACCGTACGTGGCGGCACGCCGTCGGCCATTGCGAACTGCGGAGCGTCGTACAACAGGCGTGGCTCGTCGTACCGGCCGATACCGGCGCGGGCCCCGGCGGCTCGCAGGCGTTGATCGATGCGCCCGGTGAGGGAGGCCGTATCGCCCGGCGCCACCGCACCCGCATCGGCGCCGCCCACGCTCAGGTCGAGCACCGTCGTGTCGGGGCCATCCAGCGGGTCGTCGATTACGGGGCCGAATGCGCCCTGCCGCTGCTGCAGCCGCCGGACGAGCCTGTACCCGCGGGGACAGGCACCGAGCCCGCAGGCGTGGCGCAGTGTGTAGCTCGCGAGCCGTGGGTGAACACCGGCCAGCCTGTTCAACGCCGCCCAGGCCGGTCGCTCGGAGATGCCGAGGTATTCGTTGTCCGGGGCCAGCGATCGCTGGCGGGCCGCGATGGAGACACTGGCTGCGAGCCGGGCGCAGATCAACGGGTAGAGCACGTCGAGCTCGGCCTCGGTCAGTGGACGGATCTCGTGGTAGCCCGCGACGACGCAGGCCGTGGCGGCGAGGGGATCGCTCTCGCCGAGGGTCGTGTAGGCGGCAGCGATCGCCAGCTCGCAGACCCGGAAGCTGTGAACCATATCGCCGAAATCGATCACGCCGGCGACCTCCATTTTCCAGGGCGCGACCCGCCGCACGAGGACGTTGTGGTCGTTGCCGTCGGCGTGGATGATCCCGCGTGCCAGTTCGTCGGCGACACGCGCCAGAGAGGTCTCGAACAGGTGCAGGAAACCGAGGACGAGCGTCCGCGCCTCGCCGTCGGCGATCGAGGGCAGACAGCCGCGGATCGCCCGGCCGGCATGCTGCAGGTCCCAGTGAAACTCACGGGACGCGGCGGGATCGTCGAACGACTCCAGCGCGCTGTCCAGCCGTCCCAGGAAGCGCCCCAGGCTGTTCAGCAGATCCGGCCCGTGGGGCCGCACGCGGGCCAGGGGCCGGCCCGGCAGGAAGGTCAACAGGCGCACGAAGTGCGTCTCGCCCCCGTCCCCGGGGCCGGGCACGGTCGTCATCGCTTCACCGTCGGTCGTGGGGCAGACCCGTGGACAGGGGTTTTCGAAGTCGCCGCC
>Ga0255058_10000957_pt1 | contig 16624 bp, 16 predicted proteins | sample Cases_109_9_MG_FD_188637 | JGI IMG/M metagenome (GOLD analysis project Ga0255058, IMG submission 188637) | Seawater microbial communities from Amundsen Gulf, Northwest Territories, Canada - Cases_109_9 | ecosystem: Environmental > Aquatic > Marine > Gulf | place: Canada: Northwest Territories... | reverse complement strand
TTAGTCCAGTTTAAAACCGTTATGTTTCTTGTAATGCTCCACTATTCCGCCATCAGAAAGTATTCGCACCATTGCCGGTGGTAGTGGTTGAAACGTCAACTCGATTTCTTTCGTCGTATCTTTGATAATGCCTTTAGCAAGATCGATTTCTAATTCGTCTCCTAGATCTATCTTGTCTGTATCGCATACAAGGACAGGAAGACCGATGTTTATTGAGTTTCTAAAAAATATTCTGGCAAATGATTTCGCTAAGACCGCGCTCACTCCGGCGATCTTGATTATCCGAGGAGCATGTTCCCTGCTGGAACCAAGTCCGAAATTTCGTCCTCCAACGACAAAATCACCTTTCTTCATTTTAGAAGCAAATTCGGGATCGGCGTCTTCTAGAACGTGTTTTGCAAGTTCCGGAAGATCCGTCCTTAGATGAAACAGCCTGCCAGGCGCTATATGGTCAGTCGATATATCATCGCCAAACTTCCAAGCTTTACCTTTTAATTCTTCCATGAATAACCTTTTTCTCGTTAGAAGTAAACGCATTAGGCGTTAGGGGCAAAAAATTATCCGGCCGTGAAAGCAGAGCAAGCTCTGCAGCTACTGGGAGACGCTCTTACGCTCCTACGCTCCTACAAAAAATCCCTAGGGTCCGCTATCTCCCCTTTGATAGCCGTAGCCGCCGCTGTTGCTGGCGATGCCAAATATATCGAACCTTCCGGATTACCCATCCGCCCTCTAAAGTTTCTATTAGTAGTCGCGACGCAGACTTCTTCGTCGCCCAAAATACCGCCGTGGACCCCGACGCAAGCGCCACAGCCCGGTCCGGTTATCATAGCTCCTGCTTCTACAAGCTCTTCCGCTACGCCTTCTCTTATTGCATCAAGGTAGACATCTCTTGAGGCAGGCGTGATTATCAATCGCGTTCCCTTGTTGACCTTACGCCCCTTAAGTATCTCAGCTACCGCCTTTAGATCGCTTAACCGTCCATTCGTACAGCTCCCGACAAATACTTGCTGAACCTTAGTGCCGGCCGCAGCAGCTACTGTGCTGGTATTATCAACGGTGTGGGGCGCTGAGATCATCGGTACAAGCTTATCTACCTCAATGATATATGTCTCTACATACTCACAATCGACATCGGCAAACTCCGCCCGATAGTCATCCGCTCTCCCCTGGTCGGCAAGATACTTTCTGGTGATATCGTCAGCGGCAATAATGCCTGCTTTGGCTCCGGACTCTACCGCCATATTGGATAAGGTAAATCTGTCTGTCATCTCCATCGACTCTACCGTTTGGCCTGTAAATTCAAGGGCCTGGTAAGTTGCGCCGTCAGCTCCGATCTTGCCAATAAAATAGATGATCGCGTCCTTTGGCGATACCCCTTTAGGAAAGTTACCCTTTAATTCCACCTTGATAGTCTCCGGTACTTTCATCCAGGTCTTGCCGGCAGCCATCGCTACCGCAAGATCGGTAGATCCCATGCCGGTTGCAAAAGCACCTAGCGCTCCTGACATGCAAGTATGAGAGTCGGCTCCGATAACGACATCGCCCGGACTTGTTACAGACTCGACCAATCGCTGATGAATGACACCATCACAAATCTCGGAATATTTCGCACCGGTACGATCAGCAAAAGAACGAATCATCATATGGGCATTTGAAAGTTCTTTTCGAGGGCTTGGCGCAGCGTGATCCATAAAAAATATTGTCTTATCCGGTCTGGCGACCTTTTCGGCCCCCATCTCATCAAATTGCTGGATGGCCAGGGGGCCGGTACCATCTTGAAGAGCCATTACGTCGACGTCGACAATTACGATATCACCGGCTTTAGCATCTTCGTTACTCTTTGCCGACAGTATCTTCTCAGCTAACGTTTTGCCCATCGACTTGGTGCTCCCCGTCCTTCTCCTTTTGATCCAGATAATCCTGATAAATACTCATGAGCTCCTTGTCGAAAAGTGCTCGCTTTAACTGAACAGACGTACTTCTTACTTCTACTAAAATATCTTGTGCCTCTTTCGAGTTGAGATCGATCCCGTATTCATGGAATTTTGATGCTATTGAATTACTGCCGGAGTGTTTACCTATTACCAATTGCCTGGTAAGACCGACTTCTTCCGGTGAGAACGCCTCGTACGTCTTCGGATCCTTGATAACCCCATCAGCGTGGATTCCTGATTCATGGGCAAAGACATTGGTGCCGACGATCGCTTTCCAGATGGGGATGGTCCTGGCAGATGCCATAGCAACATACTCTGAAAGCTCCCTAAACATCTCTGTCTTTAATCCAAGATCATGATTACCGATATATTTCATCGCCATAACGACTTCCTCAAAAGCCGCGTTTCCGGCCCGCTCTCCCAAACCATTAACGGTAGTATTGATCCATGTGGCTCCAGCTTTTACTCCGGCAAGGGCGTTTGCCGTTGCCATCCCGAAGTCATTATGTGTATGCATCTCAATGTCCAAATCGACTGTTTTCACGAGCCGCTCTATCACATTAAATGTCTCAAAGGGCTCCATAAGCCCGATCGTATCGCAAAACCGCAGCCTATCTGCACCGGCCTCTTTCGCGTTTAAACCAAATTCTATTAAGAATTGAATATCTGCTCTTGAGCCATCCTCGGCGTTAACAGAAACATAAAGACCATGCTTTTTAGCAAAATCTACCGCCTTGGAAATGCTGTCCAAAACCCACTGCCTTGATTTTTTAAGCTTTTTCTCGATATGGATGTCTGAGACCGCGATCGATATAGCAACTGCGTCTACCCCGCAATCTATAGAATCTTGAATGTCGGTTTCAACGGCACGGTTCCAGCCAAGCACACTGGTGTTAAGTCCCAATCCGGCTATGCGTTTGATGGTATCCTTTTCATCGCCGCCCATAGCAGGGATGCCGGCTTCTATCTGGTGGACGCCCACAGAATCTAAGAGCTTGGCGATCCTTATCTTCTCTTCATTGGCAAAAACGACACCGGCTGTTTGTTCGCCGTCTCTTAAGGTAGTATCATCTATTTTTACAGATTTACCCTTAGTCGCTTTATCGATGTCAAAATCTTTTAATTGAGACAAAAGTCCCCTCCTAAAAAATGCGATAGCTAACTCAATTAACTTAATCCACTTTATGTGAGTATTGAGAAGCTGTTGAACAGTTATTAATATTAACTGAAAAGTCACACTAATGGCAAATAATTAATGCTTAGCTAATGCTTCCTTTAGCAATTTGTTTACCACTTGCGGATTAGCCTGACCCTTGGTGGCCTTCATTACCTGGCCTACCAAAAAACCGACGACTTGTTGTTTCCCGCTCTTAAAATCCTCTATTGAGCTCTCGTTAGCTTCTATTACCTCTTCGATGATCGCCTGAAGTGACGACTCATCGGAGATCTGTGATATACCCTTCTCTTTGACTATCGTATCAGCATCTCCGCCCGTCTCATACATCTCTTGAAAGATATCTTTTGCCATCTTTCCACTGATAGTCCCTTTATCGATCAATTCCAGTAATCCGGCTAGCGACTTAGGCTTTATTGGTGATTCTTCCATCTCTTTTCCCTCAGCGTTGAGGTGCATCGAGAGATCTCCCATGATCCAATTTGCCACCGTTTTTGGTTTATTAAAAATTTTTAGAACCGATTCAAAATAATCTCCGATTACCTGGGTAGCGGAAAGAAGTCCGGCGTCATAATCTGAGAGCTCATACTCACTAATAAATCTCTCTTTTCTTGCGTTGGGAAGTTCGGGAAGCGTGTTCCTTATCTCTTCGATCCATTCATCTGGGATCTCCATAGGAACGAGATCCGGATCGGTGAAATAACGATAATCGTGGGCTTCTTCCTTGCTTCGCAGGGTCGTCGTAATGTTTTTATCGGCATCCCAATGTCTTGTCTCCTGCAATACTCTTTCGCCCTCATTTAGAAGCTTTTCTTGGCGAAGGACTTCATATTCAAGCGCTCTTTGAAGTGCTCGAAAAGAGTTCATGTTCTTTACTTCCGTCTTTACGCCGAGCTCCTTCTCGCCCTTGATCCTAAGAGAGACGTTGGCATCACATCGCATTGAGCCCTCTTCCATATTGCAATCCGAAACTCCGAGACTTAGCACAAGTCGCCTGAGTTTTTGCATAAAAGCTCTTGCTTCACCGGGGGTCTCGATGTCAGGCTCGGTTACTATCTCCATAAGCGGGGTTCCCGCCCTGTTGAAATCAACAAGCGAGTAACTAGCGTCAGCGATCCGACCAGTTTTACTTTGATGAAGCATCTTGCCGGTATCTTCTTCAAGGTGGACCCTGTTTATCCTGATTTCTCGGTGACGGCCCTCGGTATCTACGTCTAGATGTCCATCCGAGCAGAATGGTTTGTCAAATTGGGATATCTGATAGTCTTTAGGCATATCCGGATAGAAATAGTTTTTACGATGAAACTGGGTAAAACTTGCAATATCGCAGTCGAGCGCCAATCCGGCCTTTATTGTGTACTCTATCGCCTTTTTATTGGCTACTGGCAGTGATCCCGGCATACCTAGACAGACAGGACAGACCCGCGTATTTTCTTCTCCGCCAAACTCGACCTTGCAACTGCAAAACATCTTACTGTTAGTAAGCAGTTCGACATGTATCTCAAGACCGATAGTAGTCTCATATTTATTTTTTGTGACTGTTTGGGACATAGCAGTATTGTATGGGAAATAAAACACAAAGTGCAAATTTAGACTTCGTGAGTCGAGATACGTCAGAAAATAAGCAATAAACTGAGTGCTGAATTTTTTTCTCCTTACTCCTTACGCGCTTGCTGCTAACGCGCTTACGTTGTTTTACTTACGCACTCCAGCGCTGATCCTCCTCTTCGCTTAGATCAACGATATCGGGCCTAATAAGATTGATAAAATCGGCGGTATTCATCTTGATCGAGTCGGTGTGAGACCCGGCGGTGAAAAGTACGGTTTCATGACCGATTAGGCTTTTATCGACATAGACTGGAACGTCAAATATATCGCCAAGAGGCGGTATTGCCCCTAGTTCCCAGTTGAAGAATTCTTCACTCATCTCGTCTTCCGTTTCAAGCCTCGAATGCTTGTTTCCCGTAGCATCTCTGATCTTGTCATTACTTATCCTGTGGCCTCCCGGAACTACTATCAAAGAGCGATCTCCATGGCTGGTCACCACCAGACACTTGGCGATCTCGTCGACATCTACACCTAGTTCTCTTGCCTCTTCGACCGTTCTATATACTTTAGGGTGGCTATATACTTCATAATCGACATCATTATCATCGAGATATTCTAAAATTCTTTTATCCACTGCCATAGTAACTCCTCCCAAAATTTTTAGTTCTGTTTTTACTTTAAATATATATTCCCAATTATTAAGAATTAGTTATTCTTTTAGGGCAATTTTAAATAACAAAAATCGCACTACGTAAGCGCGATCGGCACCCATTCTTTAGAATTCTTGGTCCGTACTTAGCTACAAAAGACCCCTTCTCATCTTTTCCAGCTTTTCTCGTACTTCATCGGGGAGAGTATCCTCTAAAAACACTCTTTTTTTTACTCCTTTTTCCTCATTGATCTCGTCTCGACTCTGTCCTAGCTTATCCCCCAACTCCCTTGGAGCCATCCGTTTCACATTTGATCTAAAGACGACTTTTTGTTCCTGATAATCGGCCGTGACGACGGCAACATCGTCGTAGTCTTCACTAAAACTCAATCTTTCGATTATCGCATCGGCCGTCTTTCCTTTATCGGTAAATATAATTTCGACATCCGCAACGCTGCGTGTACTTTTACTAACGCCATCAAACACTACACATATCTCTTCGCCCGAAGTGCCGCTAAGTCCGACAAGATCCTCAATAAAAAGGTTTATGGCGGAGTCTAGATCGTTAGGAAGAAACTTTTTGTATTTATCTAGGTGATGGATAACATTGAATCCATCAACTATCAGTTTCCTTTTCATTTTTTTGCCTCACCAGTTTTTTGCAGGTAGTCATGGAGAATGATGCCTCCCGAAACCGAAACATTTAGAGAAGCTATTTTCCCCACCATTGGGATACTGACCAGAAAGTCGCATTCATTCTTTACTAATCGCGTTAGGCCGCTTCCTTCACTGCCTAAAACTATCGCCGACTTTTTCGGCCATTCAAAACCGTTAATATCTTCCCCGTCTGCGCCTTCGGCACCGATCAACCAAAAGCCGTTTTTCTTTAATCTGTTAGCGGCATCGATCAGGTTTGCTTTTGCGATGAGCATATGTCCGATGGCACCCGCCGATGATTTCCAAACAGCCGGGGAGAGCGCGGCCGTTCTCGCTTTTGGGATCACTACGCCGCTTACTCCAAATATCTCAGCTGATCTTAATATTGAGCCCAGATTCTGGGGGTCAGTAATACCATCCAATAGCAAAACGGCTGAACTATCCTCGCCGTCAACTTTTTCCAGAATATCGCCTATCGTCTCCATTTTGAAAGGTTCTGTAACGGCAACGACTCCCTGATGTACTCCACCGCCTGATATTTCATCCAATTCTTTTCTAGTGACGGATAAAATGCTAATACCTTTTTCTTCAGCAATACCATTGAAGGCCTCATCATCTTTTTGCGCCTCTTTGGTCATCATGATTTTTATTATCTTTTGTTTACTCTTTAAGAGCTCGCTGACCGGGTTCTTTCCGTATATTATCTCTTCGATCAGAATGCCTTCCCTATAAATTAACTTTTGATCTTTTTAACTCTTGGCCCTTGGGGAGTGTCTTCCAATTCAAAACCAAGATCAGTTATTTTTTGCCTTAGCTCGTCCGCTTTGTTCCAGTCCTTCTCTTTTCTTGCTTTTTCTCTAAGTTCAAGAAGATCTTTTATCTCTTTATCATCCGGAGCAAATTTCGTATCTTCCCTTGGTCCCATAAAACTTAGGCCCAACGCGTTATTTAGAAGATCAATAAGAAATTCTTTTGTGGCTTCAAGAGAATCATTTTCAGGAACTTCATCGCCCCCAATAATAAGAGTGTTTACCTCTCTGATATGTTCAAAAATCACTCCAAGAGCAGCAGCTGAATTAAAATCATCGTCCATGGCAACAATAAAGCGCTTCTTGATGCGGTCATTTATAGAATTTACTTCAGATGATATCGCTGCGCTTCGCTGGCTTTCACTCGATATCGCAAAATCCAAGTTAGCAATGAAAGTCTCTATCCGCTCGACCTTCGCCTTGGCTTCAAATAGGCCCTTTTCTGTAAAGTCTAGCGGGTTTCGGTAATGGGTCCCCAGCATGAACATCCTTATCTCATTGGCTGACCATTCTTTTAATGCCGCCTGAAGAAGAGTGAAATTTCCAAGCGATTTAGACATCTTCTCTTTATCAATGTTTAACAGTCCGCCATGCGCCCAGTATTTTACAAAGGGTTTCCGACCGGTTGCGCCCTCCGACTGGGCCACCTCGTTTTCATGGTGGGGAAAGATAAGATCCTGGGCGCCACCGTGGATGTCGAAGCTCATCCCCAAATACTTAAGCGACATCGCCGAACATTCAATATGCCATCCCGGCCTACCTTCACCCCAAGGGCTTGGCCACTTAGGTTCTCCTGGTTTTGCCAGCTTCCACAAGGCAAAATCCATAGGGTCCTCCTTGTTAGGATCAATATCGACCCTCTCACCTGCCCGCATATCTTCAAGGTCTCGCCTTGAAAGCTTCCCGTACTCCTTAAATTTTCGTACTGAAAAATATACGCCATCGGGTGTTTTGTAAGCTAGACCATTTCTCTCGAGGTCTTTTATAAGCTCGATCATCTCATCTATAGTCTCAGTTGCTTTAGGAGCCACGCTTGGTCGCTTTACTCCTAGTCTTTCCATCTGAGACTGAAAAGCTTCTGTATATTTTTCCGACACTTCTTCGGGGGAAACACCTTCTTCATTAGCCCGGTTTATTATCTTGTCGTCTACATCGGTGATGTTTTGAACAAATTCTACCTCGAAGCCTTTCCACTCAAGGTATCTTCTCATCACGTCAAAGCTGAGGAAGGTCCTAGCGTTACCAATATGGATATAGTTGTAGACAGTCGGTCCGCAAACATACATGCCCACTTTCCCCGGGGTGTTAGGTTCAAAAACCTCTCGCTTCCTTGTAAGAGTATTAAATATCTTCACGACCATCTATTAACCTATCGCCTTATCGAGGCGGCTCAGTGTTCTCTTCTGCCCCAATCCGTCTATTACAGAAAATAGCTCCGGTCCCGAATCCAAGCCCGTTAAGGCAAGACGGATCGGATGATATACAGCTTTACCTTTTATGCCATCTTCTTTTAAGTCACCAGCCACACCTTTTATCAGCTCTTTTATCGAATCGCAATCAAGTTTATCAGCTTCATTTATTCTATCCCTAAAGAGGCTGAGAACCTTTATAGACGGCTCTTCCCTAAGCTCCTTTAAAGTATCGTCAGAAATCTCGGGATCGCCGAAAAATATCTTTGCATAACCTGGGGCTTCAGCCAAGGTCGTGATGCTTGTCCTAATCGCCTCTGATATCTTTTGCACGTTGTGATCTTCCGTATCTATTCCTGCTGCTGTTAAATATGGCTCTATTAAAAGAGTGAGCCGCTCTACCGGGATCCTTCTTATCCATTGGCCGTTCAACCAATCGAGTTTCGGAAGATCGAAGATCGCCGGGCTTTTTGAAACACGCTCTATCGAGAATTTTTTTACTAACTCATCAATGTCGAAGATCTCGCTTTCATCCCCTGGTGACCAGCTTAAAAGCGACAAATAATTAATTATAGTCTCTGAAAGATATCCTTTACGCTTATATTCTTCTATTGATGTCGCGCCATGTCTTTTTGATAGCTTCGCCTTGTCGGTGCCTAGTATCATCGAAAAATGGCCAAACATCGGTCTTGGTGTTTCCAAGGCGTCATAGATCATTGTCTGCCTGGCCGTATTTGTAATATGGTCCTCACCCCTAAGAACGTGGGAGATGCCCATAGTGATATCATCTACGGCGGCCGCAAAATTATATGTCGGCATATTGTCCGCTTTTACGATGATGAAATCGCCGATGACCTCAGACGATATATTGATATTCTCTTTAATAAGATCTTTGAACTTGATCTCGTAAGGGTCGTCTCTTTCGACCTTGAACCGTATCACGCCCTTCTGTCCCGAAAGCCGGCGCTTTTCCCTTTCAGTGTCGCTTAGCTCCCGACATTTACCGCCATACATCGGCATTCTGCTGGATTCAAGCGCGCTTCTTCGCTCCTCTTCAAGCTCTTCGGGGGTACAAAAACAATAGTAGGCGTGGTTGCTCTTTAATAGTCTCTTCCAATAATATTTATAAGTATTAAGCCTCTCGCTTTGGCGGTAAGGGCCATGCTCTCCACCGATGTCCGGCCCTTCGTCCCAATCGATGCCAAGCCATTTTAAGCTCTCAATTATCGATTGTTCGTATTCCTTACTCGACCTCGTCTTGTCCGTATCCTCGACCCTTAAGACGACCTGGCCATGATAACGCCTGGCAAATAGCCAATTAAAAAGCGCCGTCCTTGACGTACCTATATGAAGATCGCCCGTCGGACTTGGAGCAAACCTTACCCTTATTGGACTTTCCAACAAAAAAGACCTCTTCCTTAAATAACCTTTTCATCTACTAGCGCTACAGCCTGGGCCGCAATACCCTCGCCCCGGCCGGTAAAACCGAGCCCTTCCGAAGTCGTAGCTTTGACGCTGACCTTCGAGCCGTCAAGCCCAAGGGCGGCAGCCATTGTCTCACTCATCGCTTGTCTGTATTCAGATATTTTCGGCTCCTCCAGAATGGCGGTAACGTCAACGTTAACAATTATAAAGCCTTCATCCGTAACGACTTTTTTAATCTTCTCCAGTAGTTCTATACTAGAGACATCTTTATACTTCATGTCGGTATCGGAAAAATGTGATCCGATGTCCCGAGCGGCTATGCTTCCGAGAATCGCATCGATAACTGCATGTATAACCACGTCAGCATCCGAGTGGCCGATCAAGCTCTTTGTAAAAGGGATCTCAACGCCACCAAGATAAAGTTGGCCACCGTCTTTAAACCGGTGAACATCAAAACCCGTACCTACTCTCATACGATCCTCTCTTTATCTTTCATGATCGCTTTAATCATATCGAGATCGCCAGGGGTCGTGACCTTAAGGTTTTCATAATCCCCGAACATAACTTTGACTGGACGTCCAAGCCTCTCCACCAACGATGCGTCATCTGTTCCGTGATAATCGTCGGCGATAGCCAAAACATGTGCCTCCATTAAGACATGATAGTCGAAGACCTGAGGTGTCTGAGCCGACCACAGGCCTTCGCGTTCAAGAGTATTTGCTATCGTATCCATCTTCCCTGCGAGTTTAATAGTGTCTGTTACCGGGACAGCTAATATCGCTCCATTGTCGATGGTGGCCGCTTCTACTACTTCTTCTATCTTCTCAACACTGATATTAGGCCTTGCCCCGTCATGAATGACTACCTTGTCGGTCGAATCATTTAAACTCATGAGACCGAGATAAACAGATTCCTGTCGGCTTTCCCCTCCGGCGATAACATTCTCTACTTTATTGAAGCCAAATTTGTCGACCACATCTCTTCTGCAGGCATCTATCGTCTCTTCGTTAGTGACCAAAGTGATCGCGTCTACTGATCGACAAAGTTGGATGCTTTCGATGCTATAGGATATAAGCGGCCTGCCGAGAAGGTCGACGAATTGTTTGCCATTTTTATTTTTAAATCTTCGGCCGACTCCCGCGGCTACGACGATTGCTCGGTTCATATACTACCGATTCTCCCCTTTGGCTTTAGCAAAAATCATCCTACCAGCAGGGGTTTGAAGTACGCTTGTCACTATTAGCTCAGCATCGCTACCTACCAAGGCGTTCCCATCTTCGACAACGACCATCGTGCCGTCTTCCAAATAACCGACTCCTTGACCTTCTTCCTTACCTTCTTTGATTATCCTCACCTTCATCCCTTCGCCCGGTATGGCAACGGATTTGACCGCATTGGCAAGTTCATTGATATTCAGGACCTTAACCCCTTCTACTGAGGCCACCTTATTTAGATTGTAATCATTAGTGAGGATCGCCGCTTCGATCGTTTTTGCATGACGTACGAGCTTAGCATCTACTTCCCTTATTTCCGGAAAATCTTGATCAGATATCTCTAACTGTACATTGGGCTCAAGCTGGATCTCTCTTAGAACATCTAGTCCGCGCCTACCCCTTGAACGTTTTAGGGTATCGTCTGAATCAGCGATATATTGAAGTTCGTTCAAAACATACCTTGGCAAGATTATCTCTCCTTCTAAAAAACCGCTCTTTCCAATATCGAATATTCTGCCGTCGATAATGACGTTGGTGTCGAGTAATTTTTTGGTGGGGACCCCTTCCCGAGAATATTTGGCGGCATTGAAAAGCCGGTCGAGATCTCTCCATCTTCTGGAGCCAAAACGAAGACCTAGTCCACCAAACATGAAAAAGACAATTAGTATGTAAGCAAGCTTAATTGAGCGGAATCTATCGGGAATAAAAAACGCAGGCAGCGATACTAATAACGCCAGAATAAGTCCGATCAGTACACCGGCTACACTGGATATTAGCTCAGCTAGAGGTATTTTTTGAATATTGTCTTCTATCCAAATGAAGAACTTCGCCAGCAGCCTGCCAAAAAAACCGCCTATTAAATACCCAAGACCGGAACCGAAAATAATCGAAATAACTAATATGAATAATCTAGAAGATGATACTCCGACTTCTTGAATAAAACTTGACGCATAAGCACCGGCAAATGCTCCACCAAGGATAAAGACAAAGCGAATAATCTCAACTATCATCTTTGTCGGCTACCTTGATCTCTACTTTGTTAGCCCCGCCTCCTTATTCCTTCAGTCAAACAACTAAATAATGTATGAATAAAAATAAAGCTACTAATATCTATATTATCACTTCAAATAAGAATGCTGTCACCTGTTAAATTTTTTACTTAAAAGTAATTTTTCAAAATCGAGCACATTATACAAGGAGCCGGTTAAAATGACAAACAACCTGCGCGCTTAGCCTTAAGAAAATGCCCAAAAAGCTTCTCTCTAAAAACTTTTTAATTATGGAGCTGATAAAATTGCCTATCATCTGCTGCTTGCGCCAGTGCTGCGGTCATTGACTCCGATACTGCCATAGCTATGTTCCCATAAAGACATACGACCACGCTGTCCCAGGCTTAGATTTCATTTTTAGCTATTTATTTTTGATTAGAATATTGTGGGTAAAAAATTTAGAACGCAAAAAAAATAGGAGGTTTTTTTATGGCAGAGAAAGCAGAGGTACTAAGAGATATCGAGGAGACGCTTGGTTTTGTACCAGATTGGATCGCTCAAATCCCCGAGCACAGCATTGAGGCTGAATGGAGCCTCTTTAAGAACTGGGAGATGGCCGAAACAGTCATCCCTCTTAAGTATAAAGAGCTTATCGGTCTGGCGGTAGCCGCGAATATGCAATGTGATTACTGCGTAACATATCACACGGAGTCAGCTAGGTTAAACGGAGCTACCGATGAGGAGATCAACGAAGCTTGTTTGATGGCCAAAACAACATCTGGCTGGAGTAGTTATCTGGAAGGCACTCAAGTTGACCTCGTCCAGTTTAAGGAAGATATTAGACAGATCGGCGAGAACGCGAGAAGAGCAGCGTAAGACTGTTACATCATGGTCGTCATCTTCTTGAGTGTCAATGATAGTAAAAAGACCCGGGACGGCTAACATCCCGGGTCTTTGTTTGCTCTTTCGCGCCCTTACACTTTACATTCTCCCTTCCACCATCGGTCACTGAATTGGGTATAAAAAATCATGGACTAATTCTAAAAAGAGAAGGCAGCATGTCGGCTGAAGAGAATAAGGCAATAATCACAAATTTAATTGAAGAATTAAACAGGGGAAATACCGCCCCATACAATAGAGCAATCGAGCCCGATTGCGAGATCATGTACTGGACCGGCGAATCAATGGATAAAGAGGGCTTCATCGAGTTCATCAACACCGTCACCGAGACTCACCCGGACTTTAAGATCGCTATAGAAGACATAATTGCCAGCAACGACAAGGTAGTGGTCCGCTACACGGAAAGCGCCGTCGTAAAGGGGAGCTTTATCGGAATGGAGCCCAATAAGAAAAGGTATTCACTGCCGGCGATCGAGATATACCGCCTCTCTAACGGAAAGATAAACGGTTTGTGGATGGCTTAAAGGAGTCACACGTAAACACATAAAGCTTAAAAGCGTAAAGAATAAAATATCTTATAGCGGGCTACTGCAAACGCCTAACTTCTTACGGTTAACAACCTCACATGTATCTCTCGAGTAAATTATACTCTTTAAGCCTTCGCAGACCCTCCTGTATAGCCTGGGCACGAACAGCTCCAACACCTTCAACGTCGTCCAGCTCTTCAACGGATGCGTGAATGATCGACTGAAGATCATGAAAATGATCGATTAGCTTGTTTATTACCCTAAGAGGAAGGCGGGGGATACGTCTAAGGAGCCTATATCCGTGAGGATGTACCGAATCGTCCAGCACACTAACGACGCCTTCGTATCCAAGGACCTGAGAGATATTCATAAGATCGAAAAGATCCTCAGCATCCGTCTCTTGAAGGCTGTCTCTTATCTTCTCGGCTTTCTTTCCATTTCTGCCGTAATCTTTTATTAGCATCATCACATCTTCATTGACACCAGATATAAGCTCTTCAAGCTGCATCCGAAGCAGACGCCCCTCGGAACCGAGCTCGTTAATATATCGCTGTATTTCATGACCGACTCTTTTGACCATCTCGCCCCTTTGAGCGACGGTCAGTACATCAACAAGGACTACCAAATCCTCGAATTCCAGAGCATTCAAATTCGATGATACTTGGTCCAAGCGGCTCTTATACTTTTCTAGAGTCTGTATCGCCTGGTTGCCTTTCGAGAGAACGATTCTTATATCTTGGAGAGCATACTTAGTATCATCGATATATAAAGAAATTACTTCCCTCTTTTGAGAGATAGAGATAACAAGCGCTTTCGTCTGCTGAGCGACTCGCTCAGCCGTGCGATGACGCATGCCAGTCTCGTTAGTAGCAAGAGATGAATCCGGGACTAGATGTAGGTTTGCATAAAGAATTTTCGTTACAGCCTCATCCACGATGATGGCACCATCCATCTTTGCTAGCTCATAGAGTTTCTGCGAATTAAAATCGCAATTTATCTCGAAGCCGCCGCTTATAATATTTTTTATCTTAGGCGTATCGCCAACGATTATTAAAGCGCCGGTCCTTGCACTTAAGATGTGCTCCAGCCCCTCCCTAAGGTTGGTCCCGGGAGCGACTTTTACGAGAGCTTCTGTTAGTCTTTCTTCCGCTTTATTCTTCACTGTTCAGATCAGACGCCTTTTTTTTATTAGATTACTTGCTCGATTGCTTGTTGTAAAGAGTCAACCGGGCATAGCCTTACATCGTCCGGCGTATCTATTTTTTCAATGTCATGGCTGGGCATTATTATCTGTTTAAAGCCAAGCTTGATCGCCTCTTTTACGCGCTGGTCCATCCGATTCACATACCGGATCTCTCCCCCCAGGCCGATCTCGCCGAAAACAACAAGGCCTTCTGGTAAGCTCTTGTCTTTATGCGCCGATGCAACAGCCAGCGCTAACCCTAAGTCTATGGCTGGCTCTACCACTTTTATCCCGCCGATGACGTTTACATATATATCCTCCTGCTCAAGGTGAAGACCGCTTCTTCGCTGGAGGACTGCAAGAGTAAGTAACGCCCTGTTGTTATCCAGCCCACTGGTTAACCGCCTAGGTATAGAAAGATATGATTTAGTGACAAGCGCCTGTAATTCGATCAGTAAAGGCCTTGTTCCCTCCATCGTCGCTACTACGACCGAGCCCGGGCTGTTTTTCGGGCGCTCGGCAAGTAGTACTTCAGATGGATTAGTAACCCCTTTTAAACCATTATCATTCATTTCAAATATCGCCAGTTCATTTGTAGCGCCGAACCGATTCTTTATTGTCCTTACCAGTCGATATGAGTTGTGGTTATCTCCTTCAAAATAAACTACCGTATCAACCATGTGCTCAAGTAAGCGTGGCCCGGCAATCGATCCGTCTTTGGTCACGTGGCCGACGATAAAGATCGGGATCCCCCAACTTTTCGCAAGCCTCATAAGCTCTCCTGCGCACTCTCGGACCTGAGAGACGCTTCCAGGAGCGGAAGCGACCTCCGGATGGTAAAGTGTTTGGATGGAGTCGATTATCACGATCTCGGGAGCCACTTTTTCGATCTGCTCTTTTATGTTATCGATGGCGATCTCGGACAAGAGAAACAGTTTATCCGATACCGCACCTAACCTATCGGCCCTTATCTTGATCTGTTGAATAGACTCCTCTCCTGAAATGATCAGAACAGGGGTATCCTGGTTGGCAACATTACTGGCCGCCTGAAGAAGCAAGGTAGACTTTCCGATCCCCGGCTCTCCGCCGACTAGGATTAGCGAGCCGGCAACGATCCCACCCCCAAGAATCCTATCCAGTTCCTCAATGCCTGTTAGAAACCGTTTATCCTTTACAGCTCTCACATCGTTAATGGGAAGAGGTTTTTGGGATGAAAAAATCCACCGCGTCTTTTCTTGATCACGGTGGTTCTTTTCTTCAACGTATGTATTATATTCACCGCAGTCAGGACATTTTCCTATCCATTTGGGCGAAATTGATCCGCAATTTTGGCATGCGAAAACGGATCTATCTTTTTTCATGCCTCACTTTTTGATCCACCGGTTGCTACCTTTTTTTTGTCGACAGATAATTTTATCCTTCCATCGACATTATCGACCAATATCGTCTGGCCATCTTTGAATTGTCCAGACAATACAGCTTCAGACAATGGGTCCTCGATCAATCTCTGGATAGCTCGCCTAAGCGGCCTGGCTCCAGATGCCGGATCGTAACCTTCATCTACTAAAAGATCTTTTGCAGCTTCAGTAAGCTCGATATTAAGTTGGCGCTCTTTCATTTGAGTGCGTAATCTGGCTACCATTAAATCGACGATTGATTTGATCTCACCTTTTGTCAGCTCATGGAAGACGATGACATCATCGATCCTGTTTAGAAATTCCGGCCTAAACGTCTTTTTGAGCTCGCTTGTGACCTTACCCTTCATGTCGTTATAAGACTGTTCTTCATTGCTTACCTGGCCAAAACCAAGCGGTGTCGCTTTCTGTATATATCTTGCTCCAATATTTGAAGTCATAATTAAAACTACATTTTTAAAATCTACAGCCCTCCCTTGCGAATCGGTGAGCCGCCCGTCTTCCAATATCTGAAGAAGGATATTAAAAACATCGTGATGCGCCTTTTCGATCTCATCAAGAAGGACTACACAATAGGAACGCCTGCGCACTTGCTCGGTAAGTTGGCCACCCTCTTCATATCCTACGTAACCAGGAGGGGAACCGATGAGCCTGGAGACGGCATGCTTTTCCATATATTCTGACATATCTATCTGAATAAGTGCATCTTCATCCCCAAACAAATACTCTGCTAAAGTCTTTGCAAGTTCAGTCTTCCCCACACCCGATGGCCCGAGAAATACGAACGAACC
>Ga0255058_10000955_pt1 | contig 16653 bp, 19 predicted proteins | sample Cases_109_9_MG_FD_188637 | JGI IMG/M metagenome (GOLD analysis project Ga0255058, IMG submission 188637) | Seawater microbial communities from Amundsen Gulf, Northwest Territories, Canada - Cases_109_9 | ecosystem: Environmental > Aquatic > Marine > Gulf | place: Canada: Northwest Territories... | reverse complement strand
AATACCCCGCTGTCTTCCGGCGGCCGGCGTACTTACCCTGCGGCCTCGACTCCTCAACTACCGGTACCTTCTTAGATTCCTCTAACCAGTGAAATCCGCCGCGTCTATATCCAATCCGATCAATCGCCACGCTGGCTCCACTTCGACGCAACTAAAACCGGACAAGATTGTGGATTGTGCAATTAGGCCACGACAATGGCGGAGATTTGACGACCGTAATCGGCCTCTCCGCGGTGTTTTGAACGCCTAAAACTGTAAAAAAGCGATTCGTTGGCATAGGTGCACAGGCTTTGGCGCTCGATTCCGGCCAATCCGGCAGCCCCAAGGCGGCTCTCAACGTAGCCGGGAAGATCGAAATGAGGCCGGGCATTTGGCTCGCTCTGGTCAAAAAAGCGGGCATTGTCCAGGTTGCCTTCAATAAGCGCAGCTTTGAACTCTGGCCCGACTTCATAGGCAGCTTGGCTAATGGAAGGGCCGATCGCGGCGAAAATGCGCTCCCGGCGTCCCCCTAGCCGTTCCATCTCAGTAATGGCGGCTTCGAGAATACCGGCCATGGCGCCGCGCCAGCCGGCATGGGCCGCCCCGACCACTCGGGCTTCCGGGTCGGCGAAGAGGACCGGGGCGCAGTCGGCCGTCAGGGACCCGATCGCCAGGCCGGGGGTGCGGGTCACCAAAGCGTCGGCCTTGGGCCGGCCGTTGGCATGGACCTGCCCCTCTACTGCGAGCGCGGTCGCACTATGAATTTGGTAAAGCGTGAAGACCTCGGGCTCGGCGGCCCCCAGATGTCTTGCCACACGCGCGCGGTTTTCGCCGATATGGGCTGGCTCGTCTGACGAGCCCGGCCCGCAGTTGAGGCTCGCATACAGCGAATCCGAGACGCCACCGTTGCGCGTAAAAAAGCCGTGGCTGATGCCCGGCAGGCTCGCAAGGCATTGGGCTTGAATGGGCTCCAGCATGCGATCAGCACTTAGGGGTGTGTTGGGCCAATGTCCACCGGTGTAAGGCCCGGCAGAGGCGGCAGTCCCGGGCTTCGAGCCCCAATCGCCTTGAAGCGCGTGCCCATGCCGTTGGGGGCCATCAGTCGCGCAATCGCACCCTCGATCGAGGCGGCCAGTTGCGGGTTGGCGTCCATGAGATGCGATGCGCGCTCAGTGATGCCAAGCGAGCCGAGGAACTCAGCTTGGGTAACAGGGCCGTCGACGCAGAGGCCGCCTGCCCTCAAGGCGTTTGCGAGGGTAGTGAAGTCGATCTGGGCGGTGAGGTCGGCTTCGCCGGGGGCAAACAGCGGATCTTCGTAGCGATGGGCCCGGACACCTTGCAGCGTATCGCCAAACCCCGGCGCAGAGTGTCCGTAGTCGATTAGTAGGGCCGCAGAAGATGGGCCACAGTCGGCGAGCCTTAGGGAAAATCTCGCAAGCGCGCGGCTGCGTGCTTCGAAAATGTCTCCTTCGCGCGGCGTTGCATCGATCTCTGGTGTCAGCTGCAACTCTGAGTCTGCGTCACCATCGACGAAGGCAAGCTGCTGCGCGTCGTCGAGGCCAACGCACCGCTTGCGCCAGCGACCGCCGCGAAAGACCCATTGGTCTGTGGGGATCGTGTCGAGGAACTCGTTGGCGACGACAATTGTGGGTGCGTTATCGTGGCTTTCTTCCATATCGTCGTGCCAGTGAAGGGGCACGGTCTCGCCGTTGAGTGTTGCGCGCTGTTCTTCCACCAACGTCGCGTTGCTTTCGACAAAATGCACTGTGATTGCATCGCGAAAGCCGGGCACCGCCCGTGCAGCGCGGAGCGCGTCACGCATCAATGTACCCCGGCCGGGCCCGAGCTCGATGAGGTTCAACGTCGAAGGTGCACCCATCTGCTGCCACACGACGGCGCACCACAAGCCGATCAGCTCGCCGAAAACTTGGCTGATCTCCGGCGCTGTGATGAAGTCGCCCGCGCGACCAATCGCTTGCTGTGTGCGGTAATACCCGTGCGCAGGATCATGCAGACACACGCGCATATACTCAGCGACGGTTAGGGGGCCTTCGCTGCGGATGCGTTGTGAGATTTGCGCAGCGAGCAGCGTCGGCCGGCGCTGGGTATCCCCCGGCTTCATTTCAGCGACTGCGTGCGTGCGAAGTAGATAACAGATAGGCCCAGCAAGAGCATGGGGATGGAGTAGGCGATGCCAACCGTCAGCGGCTCGATGTTCAAAGAATGCGCAAAGTGCGGCTCGCGGAAGAGCTCCGCGGTTGATCGCGCCAGCGCGTAGCCAACGAGGAATGTACCTGTTACGAGGCCGGGCCGCTTAAGCGCGCCGTAATAGTGCGTGAGAATTCGTAGCACGATGAATAGCAAGAGACCCTCCAGCATCGCCTCATAGAGCTGGCTTGGATGGCGCGCCGTAGGTTCAACATCGGGATAGTGGAGACGCGCCTCAGGGAACACCATGCCCCAGGGTGCGTCGGTTGGGCGGCCGAACAGCTCGCCGTTGATGAAGTTGGCGATGCGGCCGAAAAAAATCCCGATGGGAACAGTGGCGGTGCAAAGGTCGGAAGTGCTCCACGGGTTGATGCCGTTGCGGCGTGAGAAGATCCAAATGGCAACGCCGCTACCGAAAAGGCCGCCGTGGAACGCCATGCCGCCCTTCCACACCGCGAAAATGTCGAGCGGGTTCTCAAGATAATAGCTCGGCTCATAGAAGAGCACGAAGCCCAGCCGACCACCGATTAGAACGCCCGCAACCATATAGATGAGCAGGTCGTCGACCTTCTGCGGCAAGAACGGCGGGCGTTCGGCAGCCCACAGCTTGGTCTGACTTAGAAGGCGGCGAATATAGAGCCAACCCAGTAGCAGGCCCGAGAGATAAGCAAGCCCGTACCATTTGATGGCGATAGGACCGATCTGAACTGCGACCGGATCTATGTCGGGGAAGGGGATGGCCCAAATGGTCATCATAGGTATCATCGCGGTGCTTTCCGGCCGATCCTAGCGGCCTCAACAACGGTTTGCGATCTGGCGAGGCACGATTTCGACACCGCCTTGTTTCTGTCAAGGGCGGGCAAAGCGCCTTGCATGGCAAATCGCCGCCCTCCATAGTCGTGCCAAATGATCCCCTCGGGACGCTAGCGTGCCCAAGAGGCCCGCGCTTGTTGCCCGCCGCTAAGCAGAGTGCCGTTTCATGACGCAGACCAACAATCGTTTCCTCGATGAGATTGCAAAGCTGATGACAGATGCGGCCGGCGCGGCCGATGGTCTCAAGCGCGAGGTTGACACCTTGATGAGGGCGCAAGGAGAGCGCTTTCTGCGCAATATGGATGTGGTCCAGCGCGAGGAGTTCGAAGCTGTGAAGGCGATGGCAGAGAAGGCGCGGGCCGAGAACGAAAAGCTGGAAGCTCGCATCGCTGCGCTTGAAGCGCAAATTGCGGAGAGCAAGGCTACCGCGTGATTATTACGTGACGCCATTTTATCCCCGTAAATATCCGCCATTCACAATATCATGGGTGAAGTTTTGTAGTGATTTGCCCCAAGTGCCGTGTGCCGGCCACTTTGGCCGTGGACAATGCCACCCTGAACTTGCGACTCGCATCGCGCTCTGATTTCGTCGCGCCCGTTGGCCGATTTGCATTACGGCACAGTTGACGTGTTGTTTGCTGCGGAACGTCCGCGTGACACCGAGGAAACTTGATATGGCATCGGGTGAATCTGGTTACGAGCGTGTGAATAACCCCGTCGACCTTGTCGAGCAGCTTGCGGCTTCTCATGATTGGACGTGCGATCGCGCGAGCAACGATGAGCTAACGCTTGTGGTGGCCGGTGCTTGGGCTGACTACCATGTGTCGCTCAACTGGCGCGACGATCTCCAAGCGCTGCACCTTGCGTGCGCCTTCGATTTCAAGGTTCCAAGCAATCGCCTCAACGAAATGTACCGCCTCGTTGCGCAGATCAACGAGCAGCTCTGGCTCGGGCATTTCGATCTGTGGACCCAGGAAGGCCTGATCATGTTCCGCCATGCGCTGCTTCTCAACGGCACGGTGGGCACGCCCGCCCAGTGCGAGGCGATGCTAAGAGCTGCCCTTGAGGCGTGCGAGCGCTACTACCAGGCCTTTCAGTTTGTGGTCTGGGCGGGTAAGGAAAGCCGGGAGGCGCTCGTGTCCACCATGTTCGACACAGAGGGCCAAGCTTAGGTCTCCAACGTCAGGTTCCGCTCATGAGCTTCACTCTGCAGGGCCCGCTGCTGTTGGCCGGGGCGGGGAAGATGGGCGGTGCTGTTCTGTCAGGTCTCCTCGCCCGTGGCCTCAAGCCCGAACGCATTCTCGTGCAAGATCCAGCGCCGAGCGCTGAAATGGCCGCGTTTCTTGCCAAGCACGGCATCCGCTGTGCGCCGGCGATCGACGCGTTAGGCGAGCCGCCGTCCATCATTCTCTTGGCGGTCAAACCGCAGGTGATGGATGAGGCGTTGGCGCCGCTCGCCAAACATGCCGGTCCCGACACCCTTGTGCTATCGATCGCGGCGGGTCGCAGCTTGCAGAGCATTGAAGCGCAACTGCCAGAACGAACGTCGGTCATTCGCGCCATGCCGAATACGCCGGCAGCGATCGGTCGCGGGATCACTGTTGCGGTGCCCAACCCGCACGTGTCGCCGGCGCAAAGGAAGCTTGCCGATGAGCTTTTGTCTTCCTTGGGCAAAGTCTTATGGGTCGAGGACGAGTCGCTCCTCGATCCTGTGACGGCGGTGTCGGGGTCGGGACCAGCCTATGTGTTCTTGCTGGTGGAGTGCTTGGCGGAGGCGGGTCAGGCTGCTGGTCTGGATGCCGAGCTTGCCGAGGAATTGGCGCGCGCTACTGTTATTGGTTCGGCCGCGCTGCTCGACCAAACAGACCTACATGTGTCAAAGCTGAGAGAGCATGTCACATCGCCGGGCGGCACGACAGCTGCCGCACTTGCCATTCTCAATGGACCTGAAGGTCTGCGCCCGCTTCTGAAGGCGGCAGTGGCCGAAGCAACCAAACGCGGCCGCGAATTGGCGAAGTGAGCTTAATGCTCAGCGCCAGTCGCGGCCGCGTTGTTGCAAACCTCAGCGAGCGCTTGGCGCTCCGGCGAGCTGAGGTTTTGATGCGGTATGGCCTGAAGACATCGAACCAAGGAGGTAAGTTCTAGGCCGTTGCGTGTTGGGCGCCTACCGCATCCAAACATGAATACATGGGGTGAGCCAAAGGGTTGCTTGCCTATCTGCTGGTGCGAGCCCGCAAGCCAGCACGCCGATAGTTATGATATACTATTACAAAACATGCAATAGCTAATCAGTCGTGCTCACGCGATCGTGCGCGCCCCTGAGGAGATGCGAGGACCCGGATCAATCCTAGCGAATAGCCGCAAAATGGCGGGGCGAAGCGCCCCCAATTGCATATTTCAAGAATTCATGTACTGACAAAATTATGGAGCAAACTGACGCGGTCAAAGCCTTTGCCGCCCTCGCCCATGAACACCGGCTGGCGATCTTTCGCCGGCTTGTTGTGGAGGGCCCCTCCGGATTGGCGGCGGGTGAGATTGCCAAATGCATTGGTATCGCGGCTCCAAGTCTTTCGTTTCACATGAAGGAGCTGGATCGCGCCGGCCTCGTGCGTTCGTGGCGGGACGGACGCTTTGTTCGCTACAGCGTGGACATCGAGGGGATGCGCAAGCTTCTGTCCTTTCTAACAGAGGAGTGCTGTCAGCGTAGGCCGGTGTTGTGCGGCGCCGGCGTTGCGACGGCTTTGCGTCGTCAGAAAGTGACCGACCAATGAGCGATCGGCAAATGAACGTGTTGTTCCTGTGCACCCATAACTCTGCACGCTCCATAATCGCTGAGTCCATCATCAATTTCTTGGGGCGTGGCAAGTTCAAAGGATTCAGCGCGGGCAGCCAACCGAGCGGCGAGATCCATCCCTTCGCTCTCGATCTCTTAAAGCGTCTCAACTACGACACGAGCAACCTCAGCTCCAAATCGTGGGAAGAGTTTGCAGCTGCTGATGCACCGCCTCTCAACTTCGTGCTCACCGTTTGTGACGACGCCGCCAAACAGACGTGCCCGATCTGGCCCGGTCAGCCAATGACGGTGCACTGGGGTTTGCCTGACCCGTCCAGTGCTGAGGGTACGGAAGCGGAGCGGCGCCACGCGTTCGCCGACGCGCATCGTATGCTGTATCAGCGCATCAGCATTTTTGTGAACTTGCCGTTCGAGGAGCTCGACAAGCTTGCGTTGCAAAAGCGCCTCGCCGACATCGGCCGCACCGAGACCGCCCCCAGCAAACAGGATGCTTGATGAGCGACGCTGTCTTTGACTTGCGCCAGAAGCTTGCGGCCGAGTTCACGGGGACCGGCTTTCTCGTAGGAACCGTGGTTGGTTCGGGCATCATGGCGGAGCGTCTTTCGGACGGGAACGTCGGCTTGGCGCTGTTCGCGAACGGGGTCGCAACGGGTGCAATCCTGGTGGTGCTCATCATCATGTTTGCACCAATCTCCGGCGCGCACCTCAACCCGGCCGTCTCGCTCGTGATGCGGCTCAACGGTACGCTTGGGACATCTGAATTTTTCGCCTACATCGCGAGCCAAATTATGGGCGGCCTGGTGGGCGTCATGGTAGCGCACGCCATGTTCGCTGAAACGCTGTTCCAATTTTCGGGAACGGAGCGTAACGGAGCGCCGCAGTGGCTTGCAGAAGTCGTGGCGACGTTCGGGCTCGTCCTGACGATATTACTCACGCTGCGCTCGCGGCCCGGAGCCGTTGGGCCTTGCGTCGGTCTCTACATCGCGTCGGCCTATTGGTTCACGGCCTCAACCTCCTTTGCCAATCCGGCCGTGACGATCGCCCGTGCGCTTACCAATACGTTCTCAGGAATTCGGCCGCTGGACGTGGGGCCATTTCTGCTGGCGGAGATCATTGGCGCGGTGCTGGCGCTCTACGTCGCCCGGCTGTTATTGGCCCGAAGTACGCCCAGCAGCGAAGAATCCGGAAGCTAGGCATCTGCCGCTTCCATTCCTGGTCGCGCGCTCCTAACTCTAGGGTCTAAGAAACCGGGAGTTGACCCATGCTCGATCTGACGACCACTAACGGGCGCATCGTTGCAGCAGCGCTGCGGCTTGCCGGCGAGCGCACGTGGGACGACATCACGCTTGTCGATATTGGTGATGCTGCCAGTGTAAGCCTTGTCGACTTGCGCAAGGCGTTCAATTCCAAGGGCGAAATTCTGGCGGCCTTCACGCGCGCCATTGATGATGAGGTGGTCGCGCGCGCGCCAAAGCGTGCGCAAGACCAATCCTCGCGTGATGCCATCTTTGAAGTCGTGATGAGCCGCTTTGACAGCCTTGCGCCTTACAAGTCTGCATTGAAGTCCATCGCAGCTGCCTGGCCGGCTGATCCGGCGCTGCTCAGTGCGGTTCTGTCATCGCAGGCATGGATGCTGCGCACGGCCGGTATCAGCCCAGATGGCCTCGATGGGCAGCTGCGTGTTGGCGGACTTGCTGCGCTTTACGTCTCGGTTTTTCGCACCTGGCTTGAGGATGACGACCCTGGCTTGGCAAGGACCATGGCGGTGCTTGACCGTAGGCTGCGGCGCGGTGAGCGCACGTTGAAGTCCATCGATGGTGCGCTAAGCACGCTGCGTGGCCTTGTCTGCGCCGTTGCGAGGCGCTCAAGGAAGGCGCAGTCGCGAAAAGAAACGCCGCACGCATCCCAGCCGCCTCCTGAGGCATCCGTTTAGTAGGGAGCCAACAACAGGTGGGCGTCTTAGAGCGGGACGGAGATGACCGCCCGCAAACCGCCCATGGAGCTTTCGCCGAGGGTTATGTCGCCGCCATGGCTTTTGGCGATGTCGCGCGCGATCGCAAGCCCGAGACCGGTATTGCCTTCGTCCTGATTGCGCGCGTGGTCGAGCCGATAGAAGGCCTTAAAAACGTTCGCGCGTTCCGAAGCCGGGATGCCGGGGCCGTTGTCGTCGACTTCGATACGTAGCCACCGTCCTTCGGTTGCCGCGCGGATCACGATTTGGTCGCCAAATCGGGCGGCGTTGGACACGAGATTGGTAATGGCGCGCTTGATGGCTTGGCGTTTGAGCGGCAGCACCAGATCCTTGCTGCGTCTTCTTAATTTGACCGTGATCGGCGTGCCGTAGACCTGCGCCTCGTCCTTAATCTCATCGAGCAATTCGCGTAGTTTGGTAGGGGCGGCTTCCTCACCGCCGTCGCCCTTGGCGAAGTCGAGGTAGTCCTCGAGCATATCCTGCATTTCGTGGACGTCGCCCTGCAGCGAGTGCGCAGCCGGCGTATTGCCCAAGAGCGCTAGTTCGAGCTTAAAGCGGGTCAGGATCGTGCGCAGGTCGTGGCTGACACCCGCCAGCATTGTCGTGCGCTGATCGACGTGCGTGGTGATGCGATCGCTCATTTCCAAGAAGGCCTGCGCGGCCTGGCGCACCTCGCGCGCTCCGCGCGGGCGGAAGCCTTCGGGCACTCTGCGGCCCTTGCCGAACGCGTCTGCTGCCTCGGCGAGACGCAAAATCGGGCGAATCTGATTGCGCAAGAAAAGGATCGCGACGGTGAGAAGGATGACAGAGGAACCGATCATCCACAAAAGGAAGATGTGTGAGTTGGAGGCATACGTCTGAGAGCGTCTGGCGACGAAGCGCAAAATCGCATCGTCGTGCTTAACTCGGATCTCCACGTGTCGGGACTCGCCGACAGTATCGATCCAGAATGGGCGTTTTACCTGGCGGTGGATCTCTTCGGACAATGCACGGTCGAGCAGCGCAAAAAACGGTTTCGGCCGAGGTGCTGGCAGATCGTCGCCGGGCAGTATTTGCATGGACAGTTTGAGGCGGTCGCGCGCCATCTCGATGAGCCGGCTGTGCTCGGAACTCTTGGGTTGCTCCTCATAGATATCGATGAGAGCCGCGATATCACGCGCGGTCGCTTCTGAAAGTCGCCGCGTTACCGCGTCCCAGTGCCGTTCCATAAAGACGAACGCGACGACGCCCTCCAGCACGACAATCGGCGCGATGATGATGATCAGCGCGCGTGCATAGAGGCCTTTGGGCAGAAATTCGGCGAACAAATTGCCGAGCCGGGTCATGTTCGCGGCATGAGTTTTGCGGAACCATGTGAGCGCCGCGTTGGCCCAGGGTGGAAGATTGATGGCGGGCAAGCGCGAGCGGACCAGTTCGCTCGCCGCCTTCAAGTCTGAACGCGATGGAAGGCGCGCGAAGGCGGCGCGCAACCATTGGGGCACGTGCGGCCATCGCTGGGGCGATGCTTCTGTAGCTTCGTCGCCTCTTGCGAGCATCTGAGCGAACCCCGAAGAAGGCCGGACCTCGCCGGCTCATTCAATCTGAATAGAGAATGTATCCTTTGCCGCGTACCGTCTGGAGATACACCGGATTAGAGGGATCTGTCTCAATCTTGCGCCGCAAACGGTTGATCTGCACGTCGATAGCGCGATCGTTGCCTGTAGAGTCCTCGCCGCATAGCTCGTGCCGCTGGATCGGCGTGCCCAGGCGCTGGGCGAACAGCCTCAGAAGATCGCGCTCACGCTCCGTAAGCCTGACCGTTTCCTCCTCGCATTTCAGCTCACCGCGCGTCACATGGAAAACGTACTCGCCCATGCGGATTTCTTCGTGAGGGCCCGATAGGCCTTGACTCCGCTTCAAGATGTTGCGGAGGCGCAGCAGCAGCTCGCGTGGCTCAAAGGGCTTGGGCAAGTAGTCGTCGACGCCAGCCTCTAGGCCCTCGATACGGTGCTCGGGCTCAGCGCGCGCGGTCAGCATGCAGATGGGCACGGAGCGCGTGGATTTCAGCTCGCGGGCAAGATCGAGGCCGCTTTCGCCAGGCATCATCACGTCGAGCAGAATGACGTCGAATTCAAGCCCGCGCATTCCCGACCGCGCGCTCTCCGCGTCTGCCGTCGTCGTCACGCGAAACCCATGCTCAACCAAATAGCGCGCGAGCAGATCCCGAATTTTCTGATCGTCGTCGACGACCAGAACGTGCGGAGCGTTGTCGGGTAATGGTTCGGAGGACGTGATCCTTGCGGCCTTCATTTTCCGCCCTCGGTCCAATCATCGCTGTTAGTGGCCGGCGGCAGCTTAATCAGCGTCTCGACACGGTCCCGATCGGACTGGGTAATCATGGCAAAAAGGAAGCGGCGTGTGAAATGCCGCGCGCCGGGCCCTGCCGTAGCGAGCGCTTCCTCGATGCGCTTTACTTGCAGGGAGGTCAACTTCTCTATCAGCCGGCCGCCCTTTGCGGTCACGAATAGTCGCCTTTCGCGGCGGTCTGCGTTGCCAGCTTTCTGCAGGATGAACCCCTTGTCTATCAGCTGCTTCAGCACGCGTGCGAGGCTCTGCTTGGTAATCTTCAAGATGTCGAGCAGATTGGCGACGCGCAAGCCCGGGTGGCGGTGAACGAAGTGAAGAACGCGGTGGTGCGCACGGCCGAAGCCATACTGTTCTAGCGCCGCGTCCGGGTCTGAGGTGAAGTCGCGATAGGCAAAAAAGAGAAGCTCGGCATAAGCGACGAGTTCCTCTCGATGACAGGGATCGGGGGCGTCTTGACGCGCACCATTGGTGCTTGGACCAGACCCGTTGGAACGCACTTTGCGGCGATCGGGGACGCTTTGGGACGAAATGTCAGTCATGTTGACATATTTGGCCCCGATTGATACTCGTGGCAAGTAAATTTGCGCTAACAGTTGAGCAAGTTCACGCGAGCAGCAGGCTCCGTGCAATTTGCGCGGTCAAACTGTTTGGCGGTTTTTTTATTTGTGCTCGCTGCCTCAAATTCGAGCGTTTCAAGCGGTGCATCCTACGCGCGATGCTCCATGGAGAATATGTATGGCTGCGCCCGCTCCTTTTCACGACCGTGATGGTTTCATCTGGCTTGATGGAGGGCTTGTGCCTTGGCGCGAGGCCAACATTCACATACTCAGCCATGCACTACATTATGGCAGTGCGGTCTTTGAGGGCTTGCGGGCTTATGGTGGAGAAATCTTTAAGCTTACCGAGCACTCCCAGCGTTTGATGGAGAGCGCGCGCGCTTTGGATTACGAGATTCCCTATACCGTCGAAAAAATTGATCAGATCTGCCGCGACGTGGTCAAGGCCAACAACCTGTCCGATTGCTATATCCGCCCTGTTGCATGGCGCGGCAGCGAGCAAATTGGCGTGTCGGCGCAGGCCACGAAGATACACTTGTCGGTCGCGGCGTGGGAGTGGAGGTCCTACTTTCCGCTCGAGCAACGCCTTAAGGGCATTCGCCTGACGATGGCAAAGTATCGCCGGCCCGATCCAAAAACGGCACCATGCAAGAGCAAGGCCGCAGGCCTTTATATGATCTGCACCATCGAAAAGCACCGTGCGGAAGCGGCAGGCTATGCCGACGCGTTGATGCTCGACTGGCGCGGGCATGTCGCTGAGTGCACGGGCGCCAACATCTTCTTCGTCAAGGATGGCGTGATACATACGCCTGATGCCAGTTGCTTCCTCGACGGCATCACCCGCCGCACCGTAATCGAGCTTGCTAAGAAGCGCGGCTATGAGATCGTGGAGCGCACGATCATGCCAGAGGAACTGGCGGACTTCTCCGAGGCCTTTCTAACCGGCACCGCAGCCGAAGTGACGCCGGTATCGGAGATCGACGAGCACCGCTACACGCCTGGCAAAATCAGCGAAAATCTACTCAACGATTATATGGCTTACGTGCAGCCGGCCCGGAAGGCGGCAGAATAAGCCCACAGCTTCTGCCTTGTGGAAATGACCACAACGGCACAGACGGGTGCGGCTCGTGCACCATGTCATTGCCGGCCGCTTGCCATCCCCTCTCATCTCATCGACATTGGTGCCGGGTCCTAAGAATAACCGGGCGATGAGCCATGCGGCGCTTGGCACTGCTCTCGACGACGCTTGTTTCGTTGCTTGCCGCGACGACGTTTACCACGCCGGCGATAGCGCAGGCAGGCCCTGGCGGCCTCATTAACCCTCAGCGCGACTGCCAGACCATTCGCACCTGCAATTTCGGGCGAGGCGGCTCGTATCGCGGCTGCCTGTCGAGCTATAGCTGCCGCGTCTGCCGCTTTGTCCCGACTTCGTGCAGGGGTAAGGGCCGCAGGAGAACGTGCCGCAAACTGCGCTGTACCTGGGGCGGTGTGGGCTAGATTCCAAAAAAGGCGCCAGGCTGATCTCATTCGCGTCTGCGTGCGGTGTACGCAGGTTGAGGTCTGCATTGCCAAATTGGGCAAAAATCGGCGACAAGCCTCGCATGACAGAATCGAGGATCGTCGACGTCGCCATTATCGGCGGGGGCCACAATGGTCTGACCTGCGCAGCTTATCTTGCGGCTGCGGGGCTCGATGTGCTCGTGCTTGAGAAGAACGAGGTTGTAGGCGGGGCCGCGCTGACAGAGGAGTTCCACCCTGGCTATCGCAACTCTGTTGCGGCCTACACGGTGAGCCTGCTCAATCCAAAGGTTATCGCCGATCTAAATCTTGCAGACCACGGGCTGCGTATTGTGGAGCGCCCGGTGGCCAACTTCTGGCCGGTCGATGAGAGACGCTTTCTCTTGTTGCGTGGAGACATGCGCTCCCGCCAAGCAGCGATCGCGAAATTCTCCCAAAACGATGCAGATCGTCTTCCCGCCTACGAGGCGGCGCTTGCGCGCGCGGGCGACGTATTGCGCGATCTTGTGCTGCGCACGCCGCCAAATGCCGGTGGTGGTGTGCTGGAAATCCTGAAGGGCGCCGGCGTTGGGCGCCGCATCTTCGGGCTCAGTCTCGATGACAAGCGCGTACTCCTGGATCTGTTCACCAAGAGCGCTGCCGATTTTCTCGATGCTTGGTTTGAGAGTGATGTGGTCAAAGGCGCATTTGCTTTCGATGGCATCGTGGGCAACTACGCAGCGCCATCCACTCCGGGAACGGCCTACGTGCTGCTGCATCATTGTTTCGGTGAGGTGAACGGCAAGCGCGGTGCATGGGGACATGCCATTGGCGGCATGGGGGCGATTACGCGCGCGATGGAAGTGTCAGCGAAAGCGCGTGGTGCGCGCATTCGTACGGGGGCCTCCGTGGCGCGACTGTTGACTAAAGACGGCACTGCAAGCGGTGTTGTGCTCGACACGGGCGAGGAGATCGCCGCGCGCGCGGTCGCCGCCAATATTCCGCCGAAGCTTTTGTTTCGCGACCTCGTGCCTGAAGGAGCGGTCGCACCCCAATTGCGCGATCGTTTCACGAACATCACGTCCGGGTCGGGCACATTCCGCATGAACGTTGCACTTTCAGAGCTTCCCGACTTCATCTGCCGCCCCGGCAAAGATCAGCAGGATCACCACGGTGCCGGCATCATCTTTGGTCCTACGCTAGAGTATCTGGAACGCGCCTATCTCGATGCGCGCCTTGAAGGCTGGTCGCGCGCCCCCGTTATCGAGATGCTGATCCCGTCCACGCTCGATTCCACTTTGGCGCCCAAGGGCAAGCATGTGGCGAGCCTGTTTGTGCAACACGTCGCTCCACATCTTCCCGGTTGCCGCACGTGGGAGGACGCGTGCGAGGCGGAGACCTTCGCCGATCTGGTTATTGAGACCGTCAATCGGTACGCGCCCAACTTTAAACACGCTGTCATCGCCCGGCAGGTGCTCTCGCCGCGCGATTTGGAACGACGTTTTGGCATGATCGATGGTGACATCTTCCACGGCGCGCTATCACTCAATCAGCTTTTTTCCGCCCGCCCCCAGCTTGGGTTTGCCGATTACCGTATGCCGGTTGGCGGGCTCTACCTGTGTGGTTCTGGTGCGCACCCGGGCGGCGGTGTAACGGGCGCACCTGGGCACAACGCGGCGCGGGAGATCATTCGCGATCTTAAGGGCTGGCCACGGCTTGTACGCGGATGGCCGGCGTCGAGGCTCTAGAGCAAGATCGTTCTTGATGGAATCACTCAGCCTTCGCTCAGGAGCTCTCTAACAGATAAGTGAATCTTGCTCTAAATCAAAAGTGTAGAGACTGATTCACGTTTCACTTGGATCGGCTCAAGTGCGTCCAAGTGAAACGATCAGGCTCTAGAGCAAGATCGTTCTTGATGGAATCGCTCACCAAGCCCGGGAGGTGTCCGCCAGATGAGTGAATCTTTCTCTAAATCAAAAGTGTAGAGACTGATTCACGTTTCACATGGACCGGCTCAAGTGCGTCCGAGTGAAACGATCAGGCTCTAGGAGGTGTGTATGTTGCGCGTCACCGACAATATTGCGATCGATGAGCGCGAACTGGAGGAGCGGTTCGTGCGTGCCTCCGGTCCGGGCGGACAGAACGTCAATAAGGTCGCAACGGCGGTCGAGTTGCGTTTCGATGTGCGAGGGTGCGCAGCCCTGCCGCCGAGCGTGGCGGCACGGCTGGCGCGGCTAGCCGGACGGCGTCTCACCGACGAGGGTGTGCTCGTCATTCGCGCCGAGCGATTCCGGACACAAGAGCGCAACCGCGAAGACGCCCGCGACCGACTGCTCAAACTTATTCGGAAGGCGGCTATCGTGCCGAAGCGGCGCGTGCCAACCAAGCCGCCGCGCGCGTCGAAAGAAAAGCGCCGCGAGGACAAGACAAAACGCTCGCGGGTCAAGAAACTGCGCCGCTCAAAACTGGATCTCGACTGAAAATTTTATGGGGCGGCGCCAGGCTCAATGTAGGGTGCGTCCTCGCCAAGCGCCTGTAGGTCCGGGTCCATCTTGTCGAACGCCATCATCGGGCCGAATACTTTGAACAGCGGGTTGATCAGCGGGTTGCGGTGCTTGAAGTAGATCCAACTTCGCTTCAACTTGCATCCCAGTCGCGCCTTCTGGCGGTAAGACGTCTGCCCGATCTGCATCCAAGGAATACCGCGCTCGATGCAGTGGCGGACCATTGCCATCCAATTGACGAAGTAGAGATTGTGCTCGCGCGCGGCGGGGTAGCGCATGCCGATATATTTGGCGAGCAGCCGGTTGGGATCAGCCAGCGAGATATTGAAGCTGACGATCTCGCCGTCGACGCGGGCCAGCATCACCTCCGCCGTGCCATCGCAGTTGCGCATTACCTCGCGGAAATACGTGGCGGGAACTTCATCGAAAGAGCCGTAATCGACCTTGCTGTTGGCGCGCGTCTCCTCGAACAGGGCGGCGATCTCGTCCTCGATGTCGGCAATCGAGTCGCGAAACTCGAACTTCACCTTGCTCGCGCGCCGCATCTTCTTTCGAAGGTCGCTGCGCATCGACGACGATAGGCTCGCAAGGTATTCGTCTTCGCTTTTGAAGGGTAGATGCAGAGTGGCAAGCGGCAGCGTGGCGACTCCGGTGAAGCCTTGCCTTTTTAGAGGCGGGGCTGCCCACGTTGCATCGCGATCCCTTAGGTCTTTGAGGGCGAGGAGCGGGATCGTATTCTCCGCGGCATGGTCATTCATGCCGTACAGCAGCGCCTCGAACGCCGCGATGCGGTCGTGTTCTTTCAGGCCTGGCCGAAATCCGATCGGGCATTCCTCGGTAAGGGGAGAGCCCATTCCAAGCACGGGCACGGCGACAAGCTTGGGAGCGTTGCGATGGATCCATTCAACGGCGGGCTTCAGCGGCCCCTCCAGCGACAGGTCGAGCCGGTAGTCGGTACGAAACAGAGGCACGGCGGCAACCAACGCAGCACCCGCATAGGCGGCCAAGGCCGAGGCTTCAAAGCCTTCCGGTGCGGCCTGCTCGCACGCGCGAAAATAATCCCAGCCCTCCGCGCGCCCCGGAAACAGGTGATCCCAATCCTCGCGGGGAAGCCCCGTGATGCTGGTGAGATGGCGTACGGCGATGGGCTGCCCGTCGATCATGTCACACGTGCCGTCTTGGTTCGTTGGTCGGTCGGGCGCGCAGGCCCTTTGGGGATGTTGATGAACAAAACCGAGTCATAGCGCGCTTCCAGCACCCCATCGCTTCTTTCTCCTCAACCGCAAATTGCCGTCTGCCGGCACCAACGCTGTCTGCTTCGCGTCTGCTCAACTGTTCCACAGGGAACAGCCCCCGCGGCCGGCTTCGATAAGCTTCGCGGTCACGCGGACGATGCGTCCATGACACGACTATAGCCAAAGAACACCTGAACAGGAGAACCACATGATCAGACTTGTCCCCCGCTTCTTGCAGGCCGCCATCCTGGCCGGCGTGACGGTTGCTGCCACGCCTGCGTTGGCCAGCACAAGCGCAACCGGCATCTGGATCGACCATACCGGCCGCGGCGCAGTTGAGATCAAACAGTGTGGCAAGAACTTATGCGGCAACGTTGTCTGGTTGGAGGATGGTGCCAATGCCGAGGCCTGCGGGCTTCAAATACTGGGTAACGTCAAGCCCGTCGCGCGCAACAGATGGGATAATGGTTGGATCTACGATCCCGACAAGGATGCGAAATATGACGTTGAGATCACGGTGCTGCGTAGCGGGAAGCTAAAGATTTTGGGCTACGCCGGTACAAAGTGGTTCAGCGAGACGATGTTTTGGACTCGCGCGCCAGCCAACCTGCAGCTCTGCAAAGCCTAGCGAAGCCTTCGTCCACAGGGGCTAGAGCAAGATCGTTCTTGATGGAATCACTCACCAAGCCCGGGAGGTCTCCAACAGATAAGTGAATCTTGCTCTAGGGCGGGTGTCCGACCAAAACAC
>Ga0255058_10000954_pt1 | contig 16655 bp, 31 predicted proteins | sample Cases_109_9_MG_FD_188637 | JGI IMG/M metagenome (GOLD analysis project Ga0255058, IMG submission 188637) | Seawater microbial communities from Amundsen Gulf, Northwest Territories, Canada - Cases_109_9 | ecosystem: Environmental > Aquatic > Marine > Gulf | place: Canada: Northwest Territories... | reverse complement strand
TCGATCTGTTCGAGCTCCTCCTCGAAGGTGAACTCGGTGAAGTCCTTCTGGCGGAGCCAGTTGTGGACGCTCTTCCAGGAGAGCGGGACCTTCGACTTCTTCGCCGTGGCGAAGGCGATGAGGTCCGCGGGATCCTGGTCTTCGGTGATGAAGTCGAGGTTCGGCTCGACCTTCACTTCGTCGGGATCCGCGCCGACCCAGACCGCCGCCTGGCGGAGGGCCGCCTCGAGGCCGGTCGCCGAGGTCATGGCGATCGTCTGGAGCGTGGCCGTCCTACCGGCGACTCGGATCCGGAGCGTCTCGGCCGCCTCGGCGCCGGCGCCGCTCGAGAGGAGCTTGATCCCTTCCTCGCCGGCGCGCTTGTAGTCGTCCTCGAGGCTCTGGCGTTGCTCCTGGAGGGCGTTCGAGTCGGGCCCGATGAACTTCGCGTCGCCCTCCGGGTCGGGGATGTTGAGGTAGGCGCCCGAGCCGATGATCGGGCTCGCGTTGTCGTCCGGGTTCTCCGAGGAGCCGCTCGTGATGTCGTAGCCGGTGATGACGAGCGTGTCCTGGCCGGACATGAAGAGCGCGCTCCGGTGATCGGCTTCGCCGCGGTAGATCGCGAGCCCCAGGTTCGCGAGGTTGATGAGCGGGACCTCGCCTGGCTGGGTCGCGAGGTCGGTCGTGTTGATGAACGTGAAGGGGATCTCCTCCGACGTCTTGCCACGGATCCCCGGCTGGACCGCGGCCTGGAGGTTCCCGTCGCGCTCGACCTGGCTCGTGTAGACGTTCGCGCCGGCGTCGCCCAGGGAGAGCGAGCGATACCTGGGGACGAGGTTCCAGGTGAAGGTGTTCCCGGTGTCGCGCTCGAAGCGCGTCTCGTCGAGGACGACCATGAGGAGCCGGCGGACGGCCTCGGTCCGCTTCTGGTCGTCTTGTTGCTTGACGTCGTTCGTGACCGTGAGGTCGTCCCAGTTGAGGATCTGGGGCGCCGGGTAGCGGACGATGAGCGGGAGGTCCCGGTTCGCGTCGACGTCCAGGAGGAGCCCGAGGCGCCCGTAGAGGAGCTGGTTGATGTGGATCTGGACGAGGAGGTCGTTGAGCGACTCGCCCTTCGGCGTGGCGAGCTCCCTCATGTCCTCGAGGGCGTCGGGGAGCTCGATGTTCGCCGGCTCGCGGTCGAGGATCCCGGTGAGCGCGCGGACGGTCTCCTTGACCAGGTCCGGGAAGAAGGCCCGCGTGAGGTAGGCGAGGAAGAGCGCCAGGCCTTCGCCTTCGAGCTTCGTCGGCGTGGCCGAGAGCGCCCTCATCCCCGACGTCGCCGGGAGGTAGAGGGTCGTCTTCGATTTGATGTGGCGCTGGCCCTCGTTCGCGTCGAACATGACGACCCAGTCGGGCCGCCTGGCGAGATGATCCGGGTGAGGGTCGGAGATGTTCGAGCCGCCCTGGGCGGACTGGGGCGGCGTCGTGATGCCGGCCTGGAAGGGCGCGGTCGTGTTGTGTAGTAACCCGAAGCGGGTCGTGTCCTGGTCGCTCATCATGCGGCTCCTCGTATGCTTCCCGACCGTGGCCGGCGTGGTTGTCTCACGGCTCGGTGATACGCTCTCGAGAAGGCGTCGACCTGGTCCTTGAACGTCGACCCAGGGAAGGCCGCGGCCTCATCCAGGAAGACTCCGTTCCAGGCGCCGCGAACGAGGTAGACGTTCCCGGCTTCGACTTGTGCCGCTGGAGCCTCGGCTCGGGTCTCCTTCGCGCCGCTCTCCGGCGTGTAGTAGATCCGACGGTCCGGGAAGTCCGCGGCGATGTCTTCCGCCTGGGCCTTCCCGGCCTGGCCGGGATCCTGCGGGAAGTCGATTATGACGACCTTCCCGTCCTGGTCCGCCGCGGTTCTCATTGTTGTCCGGACTTTATGCGGCGAGCCTCGGAGACGAATCACGTCCTCGACGTAGATCTTCCGCTTTACATAACGGAGACGCAAGCCGACCGTCCAGGCCGCCTTCTTCGCCTCGACCTGGGTCGCGTCCGTCGCCGCCAGGTCCCAGCCGCGGACGATCGTCCCGCCCGTCGGGACCTCGGCCGCGTCGATGATCTTGAAGTCGTCGCGCTTCATCATCCCGCCCTCGCGTGGATGAGGGCGTTGTTGAAGCTGGCCGGCTTCGCCGTATTCGGTGAGGCCGGTCGTGATCTCGTCGAGGCGCTTCTGGTCGAAGAGCTCGGGGAAGAGGAGCTCGCCCTGGGTCTTCCGCCAGTCGAACGGACACGGGTGAGGATGATCGAGCTCGAAGCGCGCCGGGAGGCAAAGATGGGTCCAGAGCTCGCCCTCCTCGTCCAGGAAGACGCCGGAGAGGTCGAGCGGGTGGAGCCGTTGCATGATGACGACGACGGCGCCGGTCTTCGAGCGGACTCGAGTCGGGAGCGCGAGGCGGATCTTCCGGACGGTCTCGTCCCTCACGGTGTCGCTCTCGGCTTGCTCGACGTTGTGAGGATCATCGAAGACGACGATGTCGCCGCCTTCGCCCATGATGCCGGCGACGGCCGAGCTGAATCGGTAGCCCTTCTCGGTGTTCGCGAAGCGGCTCTTCGTGTCCTGGCCGGCGCGGAGGAGGTTCCACTTCTTCGGCCGGCCCAGGAGGAGGTCCTGGTAGAACTCCGACCTCATGAGATCCCGCGAGCGGTCGGCGTCGCGGAGCGCCAGGTCGCCGCGGTAGGCGGTGAAGACGAAGCGGATCTCGGGCCTCATGAGCCAGGCCCAGGCCGGCCAGAAGACCGACACGGTGAGGCTCTTCATGTGGCCGGGCGGGACGTTGATGATGAGCCGGCGGATCCGGCCCTGGAGGACTTGCTCGAGGATCCAGGCGAGGGTCCGGGTGTAGCGGCCGAACGCCGGCTCGGAAGGGTCGACGAACTTCCAGGCGTCGCGGATGAAGTCGTGGAGGCCGAGCCCGCGCCGAGCTCGTTCGGCTCTAATCCGCGCGAGGGCCGAGGTCATCGGCGCCCGCCTTCACGAGGATCCTCTCGAGAACGCGGAGCTCGCCGTCGTCGAGCTGGGTGAGGTCCGCGGTCTCCGGGAGGAGCGCGTCGGCCGGGACTTCATCGCCGCGGCCTGGCTTGAACTCCTGGAAGTAGCCGGCGACCAGGATCGCCAGGAGGCGATCGGAGGGCGGCGTCCTCGAGAGGACCTTCCCCTTGTCGTCCTTGAGCTCGGTCCACTGGGTCGCGCGCTTCCAGGCCTCGCCCAGGAGGAGCTCGCGGCCCTCGGTCAAGGCCTCCCTCATCGCCTCGCGGAAGCTCGGGTTCTTCGCCGCGAAGGCGTAGATCGTCGAGCGGCTCCAGCCGATCCGCCGGGATGAGAGCGAGACGTTCCCGGTCATCCGGAGCATCTCGAGGAACTCGACCAGGTATTCGGGAAGGAGCGAGCGGTTCCCCGGCGACGCGCGCGCGTGGGGATCGTGTCCGCTGGGTGTCCATTGTTCGGGGTTCGCAGCCATCACGGCCTCGAGGGTCGTCTCACACGACGGGGGTCCGATCGTACACGGCCCAGGATCCCCGAACCAGTTCGGCAAGATCGACCGGGAGCTCGAAGAACGGGAACCAGTCGTCGGAGATGATGATCGCGCCGTGGAAGCCCCAGAGCTTCGTCGTCGCGTAGTTCCAGACCTGGGAGTCCTCTCGGTTGCGGTAGACGGCGTCGATGAGCGCCTTGACCAGGTTGTCGGCGTCGGGCTTGAGCTCGTGAGGGTGTCCGCACATCTCGCGCTTCTTCTTCCCGCTCCAGGAGTCGGACATCGGGATCACGAAGACGGCGTGGAAGAAGTCCGCGGGGAGCTCCTTGACCTGGTAGCCGACGTGATCCCGGAAGGCGCGGTAGTTCTGGACGGCCTTCGACGGGGCCCACTTGTCGCGCCTGGACTGGCGCGGCGCCGCGACGGGCGCGATGTCGAGGACCCGGAGGCCGCTCAAGGGTCAAAGCCGGGACCCATCACGAGCCCCGCAAGTTGCACAAGCGCCAGAAGAGCGAACGCCAGGACGAGGAGCCCGATGAAGATCCAGACGCCGCGGCTCATCGGTTGCGGATCCAGGCGAGGGCGGCCTTCCCCTTGTTGATGATGAAGACGCCGATCCGGGCGCTCGGCGGATACAGTTGAACCAGGACGAGACCGATGAGGATCCCGACGATGAGGGTCGTGAGGTCAAGGCCGAACATGAGCGTCTCCTTCTACGAAAACCAGCACACGGCGAGCGCGATCACGAGGATCACGATCGCGACGATCAGGCGTCTATAATCTGGCCGCCCGTCGCCGGGGCCGGGGGGCTCAGGTCTAAAGGGACCGCGACCCAGCCGGCGAAGGTCGACGGGTCGCTCTCGTTGCCGGCCGCGTCCTTCTGGATGACGGCGAAGTCGAACACGCCCTCGGTCTCGGGGACGTCTACCTCGGGGACGTCGGTCGTCGCGAACCGATCGGTCACGTCGCCGGCGTCCATCGCCGCGAGCCACTCGGCCATCTGGCCGGCGGTGTCGCGTTGATACCAGTCCCAGAAGTCGACGCCCGGAGCGAGGTCGACCGTGAGCTTCTTCCGCTTGATCTTCGCCATGTCTGGCTCCTATTCGATCCCGCCGCCAGTCGCCGGCGCGAGTTTAATCAGTAGCACGAACCCGCGAGGATACACTTCCGGAGCGGTCGCCGCTGGGTCCGTACTCGCGGCGATGATCGAGCACAAGATGACGCCGTGGATCGGGTGAGGCTCGGCTTCTGGTTCGTTCGCCAGGTCGCCGTCGGTCCGACACGCGCGCGCCTCGATGAAGTAGGTCCCGGCCCTGGTCGGCGTCCAGCCGAACTCCCGGTCGGCCTCGACGAGCTCGGCCCTCATGACGGGGAAGGCGGCGGCCTTCGGCGGGAACTCGAAGACCTGGAGCTCGGTGAAGAGGGCCATCGTGTCGACGTCGCTCTGGTCGAGGCTCCAGCGAATCATCCGCTCGTCCCCGGTGAAGGCGAAGACGAAGGCCTGGTTGTAGACCGTACACGAGCCGCTCGGACACGGCGCCTCGAGCGGGACGGGGAGCTCCTGGCCGTGGGCCCTGGCCGAGAAGAAGAGCGCCAGGGCGACGAGGATGAGGCCGATCGCGAAGACCCAGGAGAGCGGCTTGAGCATCTCCTCGCGGTGTTTCATCTTGCGCTCGTAGTAGTCCCGATCGGCTTGCTCCTGGTCGTAGTCGTCCGGCGTTCCGTCCGGTCTCATTAGCCGACGCCCTCGGCCTCCGCGTCCGCCTGGGGCCCGTGTTCGCCGAGGATCTTCGAGAGCCCGATCTGGGCGTCGATCTCGTTGTCGAAGCCGCCGCCGTCGACTGGGTCGCCCGAGTTGAACTTCGCGAGGTTGCGGGTCGCGGTGTAGGCGATCCGGAAGAGCTTCCCCATCCGTTGAACCTTGAGCGCCGGGATCGGCGGCTTCGTCGCCGGCGGCTCGGGGCGGTCCCCGGCGAGCTCGTCGCGTCGTTCCCGGTCGCGTTCTCGCCGGCGGTTCTTCTGGGCTTCGGTTCGGGTCTTCGCCATCGTCTACTCCTCGAGGTCGTCGAACTGGTTCTGGATGTTGTCGCGCGTGTCCTGGTCGAACTTCTTGATCCGCTTCCGGATCCCCTGGCGGATCCAGGAGCCGAAGAGGTAGGAGCCGATGACGCCGAAGAGGATCGCGATGACGACGCCGGTCCAGAACGGCCAGGCGAAGAACATCACGGCCCAGAAGGCGAGGCACATGAGCGCCAGGTAGGCGAGCGGCGTGAGTCGCCGGAGTTCGTCGTTGTTGTAGATCACGGGCCTCCCGTGGGCGTCGGTCTTCCCTCGGGAAGGTAACACGAGCCGAGACGGCGAGCTACTCGGGCGCCTCTTCGATCCGCGCGTTGTGGTCATCGAGACACGCGACGAGCTTCGTCCGGATCGCGCGCGACTGGGTCATCCAGGCCCTCATCGCCTGGAGGTTCTCGGCGAGGGCGGCGTAGAGCTCCGAGTCGAACCAGTAGCCCCAGACCTCGGCCTCGTTCATGACCAGGGTCGGCGGCGTGTCCTTCAAGTCGAGGGCGTCGGGCCTGGCCGTCGTGTCGCAGATCACGCGCGTCGCGCGCTCCTGGATGATGACGTCGGGCGGCTTCGAGGATAAGAGCGAGCAACCAGGGAGAACTCCCAGGAGGACCAGAGCGACGCCGAGCTTATGGGTCACGGCTTTCGACTTCGATGTCCGTCCAGACTTGAGTCGTCGCTCGTCTTGCCAGGCGCTCGAGGAGCCCCGGCTTCGCCTGGGTGAGGCGGTTGAGCCGCTCGCGGTCTTCAAGGACTTCGGTCGTCGTTGCTTCAAGGTCGCGGGCGGCCTGGAGCTCCGTCTGGAGTTCGGCCTGGCGCTCACGTTCTTCGTCGATCGACTCCTCGAGGCGATCGCGTTCATGTTCGGCGAGGTCCGCGCGGGTCCTCTCGGCGACGGCGGCGACCTCGGCGACCATCCGCGCCTCGATCTGGCCCTTGACCAGGAAGAAGCCGCCGGCCATCATTCCGCCACCTAGAACCAGGACCACGAGGAGCGCCTGGATGTTCAAGTTCTACCCGCCATTCGTGCGACCCGTCCGGAAGTAGTTGTTCGTGAGCGTCCCGAGGACGCCCGTCATCACGCCCAAGATCCCGACAGGGAACCCAGCGATCGCGAGAGCGACCGTCGGCTCGGTGACGGTCGTCCAGTCGAAGACCATGAACCAGTCGGTCACGAACCAGGCGAACTTGATGAAGAAGGCGTAGTAGAGGATGACCAGGAAGCGCGGGATAATTCGGAGGGCGTCGAGCCGCTCCGCGAAGTGGATGACCGGATCCTCGGAGCTCACGATCGAGCTCCAGCGTCTCGGCGTTCTACACGCTCGCCTTCTCTGCGGGCGCTTCGAGTTCGTCGACGGGCTCGGCCTCTTCCGTTCACTGGGTCCGCCTGGCGAGGACTCTCGAGAGCGTCAAGTTCCGCTCGACTCGTAGGTCGGCGAGCTCGTTCCGGGTCTCGGCCAGGAGCCCCTCTTCCCGCTCGGTGAGTTCCTCCTCGTTCTCGAGGTCGCGGATCTCGGTCTCGAGCTCCTCGATCCGGATGTCGAGGACCTGGATGAGGAGGACGTCGACCGAGGACACGGTCGCGAGCTGGGCCTTCGAGTTCTCCTCGACGATCGCGCCGAGGTCTTCGATGTCTTGCTTCTGGGCGTAGCGTTGATCGGCGCCCCAGACCAGGACGGAGCCGCCGCCGCCGAAGAGGAAGGCCACGACGGCGCCGATCGAGATCCCCTTCTGGGTCGTTGTGAGTTGCTTCATGTCAGTCCTCCGCCGGCGGCCTGGGCGCCGCGTTCGTTCTCTGGATGTGACCGACGTCCGCGAGCGTCTGGTCTTCGGTTGATCCGTCCCGGTCGAAGTCGCCGCCCCAGGTGATCTTGATGTTGAGCTTGTGCGCCGCCGCCTGGATGATGCCGGCGACGAAGGAGAAGAGCTTCACGTCGGTCCAGGGGATCCCCTTCTTCCCGTTCCGGAGGGTGATGTAGGGCGCGAAGTCGACGGCGTCGGAACGCGCGACGCCGGCGTCGTCGGTTGCGTTGTGGTAGGAGGCCGGCCAGCGCGCGTTCGTGAAGCGCGGGTCGATGTTGTTCTGTTCGACCTTGTCGCGGAAGCCGTGGACGATCGTGATGTCGATCGAGTCCGGCGTCATCTTGAGCGCCTCGCCCATGACGAGGGCGAGCTCGTCGTGACACGTTGCGAGCTTCGCTCTCGATCGGGTCCCGTAGTCGTGCGCCTGGGCCATGAGGGGCTCCTGGATGGGTGACGGCCCTCACGGCCTCGCCGGGAGCATAGCAAAAAAAAGCCCCGCCGGAGCGGGGCGATGTTGCGACAACACGATCGACTTCTTCGGTCGACGCGGCCGATCCAGACGCCCCAGGAGGACGCCCCGAGCGGCTGGATTAGTGGAGGCCCTTCTTCGCCGGCGGCTCGTCGGTCTCGAGCTTGAGCTCGCCGGTCTCGTCCTTGATCGTCACGGTGATCTCGGTCATGTCCTTCACCGAGTTCAAGATCTGGATGACCTGGTTCTTCGCCGCCAGGAACGAGGCCGCGGCCTGGGCGGCCTTCCGCTTCTGGCCCCGGTACGCGAGGACCGTCGCCCAGAAGAAGCCCAGGAGGAACCAGAAGCCGGCCACGGCGAACTCGGTCACGTCATCGACTTCCGGAGGGCGACCATGTCGTCGCGCGTCTCCTGGGGATCCCTGGGGCCTGGCTGGACCTCGAAGGTCCAGGTGTGGGCGAGGATCTCGTGGGCCTGGACGACGACGCGGTCCCAGGTCCCGGTCGAGTCCCGGTAGAGGATCGAGTAGGCGGGGAGGTCGTCGTCGACGTTGAGCGAGACCTCCCGGAGGACGGCCTCGAGGTCGTTCGTCACGCTCGTCGAGCCCTTGTCCTGGTCGATGATCCGGAGCTCGCGGAGCTTCTCGTCGACGTGGAGCTCGAAGTCGGCGCGGACCGGCTTCCGGAACTCGTTCGAGAACTGGCTCTTCATCGGACCGACGTCGACACGTCCTGGAAGAAGCGGACGCCGTGGATCGTCCCCTCGTCCTTCTTCTCGCGGGCGATGTCGATGAGCGCCGTCATGTTCGGCTCGAGGACATGGGTCGGGAGTTTACCATCGGCGACGGCCTTCGCGAGTTCGAGGAGGTCGACGACCTGGGCCTTCCAGGTCTTCGTGATGATGACGCTCGACTCCTGGCCCCTGGTCGTGGCGACCTTCGCCGGCTTCGCCGCGACCTCGACCTTCTTCTCGGCCTCCTCCTCGACGACATCGGCGACGACGGCGGCCTCCTGGCCGGCCTTCTCGCGGAGCGCGTCGGCGAGCTTCTGGGCTTCCTCGCGCTCCTCCTGGGCTTCGCGCTGGGCGATCCGGCGCTTCTCGTCCTCGAGGGCGACCTGGGCCTGGGCGAAGCGGTTCATCTTCTTCTTCGCGATCTGGACGATCGCGTCGATCCGATCGCGCGGCGGCTTGAAGAGCGCGTTGATCTCGCGGACGACCAGGTTGAGCGGCTTCACGAGGCTCTCGCGCTTGTCCTCGAGCTTCCGCCGGCGGTGGTTCATCATCTTCACGAGGTCGCCGACCTGGCCCTGGGTCTCCTCGTCGGTGACGTCGAGGCCTTCGATCGTGCCGGCGAAGGCGGCGATGTCGGTGACGATGGGGTTGAGCTCGGCGATCGCGATCGCCTTCTGGGTTGTGATCTCCATGTTGTCCTCCTGGCGCCTCACGCGCCGGTCGATGAGTTGGGTCCGAGTTCGTCTTCGCGCTCCATGATGAAGGCGCGGAGGCCTGGCTCGAACTCCTCGGGGAGCTCCTCCTTGATGACGATGATCTGGTCGAGAGTCGTCGCCGTCGCGAGCTCGCGGGCGTAGTCCTGGATCTTCTTCTTCGTTCCGGCGAGTCTATCATCACGCCGGCGCTCGCCGGCTTCGTCGGTCTCGACGCTCCGGCTCTCGATCTCCTGGACGGCTCGGTCGCGGAGGTCGGGCTTGTCGTCGATGTTCGTGACGATCCAGTTGAGGAAGCCGGCGTCGACCTCCTCCCAGGGGACGCCCTTCCAGTCCTTCCCGATCGGACAATGAGACGAGAGCGGCTTCGCGTTCCTGGGGATCGCGGACTCGACTCGATCCTCGCCTGGCTGGAACGGGTCGCGGCCCTCGCCGAGTTGTTCGGGATCCATGTCCTCGAGGTCCTGGGTGAAGACCTCGGAGAGGCCTCCGACGTTGAGGACGGCGTCGATCTGGCCGGACTTCTTCGCCATCTTGAGCGCCTTGTTGAGGTCGCCGTCGTTCGTCCGGCCGCCGATCCCCTCGGCGACGATGAAGCCGCCGGCGTTCGTGAGCTCGCAACGGAGGAGGATCTCGGTGACGGCCTCGCCGCGGATGATCCGGTCCTCGTAGGCCCGGAGCGTCGGCCAGGTCACGCGGAGGCCGAGGATCCCGGCGATCTTCTCGGCGCCGGCCTTCCAGAGCGACGGCTTCGAGAAGTGGTAGGCGTTGTCGCAATACTGGCCGCGATCACATCGGTCGCGCTTGATGACGTGGATCCGGCCGAAGTCGGTCCCCTCGACCAGGGCCTCGCGGATGTGGTCGATGAGGACGTCGCGGTTCTTCTTGCGGCGCTCGAGGCCGGCCTTGAAGAGCGAGGGCTTGAGGTCGAGAGCGGAGCGGACCTCGAGGGCGTGGCCGTTCTCCTGGACGACGGTCGGGACGACCGCCTGGTCGTTGTTGTCGTTCATGTTGATCTCCTGCAAAGGGTCCCGCCAGTGTATCAGGTCACGGGACGGGAGTCGCTCCTGGATCCTCGCGGATGTTCGTCGAGAGACACTCCGGACACATGAAGAGCGCCTTGACGAAACGGACGACCGACTGGCTCGCCTCGTCCCAGGTCTTCGGCCCTTCGGAGAAGCTCGGCTCCTCGAAGATCGCGCCACAATCGCGACATCGGCCGCTCATTTTAGGAGCCCGGCGTGTCCGGCGATCGCGTAGCCCCAGAGTTCGGCGAGCTCGGGGACGATCGCGTTCCCGAGGGCCTTAATTCTGTGAACCCGATCGGGAAGGCCATCAACCACTCGACGAACATCGGGCTCAATTGCGAACCAACCGGGACGACTCCCATGTCCGGGTCGGTGAGCTGGCCGCGTCGTTGCCCAGGTTTCGAGGAGCCCTTCCAGTCGTTCGCCGAAGGTGTCGGACATCGGAGGACCTTCGTCTCGAGGTCGTCCCCGCCGCTCCCCGGCCGGCTCTCCCTGGCGAAGTCCGGACCGCTCCGGCTCGCCTTCGGCGTGGGCAAGGATCCAGACACGGTCCCGGCGGTGAGGGGCGCCAATACTCGAAGCCGGTAGACTATGCCATTCGACGCGATACCCGAGCGCGGCCAGGTCTCCGAGAACTCGGCCAAACCATCGCCCGCGGTCTCCAGAAAGGAGAGCTGTGACGTTCTCCAGGAGCGCGTAAGTCGGTCGAATCTCGCCAATACATCGCGAGAGCTCGGACCAGAGTCCCGACCGCTCGCCCTCGATGCCGGCCTGGTTGCCGGCGAGGGAGATGTCGGAACACGGGAAGCCCCCAGTGACAAGGTCAATTGATCCGCGGGTGATTTCATGGTCGGCCTCTTCGTCGTAGAGGATCCAGTCGTCGGGCTCCTCGGAGTTGTCTCGGGTATAGCGGAGCGTCCGGATGTCGTCGTGAACGTACACGCCCGGCCAGTGTCGCGCCAGTACGCGGCGCGGGTAGTCCTCGATCTCACAGAAGGCGACGGTCTCGAAGAAGCCGGTCGCCTCGAGGCCCAGCGAGAACCCGCCGATCCCCGCGAAGGTGTCGAGGACGCGGAGCGTCATCCGTAGGGATCGCCGAAGCCGGCGGCGGCGATCCGATCGCGGAAGAGCTCGGCCTGGTAGATCGAGTCCTCGGCGCGGTTCGCGCGGAACATCTTCTTCGGCCGGCCCCAGGCGAAGGAGCTCACGGTGTCGACGGCCTCGAGCTTCGCCTCGGCGACGAGCCAGCCGACGATCCGCCGGGTCCGCCGGCGGCCGATCTGGACCTGGGCGGCGACATGGTCCTCGGTGAAGAACTTGTCGGCGTGTTCGAGGAAGTAGAGGAAGATCTTCTCGGGCTCCGTCACGGCGCCCTTCCAGGCCCTCACGGAGCGAGCTCGCGGTCGGCGATGAGATGCCAGCCGGGGACGCCGGCGACCTCGCCGTGGGCGAAGAGCCGGCCCAGGTTCGAGAGCCCGTAGAGGATGTCGCCGACGGCCTGGATCTGGGTGATGATCTCCTGGTCGACGTTCGCGGCCTGGCGGAGGCGCTCGTCGAAGATGTCGTGGCGGATGTAGCCGACCGGCTCCGAGGATCCCGCGGCCTGGCCCTCGGCGGCGTTCGCCTTCGAGCTCGGAAGCTGGAAGGCGACGCGCGGATCCAGGAAGACGACCTCGGGCGCCTGGCTCATGAGTCGCCTCCCTTCGGGAGGGTCGCGGCGATCCCCAGGGTCCGAGGGTCGACGAGATCGGCGTCCTCTTCGGCGTGGCGATCCTTCGCCTCCTGGTCGAAGGCCGCGGGGAGATCCGCGAAGGCCTTCTCGGGCGGCGGCGGCGGCTGGATCTCGTTCCAGGCGCCGGTCCGGTCGGTCCCACACTGGGCGCAAGCGTAGAACGTGGCGAGGATCTCGCCATCGCCTCCGCCGGCGTACTTGTGAACGGCGCGGACCTTCCGCGAGCCGCAAGCCGGACACGCCGGCAGATCGGACGAGCTCATCATCTACTTCCTCCTCACGAGAAACAAAAAACCGGAGACCGCCCCAGGAGCCCCTCACAGACTCGCGCCAGCGGAACGGCCTCCGGCGTCAACTATCCGACGGGGAGCGTCTCCTCGTCGAGTGTTCGGTGAACGCCGGACTCGATGACGAGCGTCGGGTTCGGGTCGTCGAACATCACGCGCGCCAGGTCCTCGACCTTCGGCGGCGTCCAGTTCGGGTCGGCTTCGGCCCAGGGCGCGGCGATCAGGACGACGCCCTCGCCATCCCAGACCGAGACCTCGAGACCGAAGCCGCCGTCGATCGCGAGCTGGAGCTCGGCGACGGTTGTCTCCGGTGACGGGAACGCCTTCCAGGTGTCGCCGTTGAACGCGGGCTCGTGAATCGTGAGCGAGCGGCTCATGACGCGGCCCGGACTTCGCCGGCGAACTCCGGGTCGTAGATGTGAGCGAGCGGGACGCGGCCCTTGTAGAGCCGGAAGAGCGCGCGAGCGAGCGGGCGCTTCGGCGTGACTTCGCCACCTTCGACGCGGTAGAGCGTCGGCCGAGTACATCCGGCCGCCTGGCAGATCTCGTCGGCCGTCTTGCCGGAGTCCCGGCGAGCGCGGCGGAGAAGGTTCGAGTGTTTCACGGGGAACATCTCCTCGGGTTGTCGTCCGCTCACTGTAACACGACGCGAGAAAAAGCCGCGACCCGAGAGCCTCCCCGGTTAAATGCCAGCCCTGGAGCCGTTTTTCCATAACGGGGGAAACACGTCCCAAGTCCTTGATGTTGTTGAGACGGATGTCGAAATCTGTGACGGGCCTCACGGGCGGCCGTCCCGCGTCCCGATACACTTGTCTCTTTCGCCGGATCCGCCGGCGCAACCAGGAGAAGGACATGACGAACATCACGAAGAACATCACGGACGCGATCGACCGCTCTCGCTCCGACCTCGAATCGGGTCGCGCGGCATGGGCCCCGGTCTTCGTTGACCTCATGGTCGACAACAAGAAGATCGCCCACATCGTCTCGGACGGACACGTCCACGAGACGTGGAGCTTCTACCCGATCGACGACGGGCGGATGCAACGGTTGAACAAGACCTTCGCCGACGTGATCCCGGTCTGGGCCTCGAAGGCGGAGTTCGCTCCGGCGAAGACCTACCGCGAGACGATGAGGAAGATCGACGCCCTCGCGGACACGATGGCCGCGGTCGTCTGGACCTACAAGGGCGAGGACATCACGCGCCAGCAGTTGAGCGACGCCTTCGACCTCGTCAAGGATCCCGAGGCGTGGAAGAACCCGATCGACAAGGTGATCGAGCTCGAGATGAACTCGCGCGCGTGGGCGATCCTCGACTACGCGATCACGTTCTTCGCCGGTTGCGGCGCCGAATACTATGACGAGGGGCCGGGGAAGCTCCGCGTCGTCGCCGCCGGCTACTACATGAGCGTCGGATCATGAGGAGCGCGACCTTCAAGCGGAGGATCGTCGTCGGGACTCCGGTCACGCCGAAGAAGCTCCTCCCCTCGCTGGCCGGGTCCTCGTTCTGCGTGTCTCACGCGGATCCGCGAGACCTCGACCGCGTGATCGAGCTCGTCGGCGACGAGGAGATCCTCGTCCTCGACAACGGCGCCTTCACTCACTGGCGACAAGGCCGCGGCGCGATCGACCGCGTCGAGTTCTGGGCGTGGGCGAACGAGGCGCAAGCGCGGAGCGAGAACGCCGTCGCCGTGATCCCCGACGTGATCGAGGGCTCCGAGAACGAGAACCTCCTCGAGGTCTCGTGGGCGCTTCGCGAAGAGCTCGCCGAGTTCCCGGACCGGACGATGGCGATCTGGCACCTAGACGAGAGCCTCGACCAGTTGAGAACCTTGTGTCGGCTCATGAACTTCGTCGGCTTCGGATCTTGCGCCGAGTTCGACGTCCAGAAGAAGCGCGCCGCCTACATGAAGCGGATCGCCGCGGCGTCCGCGGTCGTCGACGAGGTCGAACACGAACACGGTCGTCGGCCGTGGATCCACTTGATGAGAGGCCTCGGCGTCTTCGCCGAGCTCACGCGCTTCGAGAGCGCCGACTCGACGAACATCGCCGTCAATCACTCGCGCTACAAGGCCGAACACGGCGACGATCGCGCGGCCTACATGAGGCGCCGGATCCAGACCCAAGTCGACGCCGGTCTGGACGAAGCGGCCCTCGAGGTCGTCACGAGCTCGATCTCGAACTTCGACGACGCGCCGACCTTGCGCCCCAAATTGTGAACGAGTTCCAGCCGTCGGCGTCGCTGGCGGCTATTGTTTAACCCTAGAAGGAGGACGACATGAAGACGAAACCATTGATAGAGTTGAAGAACCTCAAGGTCGCGGAGTTCGCGAGCGAGGAGACGACGTGCTACGAGGCGACGGTCTGGGTCGACGGGAAGCGGTTCTGTATCGCGTCCAATCAGGGACACGGCGGGCCCGACTCCTACGACCCGATCGGCCCTCGTGGCGGGTTCAAAACCGGAGGACAAGCGGGGAACGCGGCGGCGAAGCTCGACGACGAGATCCGGAAGGTCGCGCTCCGCCATAATCCGAACGCCGTGAGGAACTACGAGGACGTCCCGAAGACCGAGTCGACGCCGTGGGAGGAGGACGACGACAAGCGTCACGCCGAGCAAGATCGCGAGATGGCGGAGGACGTCGCGACCTCGTGGAGCGTCTTCGAGTTCCTCGTCGGGAACGCGCTCACGCTGGCCCTCTACTCGAAGGACATGAAGGCCGCGATGTCGAAGAAGTGGATCTTCCGGAAGACGCCGGACGGCTCGCTTATGGAGATGAAGCGCCGGAAGGGCGACACGGCCGAGCGAGTCCTCGGCGTTCTTCGTGAGGAGCATCCGGCGGTCGTGTTGTTGAACGCGCTCCCGGCCGACGAGGCGCTGGCGATCTGGAGGGCGAACTAATGGCCGCGGGTATCATGCCGCCGAAGGAGGGCGGGCAGTTCTCGCCGTGTGCCGCTTGCGATCATCGCGACTGTGAGGCGCTTCGGCGCCGAGCGGCGGCGACGTGTTTCCACTGTGAGAAGCCGATCGGCTGGGACGTCCGGTTCTACGACGTCGGCGTTCCGGGGAAGGTCTCACACGTTCACGCGCTCTGTGAGGAGCTCGCGATCGAGGCCGACGAGAAGAAGAGGCGGAAGACGTGAGCGTCGACAAGGCCCTCGAGGATCTCGAGCCGCTCGTAGTTCGCGGCCAGTTGAACGCCGCGCTCCGGCGCGTCGTCGAGGTCTTCGAGGAGACGGTCGAGCGTGACGGGATCCAGTCCGGGCGCCGGTTGATCGAGCTCGTGAACCTAGTCGCCGGCGAGCGGCGGGTGAAGTGTCTCGAGGTTCCGGTCGAGAGGAGGGCCGCATCATGAACGACGAGAAGCTCACGGTCTTCATCGGCGAAGACGAGGTCGAGATCCCGACGAAGTTCGTCGTGTGCGCGCGGTGTCGCGGGAAAGGGTCTCACGTCAATCCGGCGATCGACGGCCACGGGATAAGCCCCGACGAGTTCGCGGACGACCCGGACTTCGAGGAGGCCTACTTCCGCGGCGACTACGACGTCCCCTGCTACTCGTGCAAAGGGAAGCGCGTCACGCCGGCGCCGGACTGGGAGCGACTCTCGAAGGAGGAGCGCCAGGCTTGGAGGATCCAGGAGCGCGAGCTCGCTGACATGGCCGCGGAGGAGGAGGCCGAACGAAGAGCCGGCGCTTGAGTTGTCTCGCGCCGAGAGTCGGCGTATAAAGTAAAGCCCCGCGCGGCGAAGGTCCGGGCGGGGCTTTTTTTTCGGTCGTTGACTTTGCAGGAGAGCGACCGGGCGACGCGATCATCGCACGAGCCCGACCCTCCTCGCAAGATCTCCCCGGAACCGGCGACTCACAAGTCCGCCGGCTTCGGTCTCGGCTCATAGTTGTCCGGGCCTTCTGGCCCCTCCGTCCGGACCCGAGCCTGGCCCGTTGAAGACGTTCTTCTGTTATAGCTTATTGTTGTAACGGAGGGGCCCGGTGTTGTCGATCCCAGTGGACGACGTGGGTGTAAGCTGTGGATAAGCTGGGGATAATTCGAGAGGACGAAGACATGGCGGAAGGCGGAAGAGGAAGTTGTCGAGACTGTGGGGAGCCTATCAAGTGGGGCATGAAGGACGGCCGCTGGATCCCCGAAGACCCGGCGAGCGGATCCCGACATCGGTGTCAGATCGAGCGGACGTGTGAGGGCCCCGGTTGTGGGAAGGCGTTCAAGGGCGCGCTCTTCATGAAGCTCTGCCCGGACTGTTACAAGAACCAGGGAGGAGGGCGAGAACGGCCCCAGGAGCCCGCCAGAAGCTCCAGGCCGAAGGAGCCCCTCGAGGAGGACGTAGGTGACGACC
>Ga0255058_10000952_pt1 | contig 16673 bp, 12 predicted proteins | sample Cases_109_9_MG_FD_188637 | JGI IMG/M metagenome (GOLD analysis project Ga0255058, IMG submission 188637) | Seawater microbial communities from Amundsen Gulf, Northwest Territories, Canada - Cases_109_9 | ecosystem: Environmental > Aquatic > Marine > Gulf | place: Canada: Northwest Territories... | reverse complement strand
GCCGGAGACTTGCCAAGGGTCCAGTGGACCCTTGGCCCGGCGAACGGGCAGGCCACGGATGGTCTGCCCCGGTCTTCCAAGCGCAGCAGGAAAGCGTAGCGCAGGAAGGCAAGCCTAGGATTTGCAAGCGAGAGCGCGGAGAGCGACGCGCAGCAAGCCCGGCAGTCAATAATTTTTCCGATTAGGCAACACGGTTAAAAAGATAATTACAAGACCTTCTTTATCGCCGCGGTGCGGGCCTCGCGGATCTGGTCGCCGACGACTTCGCCCTTGGCGTCTTTGTCCTGCTCGGCGATGGCGGCCGTATCGACCGACCGCGCCGCCTCGAATGCGCGGCGAAGAATGTCCGCCTGCGGATACGGTTTGTCCTCGAGACCGGTGCGGCCGCGCGCATCGGCCTCACACGCGAGCAAGAACGACTGTAGACGCTCGGGCCGGCGAAAGAGATCGATTCCTTCGATCAGTTTCAAGATCGTCCCCGGGCGTAGCTCAGCAAGCTTGTGACATCGAAGGTGCTCGCGTGCTACCACGGCCGCAAGCTCTCGGTAGTCATTCGGCACGCGCCAGCGCTTGCAGAAATCGTTGATGATGTCGACGCCACGCTGCTCGTGACCGGCGTGGCTCGGCCATTCTTGCTGCGGCGTTTTGGCCTTGCCGACATCGTGCATCAGTGCCGCGAAGCGCACACGCGGATCGCTACAGAGCCGCGCCGCCTGATCCAGTACCATCAAGGTGTGCACGCCAGTGTCTATTTCGGGGTGATACTTCACGGGTTGCGGCACACCGAACAGCCCGTCGATTTCGGGGAACAACCGTGCGAGCGCATCACATTCGCGCAGCACCTCGAAAAAGCGCCGCGGTTGTTCCTCCGCCAAGGCACGTGCGGTTTCCATCCATACGCGCTCGGCCACCAGGTGGTCGGCCTCGCCCGAATCCACCATTGCGCGCATGAGCTCGATCGTGGCGGGCGCGACAGTGAAACCGCGGCCGGCATAGCGCGCCGCCAGGCGCGCCACGCGCAGAATGCGCACGGGATCCTCGGCAAAGGCAGGTGACACATGGCCCAAGATGCCGTTGCGCAAATCTTCGGCCCCACCGAAGGGATCGATCAGGCTACCGTCCTGCGCCTCGGCCATGGCGTTGATGGTGAGGTCACGCCGACGCAAGTCGTCTTCGAGCGTCACATCGGGCGCCGCGTAGACGGTAAATCCCTTGTAGCCGCGCCCGGTCTTGCGCTCGGTGCGCGCCAACGCATACTCCTCCTTGGTTTCCGGGTGCAGAAACACTGGAAAATCCGCACCCACAGGCTTGAAGTTACGCTTGACCAGCTCCTCGGGCGTCGCGCCCACCACAACATAATCGCGGTCCTTAACCTCGAGCCCAAGCAGCTTGTCTCGTACTGCACCGCCGACCAGGTAGATCTCCATCGCTACATCCTAATGTGGCATAGTGGCCACGCCAAGTATACTCGTGATTCGTGAACCGTAAGCCGTGAAAAGTGAACAGCTTGAGGTGTTGAGCTCGTGAGCTCGGTACCGCCTAGTCCAGGGGCGTTGCCTCAATGGGCTCGATGCAGGGGCCACAAAACCTCGAATGGCTTGGTGGCCCATTGCGCCATGAGTAAGGCTGCCTGGACATGCATCGTGATCGCACTGCTCGGTTCTTCGACCGCGGGCTGTGCGAAGCTCGGCTACTACGCGCAGGCCCTTAACGGCCAGCTGCAGATCCTGTCCAAGCGCCAGCCGATCGACACTCTGCTCGGAGACCCCAGTACGGACCCCAAGCTCAGGGTACAATTGACCAATGTGCTCGACATGCGCGCTTTCGCGAGCGAGGCGCTCGCACTGCCGGACAACAAAAGCTATCGCACTTATGTCGATCTCGAAAGACGTTACGCGGTCTGGAATGTCTTTGCCGCACCAGAGCTGTCACTCGAACCCGAGGTATGGTGTTATCCATTTTTAGGATGTGTCAGCTACCGCGGATACTTTTCCGAACAGCGAGCGCAAAAGTTCGCCGACACGCTGGCGCAGAAAAACTATGACGTCTATATCGCCGGTATTGCGGCCTACTCGACGCTGGGTTGGTTCCACGATCCCGTCTTGAGCACCTTCTTGCGCCGGCCCGAGGCCGATGTGGCCGGTTTGATATTTCATGAGCTCGCACACCAGCGCGTTTACCTGAAAAGCGATACCACGTTCAACGAGTCGTTTGCCGTCGCCTTGGAGCGCGAAGGCGTCAGGCGCTGGCTAACACGTAACGGTGCCGCCTCGGTGCAGTTCGAGCGATACCTAGCGCGAAAAAAACAACGCGAACAGTACATAGAGCTTGTCTTGCAGTACCGCGAACGGTTGCAACGGCTCTACGCATCAAAGAAATCAGACGAGAAAAAACGCACGGCAAAAGCCAGGATCTTCGAAGGCCTCAAAGAAGCGTATCGGGCCCTCAAGCGCAGTTGGGGTGGCTACTCGGGTTACGATCGCTGGTTTGCGCGGAACCTGAACAACGCTCATCTCGTACCGATCGGTCTTTACCACCAGTATGTCCCCGCCTTTCAGGCGCTGCTGGCCGAGCATAATGGCGACTTCAAGGAATTTTATGGCGCGGTCGAGACACTGGTGCAGCTCCCGGAAGCGGAGCGCATCGCCAGGCTCGAATCCTTGCAGGCATCGCGCCCGCGAGCCACAAGCCCGCCACGCGGCCAGTGACGAGGTCGCCAACGTAGTACCGAGATCGGGGCGATTTAGAGTAATTTCCTATTGGTCGCGGCGCCCCAAGTGGCGATAGCCCGAGTACTTCTCGCTGCGGGCCGGGCGCTTAACGAGGTAGGTAGGAACGATGCTCGTCAGTGATGCCGGCTGAATGCCGAAGATAGGCGGGAAACCTTTTTCACAGACGCTGTCGATCTGTAGTGAGCGGTAGTTATCGAGCGAGAACGGCTTGCCCGGGATGAACTGCAGGCAGGCCGCCTGCATTTTTGACATCGTATCGTTAAGGTCGATGATCCGACGCCGTAAGCCTGTCCTATCGGCGACGTAGCTAACCAGCTCGTGCAACGTGTAGACCTCAGGCCCGCAAAGATCATAACGCTGACCAAAGGTGTGATGGTCCTCGAGCGAGTGGGTGAAGGCCGTTACGACATCTTCGACATAGACCGGTTGGAACCGCGTGCCCGCGCACGCGAGTGGGAAGTAAACCGGCGACAGACGCATCAGCCACGCGAATCGGTTAATAAAACTGTCATGCGGACCGAAGATCACCGAAGGACGAAAGCTGGTGACATTAAAATCGTTTTTCTCGGCGCTGTGTACCACCTCCTCGCCGCGGGCCTTGGTGCGTAGATAGTGACTGGGGGCTTCCATCGACGCCCCGAGCGCACTCATGTGCAACAGCCGACCGACGCGAACTTCCTGGCAGGCGTTAACAATCTTGCGCGGTAGCTCCAAATGTACGCGCTCGAACTCCTTTCCCCGGTACCCTCTTTCATTCAGGATGCCGACTAGATTGATGACCACATCCATGCCTTGCAAGTGCTGCCGCAGTACAGCCGGATTGTGCACGTCGCCCTGGACCAGATAAAGCGTAGGCAGTACCAGCAAACCGCGTTTCTGGCGCTCGCGCCGGCGGGTGATGATGCGAACCTCGTGCCCGAGCGCCACCAGACGGGACGCGAGGCTGCGCCCGACAAAACCGGTCCCACCGAGGATACAGATTTTCAGATTGGTCATCGGCTCGTTATCGCAAAGAACCTACCCGCGCGAATGTCCGCTCGGCACAGGAAGGGGTTCAGGGCCCACCGCCATATTGTACAAACCGTTTTGAATGTCAACGCGCTTCGCTCAGACCACCGGCAATACTCAGGAGCTATCGGGCGGCGATCGATCGCCCTTTTCAAGGGTTTGTTGGGCGGGTGTGGGCGGCGGGCAAGTCGAGGCAATGCGCACGACATCGTTGTTCGGGCCGACGGCGGGCATGCGCCGGCACAGGCGAATGGGATCGCGGTCCAGGCGGTGATCGTAGACGGCGGCGTACGCCATGACATTCTTGATGTAGTCACGTGTTTCGTCGTACGGGATGGTCTCGATCCAAACATCGGCGTCAAGCGTTTGCTCTTGCGGCAACCACGCGCGCACGCGACTGAGACCGGCGTTGTACGCGGCGGTGGCCAACATTTGATGCCCGTCGTAGCGTTGTAGCATATTTTTCAGGAAAGCCACTCCTAGGCGCACGTTGTTTTCCACCTCCAGTATCGCGCCGGTGCTTCGCACCTTGAGCTTGATGCGCCGCCCGGTCATACGACCGACGCTCGGCATCAGCTGCATCAAGCCCAACGCGCCGGCCGAGGAACGCGCATCGGCGACAAAAGCACTCTCCTGGCGCATCACGCCATAGATCCAGCTCGGGTCGAGACCAGTGGCCTTGGCATTGGATTCCACCAGGTCCCGATAGATCAGCGGAAATCTCAGGCCGAGGTCGTGCCTGTGACCACTCTTACTAAGCGTGTAGATGGCGCGGTCGGGCCAGCCCCAATCGCTGGCAACACGTGCAGCGACCTCGAGCTCACGTCCGCTCATGCGGGCGATTGCCCAATTCCATTGACGACGCGCCGCCACAGCATCGCCGATCGCGTAGAGCTCCCGCGCTGCTTGCACGCCCGCGCGCGCGCGTATGCCATCGAGCTCCTCGTGACTGGCAGAGATGGCGCTATGCTGCATGGTGTACCCCGTGTCGATGCGATCAGCGGCAAGAAACCCATAATAATGACGCTCGCGCGCGACCAAGGCAAACAGGTAGCCGGCCTTGGCCGGTTCATTGGTTTGTTCCATCACGCGCGCGGTCCAATACCACCAGAACCGGTCCGCCTGCTCCGCTTCCGTCAGGGTCGCGACGAAGCGTTTCGCCAGCTCCCAGTCGCCGACACGCAAAGCGGTCCGGAGTCGCCACAGCCGTAGATCCGGATCACTATCGGCATCAGTAATCTCTGCCAGCCACTGCACGGCGGCCGGGTCATGACGTCGTGCTCCCGCGATGCCGACCCGGCGCCGGACGTAATTGTCGTCCTGGGCCAGGACTGCGTGCTTATCCTTGAGACGTCGCCACTGCTTCATGGCGGCCGCGGGATCGCGATAGGCCAGACGTACGATGCCGTGCTTGATGATGGTTCGGGACCGCAGTGATTCCACGGGAAAATCCGGGCCTCGCAAGCTCTTCGCCGGATGTCTGTACATTTTCTGCCAGCGCCGCAACCACGTTCTGTCGTGCGCGTTCAAGTACCGATTCCCCAGCTCCCGCGCCAGACTCAACCTGCCCCGTCGCATCAAGCGCTCTATGCGCGCCCACACCAGCTCATCATTCAGGTAACCGGCCGCATGCCACTGCCTAAATACTGCATTGCACGCCGCCGGCAGCCGTGCACCTGTGAGCCACAGCACCTCGACGTCGTCGCGCAATTCCGCGCGGTCGCCATCGTTCTCCAGCAGGTAATCGAGGCGGTAACACTCCAGCTCAGCCTCATCGTTGTCTGGCGGGTATTCCTTTATAAAAGTATCCCAGTCGCCTTGCCTGACCAGGTGGCGTAGCCAAGTGCGTCGCAGGCTCGCACTGATGGGGGCGTAACGAGTTTCATCGAGGAAACGGCGGATGGTGCCCTTCGGGGTTACATCAATGCGGGTCTTGAGGAACTCGTAGCGCAAGTAACCCTGCAGCACGTAGCCTTCCAGACGTTGAAGCAAGGCGTCATAGTTCTTCAGGTCATCCTCCTGCAATGCCTGCTGGGCGGCGACGTAGTCGCGTCGTTGCTGTTCCAGCTCGTAAGCGTTCTCGCTATCGGCGGATGCGAGCGGGATGCGTGTCAGACCCAGCAGCAGAAATACATAAACACGAGTACACGCCATGGTTGTTCGCATAGCCCCAAGTATATACGTCTGCTTGTAACCGATCGGCTTGTTTTCGAACGCCGCGTGGACCGGCTAACCCGGAAATTGCACGAACTCACCACAGAGCTCGCAAGGATCGCAGAGAAAACAAACACGTAAACACTCGCGGGTGACAGCCACGCAGGGGTACAAACTGCTCGATCGTATCCGTTTCGACGGCACAAACAAAACTGTTTGAAATCAGGCCTCTGCGCGCTTTGCGGTGAAATATTCAGGCCAAATGCCCGATTCGTGCGCGACGCAGGGCGCTTCACCACGCGCCACCATGTACCGTTCAGGCAGGATTCTTGCGATATGCCCACACCATCATGCCGGCTCCGAATAGAACCATCGGGAACGTCAGCACATGACCCATCGTCACCCACCCGAACGCAAGGTATCCGATATGCGCATCGGGTTCCCGTACAAACTCGACCAGAGAACGAAACACGCCATAGCAAATTAGGAATAACCCGGACACCGCGGCAATCGGGCGCGGCCGGGCTGAGTACAGCCAAAGGATCAAGAACAATGCAACACCTTCGAGCACGAACTCGTAGAGCTGCGATGGATGACGCGGCTGCTCCCCGGCATCGCGGAAGACCATCCCCCACGGCAGGTCCGTCACACGTCCCCAGAGCTCCTGATTAATAAAGTTTCCCAATCGCCCGGCCCCGAGACCGATCGCTACCACAGGCGCGATAAAGTCCGTGACCGCGAGCCAGTGCCGGTGGCTGCGCCACGCAAACAGCCACACCGCAAATACGGCTCCCAGAAACCCCCCGTGGAACGACATGCCTCCCTTCCAGACCTGGAACAAATCAAGCGGATGCTCGAGATAATGCGGCAGGTTGTAGAACACCACGTATCCCAGCCGACCGCCGATAATGACGCCCACCGCGATGTACACCAGGACGTCCGAGACCTCTTGCTTGTTCCAACCGGAATCCGGGCGACCGGCGCGGTAGAGCGCGAGCAACCAGCCCCCGACAAAGCCGATGACATACATGATCCCATACCAATGCACGGCGAGCGGGCCGATGCTTATGGCAATGGGGTCGATGTCTGGGGCGCGTAACATAAGAATAAAAGCCGGGCTGACCATAGTATCACGCATTGTGCCTACGCTGGCGAGTCCTCACCCACGGACCTGTCGTGCGACACGCGCACGCCACGGTGGCGCACCGACAACGGGTGCTTTTTAACATCCCGCCCGGTGCCAAGCAAAATGCGTGATCGAGACGGACGTCCCGCAGCGCAGGCAGCGCGAAAATAGGATAAAAAAACTCTTATCGGCGGCCCGCTATGATCCGCCGGCGAGAATGGTGCGGGCCTCCCACAGCCGGACCCGCTGGTCACCGTAGGCGGCTTCGAGCACAGGCTGCTCGAGCACAGCCGCAGGTGGCTGCCAGCCGTTAGTGTAGGTCACAACGATGCCATCGGGATGATCCATAGCCCACTGGTGAATGCCTGCGGCATCGACAACCTCGAGCGGCGCCGTTAATCGTCCCGCAAAGTGATACTGGCCGTCATACGGTCCGACATGGGCGACGGGTATTTGCTCGCGCTCGACGGCCCCGAGGTAGGTCCCCACGATCTTGGCCTCATAGAGTTGATCGAACTGCCAACCAATGCCGAGGATGGCGATTACTAGTAAAGCTGTACCCCCGACCGCGATATTCATGATTCGCTGCTTGATCCCGCTTACTGGCAACCAGGCCACTGCGATACCGATGATGGCAATCGTGACGCCGATATAGGCGGCACGCGGCTCCCACAGCAGCGCGGGCAAGGCCTCGACCCGCGGTAAACCCGGCACTGCAGCCAGTACTCCTCCGACGATGATCAACGGTAGCGCCATGCTTGATAGTGCGCTGTCCTGCGCGTAATCCACGAGCTCGTCGCTTAGGAGTAAGTACGCGGTGCTCAGCGCCAGTGCCGGCAGGATCGGCAACAGCGCCTGCGGTTGCTTGATAGTGAGCAGCGACAACACCGCAATGGCCGGCCATACCCAGAACAGGCAGAACGTCATACCCGTGTCCATTTTCTCGCGGCGGGTATGCCACAACCGCATCCAAATCAACGGAAAGATCGACCACGGCAACGCCACGACCGGCAGTACCGCCAGGTACCACCACCAGGGCCGCTCGAGTGAAAATAAAATCACGCTCGCGCGCGGCAGTGCGTTTGAAAACAATCCCTCGACGTAGCCTAGTTCGATACGATTGTAGAGCGCGAATGCCCAGGCGACGATGATGACCACGGCCAGCAACATTGCCTTGGTGACACCGGCATACCAGCGGCCCCAACGCCACCCAGACGAGCGGCTGACCCATATCGGTGCGAGCACGACCAGCGGCACAAGATAAATGAAAATCGCAAGTGCGCCCGTCAGCGGTCCCAAACCCAACGCCAGGCCAAGCAGCAGATAGCCATGCCGGATGCGGCGGCGCCACATCGCGGCGACACCCAGGGCGCCCAGTAAGGTAAAGAACACAAGCAGCAGCTCCCCGCCCACGAGCGTGGTGGAAAACGCCCAAAAGAACATTGCCAGCAGTAACACGGGTGCAAAACGGGCCACATTCGCCTGGTCCGGCCACAGGGTGCGCGCCAGCCGTTGTGTCATAAACAAGCTGGCGAGACCGAACAACGCCGGAAGCAAGCGGGGCCACCAACCGTTGACGCCAAGTACCCCCCAGCCGTAGGTGATCAGCCAGAAGAACAACGGTGGTTGGTCGCTGTACACCGCACCGTCGAGGTGAGGCACCAGCAGATCGCCCCGCAGCCACATTTCCCAGGCGACGGCAAGCGTGCGTGTTTCATCCACGGGCCAAGGGGAACGTACGGCCAACGCGGCCAGCACCGGCAACAGCGCCAGCCCCACCCAGGTCGTCACCGTCTTCGTGGCCAAAATCCACGCCGGGCGGCTTTTCCGCTTTCTCGTCCGTGGGGCGCCAACCGGGAGCGTACCCACGTCAGCGATTTCAATCTCCTCGACGACTAGCTTCTCGATCGCCGTGATACCGGGTGTGGCTGTCCCGTGGGCAGAGCGTTTCCGCCGCTTTTTCTTACGCCGTTTCTTGCGCGGGGTGCGCGCGTTGGGCCAGAGCTTTGAAAACAGGCTCGAACTCATCGGTACCGTCAAGTTGCGTGCGGCTCAAGTGTTGACTGCCCGGAAGGGCTTCGTGACAAGCTAACTAAAATACTAGCAGTACGAGTCGGCCAGCGTGAGCCACGACACCAAGAAAAAACAGGGTCAGTCAGGTGAGCTTCGCCTGAGGTGCGCGCCAGCGCGCCGAATCACTATAAATCCATATTACTAAAGCGGAAAGCGCGTTCGACGCGGTACGACAAAGCCCGGGAAATTCGCTATAGTGCAGGCGCCGAAACCCAAGCGCGCGAGTTATGCCAGACAGCCAACACACAAACCGCCTGATCTCCGAGACCAGTCCCTATCTTCTGCAGCACGCGCACAACCCCGTCGACTGGTACCCGTGGGGCAAAGAGGCGTTAGAGCGGGCACAGCACGACAATAAGCCAATCCTGCTCTCGATCGGCTACTCGGCATGTCACTGGTGCCACGTGATGGAACACGAGTCCTTCGAGGACGAAGCCGTCGCCAAGGTGATGAACGACTCTTTTGTGTGCATTAAGGTGGACCGGGAAGAACGGCCGGACCTCGACAAAGTTTACCAAACGGCGCACCAGATCCTGGTTCAGCGGCCCGGCGGTTGGCCTTTGACCATGTTTCTCACGCCCGATGATCATATGCCGTACTTCGGTGGTACGTACTTTCCCAACCAACCGCGCCATGGATTACCGGGCTTCACGGATGTACTGCAGCGCGTGGCAAGGTTCTACCGGGAGCAACGCGATCGCTTGGCCCAACAGGGTGTGTCCTTGCGCGACATCTTTGCGCGCATCCAACCACAAGCCGGCGACGCTCAGATCAGCCCGGACGTGCTCAATCGCGCCTACGCCGAACTCAAGCAGCAATTCGATCCGCGCTACGGCGGTTTCGGCTCGGCCCCCAAGTTCCCGCATCCGCCCTCGATCGAACGCAGCCTGCGCTTCTGGGCCCAGAGCGCACTCGACCATAACGAGGATAAGCAGGCGTTACACCTGGCTGCGCACACGCTGCACGCCATGGCCGCCGGAGGGCTGTACGATCAACTTGGCGGTGGTTTCTGTCGCTACTCGGTCGACGAAGCCTGGATGATCCCGCATTTTGAAAAGATGCTGTACGATAACGCCCAGCTACTGAACCTGTACACGGACGCGGCACTCGCCACCGGGAAACCGCTGTTCAAGCGAATCGCGTTGGAAACTGCCGCCTGGGTCATGCGCGAGATGCAATCGCCCCAAGGCGGCTATTACTCCACACTGGACGCCGACTCCGAAGGAGAAGAAGGTAAATTTTACGTGTGGTCCGAGCAGGAGATGCAACAGCTGCTCACCGCCGAGGAATGGTCCGTGGTCGCATCACGCTATGGGCTGAGCGGTGCCGGCAACTTTGAAGGAAAATGGCACCTAAATGTCAACGCCGACATCGACGCCATCGCCAAAGCGGTCGGTTTTCCGGAGCAGAAAGTACGTGAGCTGCTCGCTGCAGCGCACCGCAAGCTCCTCGATACGCGCCAGAAGCGCGTGCGCCCAGGACGCGATGAGAAGATCCTGACGTCATGGAACGGCCTGATGATCAAAGCCATGGCGCATGCCGGGCGCTTGCTCGGTCAGCCCGAGCTGGTTGCCTCGGCCGACGCCGCGCTCGCGTTCATCCGCAAGCAGCTGTGGAAAAACAGTCGGTTGCTTGCCACCGCCAAAGACGGGCGCGCGCACCTGAATGCTTATCTGGACGACTATGTGTTCCTGATCGATGGCGTACTTGAGCTGCTGCAGGCGCGCTGGCGCCGTGCTGACCTCGAGCTGATCCAGGCCCTGGCAGAAACGGTACTGAATCATTTCGAGAATCGCACTGATGGGGGGTTCTACTTCACCGCCGACGACCATGAAAAACTGGTCTACCGTCCGATCCCGACCCATGATGATGCCGTCCCCTCCGGCAATGGCGTCGCCGCACATACGCTCTTGCGCCTCGGGCACCTGCTGGGAGAAGCGCGCTATCTGGAGGCCGCCGAGCGTACTTTGAAGGCGCTGTACTCTGCCATCAGCCATTCGCCGTCGGGTCACGGCACGCTGCTGCTGGCGGTGGAGGAATATTTATTCCCGACCCAAACGATTGCGCTGCGCGGAAACTCCGAAGCCATGCAACCGTGGATCGCGCGTTGCAACCAGGCCTATGCGCCGAGACGCCTTACCGTTGCCATCGCGAACGACGAGCAAGGCCTCCCCGGGTTGCTGGCCGCACGCGAACCTAAAGCTGCCGTCACCGCGTACGTGTGTTCCGGCCACAGCTGCCTGGCACCCATAACAAACTTCGAAGAACTCGATACGGAATTAAAACGAACTGAGGTAGCTAGTAGCGGGTAGCTGGTAGCGAGGAAAACCCCACGAAGATCTTCTTCTAAGACTTTAGACCGCGCTTTATGACAAAAACCGCGGTATCAGTACCAAGGACCAGACAACAACGACGAGCACCAATGCCACGAACACCGCGGCCGAGCCGAGATCCTTGGCAACGCCCGAGAGCTCGTGGCGTTCAGAGCCGATACGATCCACCAGTGCCTCCACCGCTGAGTTGAGCAACTCGACAATTAGCACGAGCATAAGACTGCCGACCAGTAGCGCCCGCTCTACTCCGCTCTGCCCGAGCCAGATCCCGAGCGGTGCCAGAACGACGAACAAGGCGAGCTCCTGACGAAAGGCCGTCTCGCGTGATGCCGCTGCCTTCAAACCCGCGAACGAGTTCCCCGTCGCCCGCAGGACACGCCCCAGATCTCCCAGGCCCCAGAATCGTTTCTTCACAGAGCCTGTTTACCGGGCAACGGTTTCCGAATCAAGTGAAGAGAGTGAACAGATTTCGTGACCAGTGCGACAATGCAAGCATCGCTAAAACGGAGTAGAATCGCGCGCGTATTTGCTTGTTCACACCACACTTCTTTCCACACTTCTTTGTAATTACCCCCTTACCCATGAGATCACGCGGACCTCCGCAGTACATGCGCGTGCTCTGGGGTAGGTTTTTTCCGTTCCTGCGCTGGTGGCACCTGGTAAGCGGTGACGAGAATATCTTCGCGTCCAAGGCCAATGCCATCCCAGCGATCTTCGAGCGCCTGGACCACGAGCGCTGCGCGTACTGCAGCGCCAGGATATTCAACGTATGCCGGCGTATCGAGTACAAGGGTGACGGTCGCCCAAGTGGCGTCGAAGAGCGTGCCACAGTGAGGCAATTTACTGATTAGCGGGGCGCGCTTCAATCGCGCGGGCGCCACGTCAGGTCCAGCTGCCGCGCCGCTCTTACATCGTCCAAGCGCCGTACCGGCGTCGTATGCGGTGCGCCCTTGACCTGCTCGGGGCTGTCCTTCGCCTCAGCCGCTATTTCCGTCATCGCATCGATGAACCCGTCCAACACATCTTTGTCTTCGCTTTCAGTGGGCTCGATGAGGAAACACTCCGGCACCAGCAGCGGAAAATAGGTGGTCGGTGCGTGATAACCCTTGTCGAGCAAGCGCTTAGCGACGTCCATGGCGATCACCCCGGTCTCATCCTTGAGCTGCTTGAGCGTGATAATAAATTCGTGCGAGGCGCGCCGGTCAGGGTAGGCGAGCTGAAATCCGGCCTTGGCCAGTTGCGCGGCCATGTAGTTGGCATTGAGGGTAGAGAACTCGGCAACGCGTTGCATGCCGTCGCGCCCGAGCAGCCGTGCATACACATAGGCCCGCAACAATACGCCAGCATTACCCATGAAGGCCGATAAGCGTCCAATTGAGTGCGGCAGGGATATCTCCGTGAGCCAGCGATACTCACCACCCTCGTGCGTCACTACCGGCACCGGCAGAAACGGCTGCAGTGTCTCGTTAGCACCCACGGGACCAGCGCCCGGGCCGCCGCCGCCGTGTGGGGTAGAGAATGTCTTGTGCAGGTTCATGTGAATGACATCAAAGCCCATATCACCCGGCTTCACCTTGCCGAGAATTGCATTCAGATTGGCGCCGTCGTAGTAGAGCAGACCGCCCGCGTCATGGACGACGCGAGCGATCTCGGTAATGTGGCGCTCGAACACGCCGAGTGTAGACGGATTGGTCAACATCAAACCGGCTGTCTTGGGCCCGACGGCCGCTTTCAACTCCTCCAGGTCCACATCACCTTCCCGCCCCGTCGGAATCTCACGTACGCTGTAGCCACACATCGTGGCGGTTGCCGGATTGGTGCCATGCGCCGCATCCGGTACCAGGATCTCGCTGCGCCCGGTATCGCCGCGTGAATCGTGATAGGCCCGGATCATGGCCACGCCGGTGAACTCCCCCTGCGCGCCGGCGAGTGGGGTCAGTGAGACCGCCGCCATGCCGGTGATGTCTTTGAGCATCTCTTGCAGCTCGTACATACACGCGAGGAAGCCCTGGCCGGTGGTCTCAGGCGCGTAGGGATGTCGCCCGAGAAGCTGCGGTAGCATCGCCAGACGATTGCAGGCGCGCGGATTGTACTTCATGGTGCAAGAGCCAAGCGGGTAGAAATGGGTATCGATGGAGAAGTTCTGCTGCGACAGCCGCGTGTAGTGGCGCAGCGCTTGGAGCTCGGATACCTGCGGCAGCAGCGGGCGTTGCTCGCGGCGGAACCTATCCGGGATCTTCTCAACCGCCGCTTTTTCAAGCGGCGCCTGCGATGGGTTGCAACGATCTTTTTTCGAGATTTCAAATATCAGCATTGTCTTGCTCATTGGTTTCTATTCGCTGTTGGCCATTCTTGCTTCCTCCTCGCGGCTAAGCGATAACACGGCACGCGCGAAATCGTGATTCTTATGCATCGCCGAATTATTGAGACATTGCCACGTGTTGCACCGTGTTGGCCGCGCAAGACAATGTTAATCCTTCGGATTCGCTTTTACCGCGCTCGGCGGATCGAGTCTGCGTTTGCTGATAATGCGCTCCATATGAAACGTGTACTTGTCGATATCCTCGTGCCCGCGCGTCTCCGTGGCACACACGAGAATCGCCTCCCCCAGCTCCGGATAATATTGCGTGAGGTTGTAACCACCGAGGATACCCTGACCTTCCAGGGCGCGCAGTACGTCATTTGCGGGAGAGCTCAAACGCAGTACGGCTTCGTGAAACACCGGCCGATCGAACACCCGCTCGACACCTGACATCGCAGTGAGCTTCTCCAGCAATGTCAATGTGTTAGCATGACACTGCGCAGCGACCCGCTCCAGGCCCTCAGGGCCTAACAATGCCATGTGGATGGTCGCTGCTGTCACCAGCAAGCCTTGATTGGTGCAGATGTTGGAGGTGGCCTTCGAGCGCCGGATATGTTGCTCACGCGCTTGCAACGTCAGCGTGAAACCCGGGTTACCCGTCGCATCCACGGTACGCCCGACGATGCGCCCGGGCATCTGGCGCACGTGCGCCTGCCGGCAACACATGAATCCGAAGTACGGTCCGCCGGAGGACAACGGTGCTCCGAGCGGCTGCCCTTCGCCGACAACGATGTCCGCACCCGCATCACCCCACTCGCCCGGTGGCGCCAGCAGTGCCAGCGCAACAGGGTTTACCACTGCGATCACGAGCGCGTTGTGCCGATGCGCCCAGTCGGTAAGCTCGTCGACATCCTCCAGCACACCGAAGAAATTTGGCTGTGGGATCACAAGCGCGGCAAGGTCTCCGCCCTCGTGCGATTTGAGGGCATCGAGAACAGTGTGACCGCCCTGCTTGGAGAACGGCACACTCAGCAGCTCGATGTCCTGATTCGTGACGATGCTGTGCGTTACCTGACGGTAAACCGGGTGCACAGTCGTCGGAATCAGCACCCGGCGCGCCTTCCTATGCGTACGCACAGCCATTAACACTGCTTCTGCAAGCGCGGAAGCGCCATCGTAGAGCGAGGCATTGGCCACGTCCATGCCGGTCAGGCTCGCCATCATCGTCTGAAACTCGTACAGCACCTGCAGCGTACCCTGGCTCGCCTCGGCCTGGTACGGCGTATAGGCACTATAGAACTCGCCGCGTGTAGTAATCTCCCATACCGCCGCGGGGATGTGATGCTCGTAGGCACCGGCGCCGATGAAGTTAATATAATATCCGTCTTGCTCCGCACGCTCGAGCATAAGCCGCGTGACTTCGAACTCGCTCATGCGCGGTGGCACCTTTGTCAGCTCACTGCAACGCAGCTCGGCTGGAATTTCATCGAACAGTGTTTCGATGCTATCGACACCGACGGCCTCCAGCATCGCTTTAATGTCGGCTTCAGTGTGTGGAATAAATGGCATGATTGTCCAATATCGATTTCACCGCAGAGCACGCAATGAACGCAGAGAATAGTTATCTACACAAAAACCTCTTTAAGTCTTCGCCTGCGTTCAGACCGCTGAGCACATAGCATGATCGTTTAGTTCGCCTAACTGCAACGCATGCAAAGAACACAGGGAACTTCGATTTATTGACAATCGTTGCGATCTCTGCGCACTCTGCGGTGATGTCAGTGATCTTCTTCGGCGGCGGCCTGTTCGTACGCCTTGGCATCAAGCATTAAATCGAGCTCGCCCGCATCTGACGGCTTGATGCGAAACAGCCAGCCCTCGCCATAGGGATCGGAGTTCACGATCTCAGGCGCATCAGCCAGCGCCGCGTTGGTTTCGGTGATCTCCCCCGATACTGGCGCGTATACATCGGATGCTGCCTTCACCGATTCCACCACGGCGCATTCCTTCCCAGCGCCCACGCTCGTGCCGACTTCGGGTAACTCCATGAACACGAGGTCGCCGAGCAGTTCCTGAGCGTGGTCGCTGATACCGACGGTAATGGTACCGTCGTCTTCGAGACGCGCCCACTCGTGGGTCTTGGCATATTTGAGATTTCCTGGAGTTTGACTCATGTGCTTGCCTTTCCTGCGTTAGGTCACGCAGCTTTTCCCGTGACGGACAAAAGGAAGTTTGACAATCCGCGCGGTGGCCATTTTACCGCGCATATCCACCTGACACCGAACACTAATTTCCACCCCCGCCGGTAGCCGCGCGAATGCGATGGTTGCGCCAAGCGTCGGCGAGTAGCTTTCGCTTGTGATGCTGCCCGCGCGTTGCCCATCGCAATATACTGATCGTACAGCGGTGTTTTGTTACTCATGTATATAACCGCGTTGCGAGTAGCGCGTTTCGAGTTACGAGGGACTCAGAGCTTAGCGAAGTTTCGTAGTCGTGCGCACTCGGTACTAGCTACTTACAAAAATAAAAAAGGCGACGGAACTCGCGTTTCGCCGCCCCTCTGTCCGGTAACCTGAGAGCATTGCCCCTTCGGTGCCCGACCAAGAAATCGCAAAGAGATGCCTCTAACACGATTCAGTGGCTGGGTCTCTCCAGAGTCGACAGTTCTACCTGCGGTCCTTTTGCCTGAGCGATTCCGGGCGAGTTGCGCCGTCGGCGCCCGACCACAATTGTACTTACCAGCATCCCACCTACCGCAGCAAAGATCGGTACGATTTAGTGGTCGGGTCTCTCCCGCAGGTGCAAAGTCGAGCCTGCACTATATCCCAGTCCCATCCGCAAGCCAAGACAGGTGCTGTGTCGCCATCACCCGGGGGTGCCGAATCTACACATGGCTTGCGCTTCTTAGATCGACTCGGGCCGGCGGCGGACCCGATCAAGGCTGG